>Ga0181530_10000733_pt1 | contig 42256 bp, 41 predicted proteins | sample PEATcosm2014_Bin_42_FD_119769 | JGI IMG/M metagenome (GOLD analysis project Ga0181530, IMG submission 119769) | Peatland microbial communities from MTU Mesocosm Facility, Houghton, MI, USA - PEATcosm2014_Bin10_60_metaG | ecosystem: Environmental > Terrestrial > Soil > Wetlands > Peat | place...
CTGCAACGGCTGTCTATGGCTCACAGCGGACAAGCAAGTCAGCCTAGTATGCCTAGTTATGCCATGCCGCTGGACCACCAGGGACACCACTGGACAGCACTGGACACCACTTCCGGTTCACACATTGAAACGGAAGTTGATCACATCTCCGTCGGCGACCACGTACTCCTTGCCTTCCAGGCGCAGCTTGGCGGCTTCGCGACACTTGGCTTCGCTGCCCAGCTTGCAGAGGTCGTCCCAGCGCATGACCTCGGCGCGGATGAAACCGCGTTCGATGTCGGAGTGGATCTTGCCCGCGGCCTTCTGCGCGGTGGTTCCGGCGCGAATGGGCCAGGCCCGGCACTCGTCCTCGCCTGCGGTCAGCAGCGAGATCAGATCGATGAGCGCGTAGGCTGCCCGGATGAAGCGCCCGGCCGCGGGCTCGGTCAGGCCCAGCGAAGCCACGAACTCCTTCTGCTCTTCCGGCGACATCTGCGCGATGTCCATTTCCACGGCGCCGGCCAGCACCACAAGCCCCAGGCCGGATTCGCGCGCGTACGCTTCCAGGTCCGCCGGAGCCGGCTTGGCCACCTCGGCCTCAGACACGTTCAGCACCAGTAGTAGCGGCTTCAGGGTGAGAAACCGGAACCCGGAGATGGCGACCAAATCGGCCGCGCCGAGTCCCTGCAGTCGCCGCAAGGGCAACCCGCCGTCAAGCTGCGCCTTTAGCTTTTCCAGCAACTCTTGCTCGCCGGCTTTGCCTTTTTCTTTCTTCAGTCGCTCGATCCGCTTCTCGATGAGTATGAGGTCGGCGAGATTCATCTCCACCTCGAAGTCCTTGGCTTCGTGGAGCGGCCGGGGCGCCTCGCCCTCCGGGCCGGAGAACCCGCGCACCACATGGCAGAGCGCATCCATCTCGCGCATGGCAGCCAGGGTCTTCTCGTCCAGCCCATGGCCCTCGCCACCGGCCGGCGCCGCCGCAACATCGGAAAAAGCTATTTCGGCGTAGGTGGTCTTCTTGGGCTTGTACAGGTCCGACAAGGCGTCGACGCGCGCGTCCGGAACCTTGACCACCCCCAGGTTGGTCTTGCCGCGGGCAGCGCCGTATCCCGTTTCCGCGGATAGCCCGGTCAGGGCATTGAACACTGTTGTCTTTCCGCTGCCGGGAAATCCGACCAAGCCGATCTTCATGTCGGCGTCCTAGCGCGCCTTCTCCGAGCCGGTCAATGACAAAGCCGCAAGCCAGGACCGAATACGTCCGATTACGCTTTTGGGACGGTAATAGGAATCTGACGCGGCTGGGTCTCGGGCTTCTTGGGAACCACCAGGCTCAGGACGCCGTCGTTCATGGTGGCCTGGACCTTCTCGCCGTCAACGCCCTCGGGCAGGGTGAAGACGCGCTCGAAGGCGCCGTATTCGCGCTCGGCGAGGTAGCTGTGCTCGTTCTCCTCGTGTTTCGTTGCCTCGCGCCGACCGGCGATGCGTAGCTGATTTGCCGTGAGCGTGATGTCCAGATCCTTCTGCTGGATGCCGGGAAGATCCGCGCGGAACATGATCTCGCCAGCAGTTTCATGCACATCGAAGCGTGGCACGAAACTCTGCTCCGCTGCTGGCGGCAGGTCGGCAGCAGTCCAGGGTGTCCATCCCAGAAGTTCACGCATGGAGAGGAACGGATCCCAGGCCCATTCGTCGGTTCGGCTTCGCGTGGAAACAGTTGACGGGTTTCTTACAATGAGAGTTGCCATTTTCGTTTCCTCCTTGTTTGTCTGTATAAGTGGTAGACACCCGCTCCCCGACGTCAAGCGCGGGTCGGAAACCAGCGCTCGCACATCACGGAGCGCCGAGCGTCCGCAGATGCTATGAGACAGGGCTGTGACTCAGGCTCTCATCTTCGACTGCGACGGAACCCTGGCCGACACCATGCCGGCCCACTACCAGGCTTGGCTTGAGGTCTTGCGGCCACATGGCATCGACTTTCCCGAGGATCGCTTCTACGCCATGGGCGGCATGCCCACGGACAAGATCGTGGTCGAGCTGTGTGGCCCCACGCGAATCGACGTGAACGCGCTGGTGCGCGACAAGGCGGCGGCGTTCGAGCGCAAGATCAGCGAGGTCCGACCCATCGCGAAGGTGGTGGAGGTTGCGCGCGCCCACCGCGGCCAGGTACCCATGGCCGTGGCCTCGGGCGGCCAGCGCCGCATGGTCGAGAAGACCCTGGCTCAGATCGGCGTGCTCGACTGGTTCCCCGTCGTGGTCACGGCAGAGGATACCCGCCAGCACAAGCCAGAGCCCGATGTGTTTCTCGAAGCCGCGCGGAGACTGGGCGTGGATCCCGCGGCCTGCACTGTCTACGAGGACACGGACTTGGGCCTGCAGGCCGCCCGCCGCGCCGGCATGCGATGGGTGGACGTGCGGCAGATGTAGGAGCAACCAGGGCGACCCCGGGTCGCCCTTACTTTGCCCCTTCTTGTATTGACCGGGCCGCGTTGGCCACGCCCGCGCGCGCTGCCATGTAGTCGTTGACGGTCAGCAGGAAGTTCTCCAGATCTTCCTTCTTCTTGCCCTTGCGCGAGCGCTTGCCACAGCTCTCCCAGGCCTGAAGCTGTCGCGCATCGTCCTCGAAGAACTGCTTGTGGGTGGCCTTCCAGGTGGGGATCGACTTCGGATTCACCTTGGCTTCCTTGTCCGCAACATTGAGCAGATTGCCGCAGTCGGCGCGCACCTTGTCCATGAACGCCACCGGATCCTTTTTGAAGCACTGGTCGGCGAGGAACTCAAGCAGCGCCTGGGCATCCTTCATCTTGGCCAGACCCGGCACCGCGCAGTAGAGGAACTTCTCGAAAGCCACTGCTTCGGGCGTGGGGTCCGGGGTCGAGTGCCAGGCGTTGCCGGTTTCCTGGATGAGCTGGTCAACGTCCTTGACCGTGCCGCGCTTCTTGATGTTCTCGGCGTAGTCCTCCAGGCCCGACTGCAACTTGGGCAGGGTTTCGCGGTACTTGTCGATGGGACCCTGAAGTTCAGCCGGGGCGTCGCGCAGCCCACCGAAGGCCTGGCGCGCACGCTCGATCTTGGGCACGCACTCGGTAGTCAGGTAGTCGGAAAAGGTCTTCTGCTGGGTGAAGTAGGCCGACTCGATACGCTGCTGGAACTGCTCGGCCTTCTGGAACATGCCCACGTCAACCTCACTGGCCATCACGCAGTTCCAGAACGCGCCGGTCTCGCGCTTCTCGAGTTCGACGAACTGCGCGGCGTAGTCCAGCTTCTGCTGCGCCACCGCCTTGCGATTGCGTTCCTTCATTTGCAGGTACCCCAACACGACCACCACGACCACCGCGATGGTCACCCCGATCATCCGGTTGCGCTTGCGGGCCGCCTCGCGCACCGCCATCAGGCGCGCATACTCATCCACGCTGTCGATGGTCGGCGGTCCAGCCGGGGCCACCGCGACGGGCAGCGGAGTACCGCACTTGGAGCAAGTGGTGGAACTGGGAAGATTCTGGTGCCCGCACTTTGCACAGGAAACCATGGCGCTCTCCTTTTGTTGATGCGGCGCGGTCGGCGTCGCGAAGCTAACCCTTTTTAACAGATTGCTTCGAAAAAACCGTCCACGATTTTAGGTAGTCAAGCGCGACCTGCAGTTGATGGTCCGTCAGGCGCTTGGGCTCTTCGGCTTTCTCGCCCTGCTCGTTGCGCAGGTGGCGTTCCATGTTGCGCTCGCGGACGATCTCGGCGTCGCCCCCGTCGGGTGTCGGTGCCGTGGCCTCCACGACCACGTTGGGTGTGATGCCCTGGCTCTGGATGGAACGGCCGCTGGGCGTGTAGTAGCGCGAGACGGTGAGCTTGAGCCCGCAGGGCTTGGCCCCGCAGCCGTCGATGGTCATCACCGTCTGCACCGAGCCCTTGCCGAAGGTCTGCGTGCCCATCACCACCGCGCGCTGGTGATCTTGCAGGGCGCCGGCCACGATCTCGGCCGCCGACGCGGTGGCGCCGTCGACCAGCACCACCATGGGGAAGCCCAGCCAGGTGCCGCGCGTGTGCGCCATCTGCCGGTCCATCTCCTTGCCGCCCTTGCCTACGGTGCGCACGATGAGCCCCTCGGAGACGAAGCGGTCGGCCACCTTGACACCTTGGTCGAGCAGCCCACCGGGGTTGTGGCGCAGGTCCAGAATGAGGCCCTTGATGCCGCCGGCAGAGGCGCTGCGTGTCTGGATGTCCTGCAGCCCCTCCAAAACCTTGGCATCGGTGATGGCCGAGAACAGGCGGACCTTGATGTAGCCGTAGCCGGCGTCGAGCATGCGCCATTCCACCGCCTTGACCTCGAACTTCTCGCGCCGGATCTTGAAGGTCATCTCGCGTCCGCGGCGACTGATGGTGATCACCACCTCGCTGCCCGCCGGGCCCTGGATGCGTGCCACCGCGTCGGTCCAGTCGAGCGCCCCTGCCTCCACGCCGTCGATGCGCTCGATCACGTCACCGGATTCGATGCCGGCGCGAAAGGCGGGCGAGCCCTCGATGGGCGATACCACCACGAAGCCGCGCTTGCGCTTCTCCAGATCGATGCCGATGCCGGTGATCTCGGCGTCGCCCTCGGTTTCCTTCTTCAGTCGGTCGTATTCCTCGGGATCCATGAAGCGCGAGTGGGGATCCAGGGCTTCGGTCAGGCCGCGTGCGGCTCCGTACATCAGTTCGGTCTCGGGGATGTCCTCGACGTAGTTGTTTTCGATGTAGGAAAGCACCTTGGTGAAGACACCCAACTTGTGATACGGGTCGAACCGCCCCGCGTTGCTGGGTCGACTGGCCACCATGCCCCCGGCAAAGGCACACAGCCCGGCCAGAGCAAAGAGCAGGATTCGGGATGGGAAGAGCAATTGACGCCGCATAGCCGGGGATTATGGCACGCCTGGGAGGAAGTCAGTGCAGCCTAGGATTCGGAGCACCTACACCGCTCCCCGCTTCTCCGAATCCCGGGTGCGTTCTACTGGTAACGCAGCACCACGGTCTCTGCCGAGGGGCGCGAGCGCATTCCGGTGATGGCGAGGCGAGCGCCGGTTTCGCGCCGCACATTGGATCGGCCGGCGAGGAAGCCGTCGACAGTGGCCAGCTCCTTGATGGTCAGCGCGTCGGTGCGGTAGTGCATCGGGATGGCCACCAGACGCGGGCGAATCTGATCGACGACCTCGGTGGCCTTGTGCGCGTCGATGGTCCACACGCCGCCGACTGGAACCAGCACCACGTCGACCGAGCCGATGGCGGAGATCTGTTCATCGGTCAGAATGTGGCCGAGGTCGCCCAGGTGAGCGATGCGTATACCGCCCACTTCAAACACGAACACGGTGTTGAGGCCGATCTGGGCGCCCTTCTTGTCGTCGTGATACACGCCGACCGAGCGGATGGAGATGTCCTTGACCTTCTCGTCGATCTTCATCCAGCCCTTCTTGTCGGGCGTCAGCCCGCGCAGGATCCTGGGCTTGCCCCGCACCAGGGCCACGTTGTTGTGGTCCGGGTGCTCATGACTGACCGTGGCCGCATCGGCGTGCAGGTCAGCAGGCAGCAGGTAGCCGATGTTGCCGGGAATCGGATCCATCACCACGCGCGTTCCAGACGCGCTTTCCAGCAGAAAGCACGACTGGCCGTACCAGGTCAGGTACGCCACCGGGCGTGGTGCCGCATGGGCCGCGAAGTACGACCCGGCAACCAGCAGGGCCGCGCCGGCCAGCAGGGCCAGCAGCAGACTTCGCCTGGGCTTCTTCATGAACCCACGTTATCCGCGGGCATGGGCCACCGCAAGGCAATGCCGGCGAAACGGCGCTGAGGTTCCCGCACTTTCGCTTTCGCGCACCGGCCGCCACGGCTACGCTTGGGCCATGAATCGCATCTCGCTTGCCGCGCTTGCGCTCCTGCTTTTCACAGGACAATCCGCGCAGGCGGAGGAGGGCACCGTGCGAATCGTGTTCGTGGGCGACATCATGCTTGACGGCGGCCCTGGACACATTGTCACCATCGGTGGTGATCCCTTCGCGGGCGTCGCCTCCGCGCTGCATGACGCTGACCTTGCCGTCGGCAACCTTGAATGCGCCATCGTGAACGAGGGCCATGCGGTCGACAAGCCTTACACCTTCCGTGGGCCGGTAAGCGCTCTGCCGTTGCTCAAAAAACACCTATCGGCCGTGTCGTTGGCCAACAACCATTCGGGCGACTGGGGCAAGAAGGGGTTTTCCAGCGAGCTCGAACTCCTGCGCGAAGCCAAGCTGCCCTGGTTCGGCGCCGGCGCGAATGCGCGGGCTGCGCACCAGCCCCTGCTACGCTCGGTCAACGGCCGACGGGTGGCTTTCCTCGGATACAACGACTTCCCACCCCGTTCATTCGAGGCTGGCGCCTCGACGCCCGGCACGGCCTGGCTTGATGACAAGGACGCCATTCGTGATATCAAACGCGCACGCAAACAGGCCGACATCGTGTTGCTGTTCCTGCACTGGGGGGAGGAGTCCGACGAGAAACCCGCCCAGGAGCAGCGGGCACTTGCGCACAAGCTGATCGACGCTGGCGCCGACGCCATCATCGGCGGCCACTCCCACGTCACGCAGACTGTGGAGTGGTATAAGGACCGGCCCATCGTCTACAGCCTTGGCAATTTCGTGTTCGACTATTTCCCGTACGATCCCCCAGTGTGGAAAGGCTGGCTGGCCAAGCTGACCTTCGGAAAAGACGAACGGCCAGCGCTTGACATCACCACCGTCGAACTGGACCCAGCCGGCATCCCACACCTGGCACCGTGAGGAGGCATCCATGTGAACCACCGGCCAAACGCGAGGTATGCTTGCCCTGATGCCCGAGGGTGACGAAGGCCCCAGCCAGCCGAGCCAGCTCCGCGATGCGGAGATCGCGCCGGAGCGCAGGCCTCTGGCCGAAGTCCTCGACCGCCTGCCCAGTTCGCCTGGCGTGTATTTGATGAGGGATCGTCGCGGCAAGATGCTGTACATCGGCAAGGCCGCCAATCTGCGCAACCGTGTGCGCCAGTATTTCCAGCCCGGCTCGGGCGACACGCGTGACTTCGTGCCGCTCTTGGAAAATGTGGTGGCTGACATCGACACGGTGGTGACCGGCAACGAAAAGGAAGCGCTGTTGCTGGAGAACACCCTCATCAAGCGCCATCAGCCGCGCTTCAACGTCAAGCTGACCGACGACAAGAACTTCTTGTCACTGCGTCTGGACCCACGGGTCGAGTGGCCGCGCTTGCAGATCGTGCGGCGCATGGCCGACGACGGCGCATGGTACTTCGGCCCCTACCACTCGGCCAGCGCCTGCCGGGAAGCCTTGCGCGTGGTCAACCGGCACTTCCGGCTGCGCACCTGCACTGATCGCGTTCTGCACCACCGCGGCCGTCCCTGCCTGCAGTGTCAGATCAACCGTTGTCTCGGCCCCTGCTGCGTGCCGGTTTCACCTGACGACTACGCCGAGCAGGTGCGCGACGTGCGCTTGTTCTTGCAGGGCAAGAACGACGAACTGCTGGCCGGGCTGCGCGCGCGCATGCAGGAAGCCGCACGGCAGACCCAGTTCGAGCGCGCCAGTGTGGTGCGCGACCAGATCCAGGCGCTGGAGAGCGTCTTGCAGTCGCAGCGAGTGGTGTCGGCCGATCGGCTCGACCAGGACGTCATCGGTTTTCACCGTGAGGGCATGGCGCTCGAGGTGGTGGTGCTGTCCGTGCGGCAAGGCAAGATGATCGGGAGCCGCGCCTTTTCCTTCACGCGCCAGGAGTTCCCCGACGCCGAGATCTTGTCAAGTTTTCTCGGGCTGCACTACGACCTTGCGCCCATCCCTCCCGACGAGGTGCTGTTGCCATTCGCCATCGCGGACGCTGACGTCAAGGCCGAGTGGCTGAGCGACAGGCGCGGCAAGAAGGTCGAGATCCTGGTGCCGGCGCGCGGGCCACGGCACGAGCTGGTCGAGCTGGCGCGCAAGAACGCGGCCGCCAGCTTCGCCAGCCGGCGCAATGCTCGCGACGACGCCCAGGCCACCCTGGGCCGGCTGCAGCGGCGGCTGGGGCTGCCCAAGCATCCGCACGTGATCGAGTGCTACGACATCTCGCACATCCAGGGCGCCGAGACGGTTGCGTCGCTGGTGGTGTTCGTGGACGGCCAGCCGGAGAAATCGCGCTATCGCACCTACAAAATCCGAAACGCCGACAGCCCGGACGATTTTGCCTGCATGTACGAGGTGCTTTCGCGCCGGTTCCGCCGCGCGCGCGAGAGCATGCAGCAGGAAGAGAGCCTGGATTCTTGGCGCCTCCCTGATCTGCTGGTCGTGGACGGGGGCAAGGGACAACTGGGCGTGGCCCTGGCAGCGGCGCGTGACGCCGGCATTGACGTGCGGCCTGGCATGGGCCTGCCCATCATCGCGCTGGCCAAGGAACGCGAAGCGCCGGTTCCGCCGCGCGTGGATGCTGCCGACGAAAAACCAGCCGCAGCCGCGCCGGCCGGGCAACAACCTGACCGCGTCTTCCTGCCGCAGGCCAAGGACGCGATCCCCATCCGGCCCAACAGCGGGGAGATGTTCGTCCTGCAGCGCCTGCGCGACGAGGCCCATCGCTTCGCCGTGACTTTTCATCGCAGCCAGCGCAAGAAGCGCACCATCCATTCGGCGCTGTCCCTGGTTCCCGGTATCGGGCCCGCGCGCCAGCGAGAACTGCTGCGTCACTTCGGCAGCCTGAGGAAGATCCGGGAGGCATCGCTAGAGGATTTGCTGGCAGCGCCGGGCATGACCCGCAAGACGGCCAGCGCGGTCCACGACTACTTCGCCGTTCATGTGTAACGGCGATGGGCCGTGGCCCATCACGCGAACCGTTCGAGGTAGGTCGTCGTCGATGATGGCGTCAGCGTGATCTGCGAGGAGAATGGCTCCATACCGCGGGGAACTTGCTGGATGCGCGGGGCCACGATCTCCAGGCGGCGATGGGCGGAGGCGGCAAGCCAATCCTCGACGATTTCGTTGACCTTGGCATCGCCCATGCTGCAGCAGGTCACTTGCATTCTAGTTCGCAGGTCGGCTGAATCGATCGCTGCGAGTCAGCAGGAAGCCGACCAGGCCGCCCCCGAAGTGCGCGTACAGATCGATCCCGGGCAGGAACGAGAGCGCCACGTTGATAACCAGAACCACAAGCAGCCGCTGGCGCAACCCGCGCGCGATGAGTCGGGGCAGCGCCCGCCGTCGGCCGAGCACCAGCGCGAGGGTTGCGCCCATCAGGCCCCAGATGGCGCCCGAAGCGCCCACGGTGTACGAAGGCGGCCCGCCCATCATCGCGCGCAGGGCGCCTGCGAGCGCGGTGGCGATGCCGCCCCCGACGGCCGATGCGCAGTACACCGCCAGGTAGCGCCGACCTCCCAGCAACGCTTCGAGAAACCCGCCCAGGCTGTACAGCGCGAGCATGTTGACCAGAAGGTGTGTGGTATTGGCGTGCAGGAAGGCATAGGTGAAGACGCGCCAGATCTCGCCTTGCCAGACCTCGCGCGAGCCGTCGCTCAGCCAGGCCTTGACCGCCGCCCCTTGCGCCCCCGAGCCGTCCAGGAAAGCGAAGACCAGGAAACACGCGGCGATGAGGGCGAAGGTGATGCGGGGAGAGCGCTTGGATACGGCTTGGGCAAAGGCGCTGGCCTCCACGCGTTCGCGCCGGCCGCGCTCGATGATCTCGGAAATCTCATCGGGGGTCAGTGCCTGGGCTTGGCCGAGCCGCTCGACGGCTGATTCCAAGGGTGCCAGCCGGCGTCCGGCCACGCGCAGCAGCCGCCCGTCGTCGGTGAGTTGGTACACGCCGAGATGGTCCTGGTTGTGCGCGTCGCGATCGGCGTCCGCCAGGGCGGCCTGCGCTTGGTCGCCGCCGCCCACTGCCACCAGGAAGAGCAAGCCGGCTTGGTGCGCCTGCAGAACCCGGTCGACGGCAGCACGAAAACTCTCGGGGCTGGTCCCGGCATGGTCCAGCACCACCAGGCCCTTGCCTTCGTCGGGCCACTCGAGGACGGCCAGGTGATCCTGGACCGCCATCAAGGTGGCTCGGTCGGCGGTGTGACCGGCGCCTGGGTTGGCGAGCGCGGCGAGCAGGCGGTCACGCAGGCTCGCAGACGTGGCTGGCGCGGTTGGGTCCAAGATGGCGCAAGTCTAGCCCGGAAAACCCGCTGCGCAGAGAACTGAGGAATCCGACGACGGTGTCAGAACTCCAGCCCGCGCGCGGTCAGGGCGAAGCGTGCGCGCTTGCCGGGCGGGGCAGGGGTGCCGCTGAACTGTGCGCCCGTGCTGCTCTTCACGCTGGTGTGCGAATCGCTGAGCAGATACAGCCCCAGCAGGCCAGCCAGGATCCCGCCGGCCAGCATGCCGCCGCCGACGGCCTTTAGCGCGCCTGAGTTGCTGCTGTTGGTTGAATACGAGTCGCCGGTAGCCGCCGCGCTCGCGAGGAGCAGGATTAAGCCAAAATACGCCACCACGCCGCCCCCGCCCAGGAGCACGCCTCCGCCCAACCCCTGCCAGGTCGAGCCGGCTTTCACGTCGAGGATAATCCGATCGCGATCGTCGGGCAGGATGAAGTTGGAGGTACTGCGCACGCCATCGCCGGTAATGACGTAGACACTGTTGCGAGGCAAGATCTTGCGGCAAGGGGCAAAGCACACCGTCATGGTGCTGCCCGGTGCGAGTACGCGGTCGATGCGCACGTTGCTGGAAGAGGTTCGCACCTCTACGTAGACACCGCCGGGGCCGTAGGGATTGGGCATCGGCGCCTGATAGGGCCAGCCGGCTGCTGACTGATAGGGTGATGGATAGGCGGGCGGAACGGGCATGCCCACGGCTGGACCGGGGCTGGCGGGCGTCGGACCGGGAACGCCGGCTGGTGGACTTTGCAGCCAGGGATCGGGGGCGGGCGGAAACCCAGGCGCGTAGGGCTGGGAGGGGGCCACGGGTCCGGCTGGCGGCGCGGGCACTGGAGCTGCCGGTGGCGCAGAAGGTGCCGGAGCCGGCGGCTGCGCCTGGGCCGGCCAGGAAGCCAGGGTCGCGGCCAGAAAAACCGCCAACGCCGAGCGAGCGCCGTGGAAATGTTCATGGAACTTCCGATCGGGTGCGCCCATGAGCACCATTGTAGTACCGCGTTTCGGAAATTCGTAGCTGGTTGAGGGAGGACGGAATCCGCTATCCCGCTGACGGCTTTGCCGCCACCGCCGCGTCGAGAGTCTGGTCCAGCGCGGCCAGCAGGTCTCTATCCTGTTCGCAAAAGGACGCACATGAGCGACCTGACGGCCTTCTTCCTGGCAGCCTTGCCCCGCATCGTCTTCCTGTTCGGCTTCGCCCTGCTCTTCGCCCTGGTCGAGATAGAGATCGAGGGAATAGACGTTCGACGGACCAACGTGAGAATCGGTGCCAGCATCTCCCATCGGAAAGATCTGCTGGCCGGCTACGGGGTTGAGAGGCGGCGGTCTTCAACATGAACCCCACACCCCTCCAGGACCTCCGCGAACACGGCTACAAGGGCGTCAGGCAGGTCTTCGTGGGTCTTCCTGGTGAGGCGCACTCCATCAGCAAATGCCTTCGCGTCAATATCTATACCTAGAAAGATCGCATTCCATGCGGCCGGGGCCGTCGGAGCGCAAGCCATCACGCCATCGAGGTGAGCCGTCGAACTCGAGTCCGGAACGGAGTACCCATAAAGCCGTTGAAGCTGACGATCGGCCGCGGACGGCCGCTCGCGGGTGAATGCCGAGGCGTTGACGACATCGCTTAAGCGGGTGCTAGGATTGCCAGACAGGCGGAAGACATGAAGAAGGACGATACACCGCGGAAAGCTGACTCACCATCGCGCTTGATAGACGCGAGGATCAAGGAGCTGGGCGACTGGCGCGGCGAGGTACTTTCCCGGATCCGCTCCCTGATCAAGGAGGCCGACCCCCGAATTGTCGAAGAATGGAAGTGGCGGGGCGTCCCGGTCTGGTACCACGACGGAATGATATGCACAGGCGAGACCTACAAGAGCGTCGTGAAGGTGACGTTCGCCAAAGGTGCTCAACTGAAGGATCCCTCGGGGCTTTTCAACTCCAGCCTCGAGGGCAATGTAAGGCGTGCCATCGACCTTCATGAAGGCGAGAAGCTTGACGAGCCTGCGTTCAAGGCCCTCATCCGAAATGCAGTGGTGCTGAATGCGTCGCCAAGCCGCGGCTAATCAAAGGGAACTCATTGTCGCGTTTTCTGGATATCGGACGCGAAAACCGACCAGGCCTGGTGCGGCTGTGGAGACTCCTGGCATCTCAATCGCCATAATGCCGTTGCAGCCGTTGGGCGGATCCTGGCGGCGTTCGGATGCGGTCCGAACCGCTGAAGGGCTAGGACTTGGCGATGAACTCGCGGATGTCCACTCCGATGTCGCGGGCGATTGCCCGGAGCAGAGCCGGAGAGATGTCACGACCTTGGTGAAACGGAACGGTCGTCACCCGCCCATCCGGGTGTCGGTACTGGCAGTGCGAACCACGTTGACGGACTTGAATGAATCCGAGTTTGGCAAGTATCGCGGCGACTTCACGAGGCTTCAGGACCGGCACATCGCCCATGGTCTAGGCGACCTTCACCGTTTGCGTCCCTACGAACTCCCCTTCGAGCTTTGGAGCACCGTCCTCGAGCAGCATCGCGATGACCTCCTCGAGGTTCTGGTGTAGTTCGTCGAGGGTAGCCCCTTGCGAGTGGGCGCCAGGCCAGCCAGGCACATAGCCCACGAAGAGACCAGTAGCCTCGTCTCGCTCGATCACGGCCGTGAAGTTCTGCATAAGCCAATACTACCGTGCGAGGGACCGCCCAACAAGCCGTCGCAGCGCTCGTGAATAGGGTGCTCTAGCTCGTCAGTCTCTCCAACCTGTCGACGATTTCCGCGGCTGCATTTGGCCGCGCCAGGCTGAGCATGGCTGCGGCCATCGCCTGGCGGCGGGCGGAATCGGCGAGCAAATCGCCCAGCAATTGGGCTAGCTCTGCACCGGTCGAAGTGCGCTGATCGAGCACAATGGCTGCGCCGGCCTGGGCGAAACGCGCGGCGTTCTTGCTCTGGTGATCGTCGGCGGCAGTGGGCAGGGGAATCAGGATGGCGGGTCGGCCGGCAATGGCCAGCTCGGCCAGGGTCAGCGCACCGGCGCGCGCCACCACCAGACTGGCGCGATGATATTCGGTCGCCATATCGTCGATGAAGGGCCGCACGTCGACTTGATCGGCCACGCCGACCGCGCGGTAGCGTTTGCGGCAACGCTCTTCATCGCTGGGCCCGGTCTGGTGGACAATGGCTGGCAGTGCGCCTTTCTTGGCCAGCATCTCGACAGCGGCCAGCACCAGGTCATTGACCGCGCGTGCTCCCTGGCTGCCGCCCACAACCAGAATGCGAGACGGTGCGCTTTGTTCGCCGTCAGCCGCGCCGGTCAAAGTCGCCACCAGCTTGCTGCGCACGGGATTGCCGATGGTTTCGGTCTTGCCGGCCGGGAAAGATCTTCGTGCTTCATCAAAGGCCACCATCACAACCCGAACCAGTCGCGAAAGAATTCGGTTGGTCATCCCAGGAACGCTGTTCTGTTCCTGAATCGCCGTGGGGTAACGCCAAAGCGCCGCGGCCAGCACCATAGGCCCCGAGGCGTAGCCGCCCACGCCCAGCACCACGTCGGGACGAAACTGCCGAAGAATGGACAACGAACGAGAGAACGCCTTGGGCAGACGAAACAGGCTGCGCAGGCCTGCCATCAAGCCCACGCGCTTGAGGCCGCTCACCTCCAGCAGCTCCAGTGGGTAGCCAGCGGCAGGCACGGCGCGCGCCTCCAATCCGCGCGAGGTTCCCACGAACAGCGCCTGACCGCCGCGCCGGACGACTTCTTCTGCAACCGCTATCCCAGGGTAGAGATGGCCGCCGGTACCGCCTCCAGCAATCAGCAGGCGCATGTCACGACTTTGCCTCGACTACCACTTGCACGTCCGAGGCGTCGCTGCGGCGGTTCTTCGACACACGGCCACGGCTGCTGCGCAGGGATTGCCACAACGACAGGGGCACGGGCTCGGGGTTGCGCGCAGAAATGTTGGCCAGCACGCCCGCCATGAACAGGCTCATCACCAAGGCCGTGCCGCCGTAGCTGACAAAGGGCAACGGCAGTCCCTTGGTGGGCAGCAGGCCCAGCACCACGCCCATGTTGACCAGGGCCTGCAATCCGAAGAGCAGGGTCACGCCAAATGCCAGGTAGCACCCGAAAGCGTCACGCGCGCGCGCGGCTGCGCGCAGGCCGCGCCACACCAGAACGGTGAAGGCCAGCAGGACAGCCAGCACGCCGACCAGGCCCAGTTCCTCGCCGATGATGGCCAGGATGAAGTCTGTGTGGGCCTCGGGCAGGAAGAAGAGTTTCTGGTGGCCCTGGCCCAACCCTTGGCCCCAAAGACCTCCGGAGCCTACGCTGATGAGCGACTCGTAGAGCTGGTAGCCAGTGTCGCGCCGAAACTGCCAGGGATAGAGAAAAGCGAGAAAGCGCCGCATGCGCCAGGGCTCGCCCGCGATGAACACCTTCCAGCCGATGGGCGCCGCGACCAGCACCGACAGTAGAATGTAGCTGGAGCGCGTGCCGGCCACGAAGAGCAGACCAAGCGCGGTGACGCCGATGATGACCGCGGTGCCCAGATCAGGCTGCTTGAGCAGCAAGAGCAGGAAGATCCCCGTCATCACCAGGGGAGGCAGGAATCCCATGGAGAAGTCCTTGACCTTCTCGGCCTTGCGCGCGAGCAGCACCGCCAGGTAGAGCACCAGGGCGAACTTGGCCAGCTCCGACGGCTGGAACGACAGCGCGCCCCAGCGGAACCAGCGCACAGCCCCGTTGATGGCCGGCCCAACCTTCAGCACCACGGCCAGCATGACCATAGACAGGAACAGCAGGGGATAGGCCAGGCGACGGTAGACCGAGTAGTCGAGCCGCATGCCGACGACGAAGGCCAGCAGGCCAGCCCCGCTGTAGACCGCCTCGCGCTTGAGGAAGTAGGTCCAATCGCCATAAGTCTTGGCCGCGAACGCCGCGCCCGCCGAGAACACCATCACCACGCCAAACCCGGTCAAAGCCAGTATGGCCCCGACCAGCAAGCGATCCGGTCCTTGCGACAAAGAGCCCCCACCGCCCGGGTGCTTGGGACCGACCCATCCGGCCACGCGTTCACTCAGGCTCATGGGGATCCCTCCGGCCGTCCGCCGCGCTTCTGGGCGATGACATCCTTGACTGCGGCCCGGAAGACCTCGGCGCGATGTTGGTAGTTGCGAAACATGTCGAAGCTGGAGCAGGCAGGAGACAGCAGCACGGCATCTCCGCTCCTGGCCATGGTCGTGGCCCGTGCCACCGCTTCTTCCATGCTGGCCGCCATCTCAACCGGCACCACTGGCGCCAGTGCCTCGCGCAGCTTGGGCGCTGCTTCGCCGATCAGGACAGCAGCGCGACCGGCCTGTTTCATGATCTTGGCCAGCGGCTCGTACGAGCCGCCCTTGTCGCGGCCGCCAGCGATCAGGACCACCGGGCGTGGAAAGCGATCGAGCGCCGCCACCACCGCGCCCACGTTGGTGCCCTTGGAATCGTCGTAGAAGAAGACGCCGTCCAGCTCGCCCACCAGCTCCATCCGGTGCGCCAGCGGACGGAAGGTCACCAGGGCATGACGGGCCTCGGCGGGCAGCGCGCCGGCCAGGCGGCCCGCCACCAGCGCCGCCAAGGCGTTTTCCAGGTTGTGCCGGCCGACCAGCCCCGGCAGGTGAGCGGGATAGTACTCGATCGGTCCACCCGCGAGGCGCACGCACAGAGCATCGGCCTCGAGCCACCCACCCACGACCAGCGCGTGCCGGGTCGAGATCAGCACGCAGTGGCTGCGAATCTTCTTAGCCGCTGCGGCGACCAGCGGATCGTCAATGTTGAGGACCGCGAAGTCTGCCGCGGTCTGTGCGGCGAAAATGCGCGTCTTGATCGTCACGTAGGCATCCAGGGTGCCGTGGCGATCCAGGTGGTCGGCTGTGATGTTGAGCAGGACCGCCACCTGAGGGCGGAACGAATCGACGGTCTCGAGCTGGAAACTCGACACCTCGAGGACACACGAGCCGCCCTGTTCAGCGGCCGGCGTGCCCACCGCCTCAGCAAGCGGCACGCCCAGATTGCCTCCCACGAAGGTGGGCCGGCCATTGGCCGCAAGAATGGCACCGCACAAGGTGGTGGTGGTGGATTTGCCGTTGGTCCCCGTGATGGCGACGATGGGTGCGTCCACGAACCATGACGCCAGTTCCAGCTCGCCGGTGATGGGGACGCCTCGCGCGCGCGCTGCCTGCAGTTCGGGCAAGGGAGACACGCCTGGCGACAACACGATGAGGTCGGCGGCCAGGAAAGTCTCGGGCTTGTGCCCGCCCAGCTCTTGCTTGGCCGTGGGCGGTAGCTGCGCCAGCGCCGCACCCAGCGCCTCGGCCGGCTGCTTGTCGGTGACGGTGACCTGGGCTCCGCGGGCGGTACACAGGCGGGCGGCGGCGACCCCCGAGCGTCCCAATCCCACCACGAGGACTTTCTTGCCGAGCAGGGCGCGCTGAAAGAGCTGCATCAGCGAACCTTCAGTGTGAGCAGCAGCCCCAGCACCGCGCAAGAGAAGGAGACGATCCAGAAGCGGACCACGATGCGCGACTCGGGCCAGCCCATCTTCTCGAAATGGTGATGGATGGGCGCCATCAGGAAGATACGCTTCTTGGTGATCTTGTAGTAGCCGACCTGGATGACGTCGGAGAGCACTTCCACCACGAAGACACCGGCGATGATGGGGAGGGAAAGCTCGGTTTTGGTCGCCAACGCCACGAAGCCGATGGCGCCTCCCAGAGCCAGTGCACCCACGTCGCCCATGAAGACCTGCGCTGGATGCGTATTGTACCAGAGAAATCCGATGCCGGCGCCCACGATGGCCCCGCAGAAGACCGTGAGCTCGCCGGCGCCGCGCACATGGGCCATACCCAGGTAGTGGGCGATGTTGAAACCCGCCAGGGTCTGGCCGGCGGCGTAGCTCAACAACATGAAAGTGAAAGCGCACGCGATCACCGGGCCGATGGCCAGTCCGTCGAGCCCGTCGGTCAAGTTGACCGCGTTGGAGGTACCCATCACGATCACGACCAGCCCGAACGCGGCGTAGGCGAGCGCCGGAATTTCCAGAGGATGGCGCTCGAAGTTGAGCAGCGGAACCGCCAGTCGCTGTCGCACCGACGGGTCCAGGGCATCGCCAAAGAACAACCAGCCCACCGCCACCGCCCCCACCACGAACTGGACCAGCAGCTTGAGTTTGCCGGGCACCCCGCGCTTGTTCTTCCTCGTGATCTTCAGGTAGTCGTCGACGAAGCCCAGCGCGCCGTAGCCCACGGTCACGAACAGCGCCGGCCACACCAGCGGGCTGGTGAGATCGCACCACAGCACCGTCCCGGTGACCAGAGCCATGATGATGAGGGCGCCGCCCATGGTCGGGGTGCCCTGCTTGACCGCATGAGTGGTGGGGCCGTCGTCGCGGATGATTTCGCCCAGTTGTCGCTCGCGGGCGCGGCGAATGAACCAGGGCGCCAACGCGAAGGTGATGAGCAGCGAGGTCATGGTCGCCAACATGGTCCGCGAGGAGACGTAGCGAAAGACGTTGAGAAACCCAAAACTGCTGCGGAGCTGCGCAAAAAGATGAAACAACATGAACTAGAACTTCTTTCGCAAGGCCTCTACCGCACGTTCGAGACGCATGCCACGCGAGGCTTTCACCAAGATCCAGTCGCCCGGCCCAGACCAGGTGGACACGGCTTGTGCGGCTGCTTCCGGATCGTCGCAGACCACGGCGCGGCTGGCGGGCAGGCCGGCCGCGGTGGCGCCTTCGGCTATCTTGGCGCCGAGCGATCCCAGCACCGCCAGACCAGCCACGCCGATCCGGACCGCGTCTTGGCCGATGGCCTGGTGCAGATCCGCGGCGGCCTCGCCTAGTTCCAGCATGTCGCCCAGGATGGCGAAGGCTCGACCGAAGCGGCCTGCCGACGCCACCAGGGTGTGCAGCGCGGCAGACATCGACGTCGGATTGGCGTTGTAGCAATCGTCCAGAACCGTGCGTCCATTCAACGAGAGCACATGCGACCTGTGCGGCGGAAGGGTCGCGCGCTGCAGGGCCGCGGCCGCCGGCAAGAGCGGAACCCCGAGCGCGTGTGAAACGGCCAGCGCCGCGGCAGCGTTGCGCGCGTTGTGCTCGCCCGCCAAAGGCAGACGCACCACCACCGGTTCGCACCCGACCGACAGGCGGATCAGCGAGCCCGCTGCGCCGGCCGGGATAAACTCCATGATCCTCACGAAGGCGCGCGCGGACGCTGCGTCGGCGAAGCCGAAACGTCGCTTGCGCGCCTCGGGCAACTCAGCGACCTCGGGTTCGAGGCGGGGTTCGTCGACCGGCAGCACGGCAATTCCGTCAGGGGAGAGGCCACCAAAGATTTCACCCTTGGCGCGCGCCACCGCGTCGAGTGAGCCCAGCCGGCCCAGGTGCGCGGCCGCCACGTTGGTCACCACCGCGACATGCGGTTCGGCGATGCGAGCCAGGTACGCAATCTCGCCCGGCGCCCGCATGGCCATTTCCAGCACCCAGAAATCCTCCTTGGCCGTGGCCTCCAGCACCGTCAGGGGCAATCCCACGTCGGTGTTCAGGTTGCCCTGGGTGCGCAGGACCTGGCCCGCGGACGAAAGTGCCGCTGCGATGAGTTCCTTGGTCGTGGTTTTCCCGTTGGAACCGGTGACGCCCACCACGCGGCCCCGGTACTGTTTGCGCGCGGCTGCCGCCAAGTCGCCCAGCGCCTTGCGCGGGTCAGCCACGGCGATGACTGGAATCCCGCTGCAGCCGGCCGGCCGGCCCCGTCCATCAGCCACCACCACCGCAGCCGCCCCGGCCTGGGCCGCAGCCCCGCAGAAATCGAAGCCGTCCACCCGCTCGCCGGGCAGGGCAAAGAAGAGGCGACCGGGTTTCACCTCGCGGCTGTCGCTGGCGGCTCCGGCGAATCGGGCCGTCGCCAGTGCGGTGGGCGTTCCCACAACCGTTGCTCCCATGGCCTTGCAGGCGAACGCCAGGGTTCGCTTCGCTGGTTTCGTCACGCGGCACCTCCAGGAGTCACGCGGCTGGCGCGGGCTGCGAAAGCAGCCGCGGCGACTTCGCGGTCATCGAAGTGAATCTTCTGGGTGCCCAGGATCTGGTAGTCCTCGTGGCCCTTGCCGGCAATCAGCAAGGTGTCGCCTGGCCGCGCGAGGGCCACGGCCAGGCCGATGGCCGCGCGGCGATCCGGCTCCACGTGGAAACCCGACAGGCCTTGGCGCAGCTCGGAAGCTGTCCGGCGCACGATGCCGGTCTTTTCCACGCCAGCCACAATCATGTCAAGGATGGTGGTCGGGTCTTCGGTGCGCGGGTTGTCGGATGTGACCACGACCACATCGGCGCGCTCGGCGGCGGCCTGGCCCATGCGCGGCCGTTTGCTCTTGTCGCGGTCGCCGCCACACCCGAACACGACCAGCACGCGGCCTGTGCTCAGCGGACGCAAGACATCGAGCGCCCGTTCCAGCGCGTCCGGCGTGTGCGCGTAGTCGACTAGGCACAGGACGCCCGCCGGGTTGGTGACGCGCTCTAGGCGGCCCGGAACTCCACCCACGCGGCTGATGCCGGTGGTGATGGCATCGCGGTCGATGCCGTGGGCAAGTGCCATACCGGTGGCCAACAGGATGTTGGCCAGGTTGAACTCGCCCACCAGTGGTGAGGCGATCGCGAGCGGCCCCGAAGGGGTGTCGAGCCGCAGGGTGGTCCCCTCGGCGCCCAGCCGGCGATCGAGCACGGCGACGTCGGCGCCGCACGGCTGTCGAGTCAGGGTCAGCACGGGGCTGCGGACTTCGCGGCGCATGGCAAGCCCGTCTTGGTCGTCGGCAAACAGCACCGCGACCCCGCCCGCTGATGACAACAACTCTCGGAAGAGAATCGCCTTGGCGGCCCGGTAACGTTCCATGGTGCCGTGGTAGTCGAGGTGGTCCTGGGTGATGTTGGACAGGCCAGCCACGCGAAAGCGGCAGCCGTGCAGCCGCCCCTGATCGAGGGCGATGGACGACGCTTCCAGCACCACGTCAGAGCAGCCCGCGTCTTTCATCTGGGCGAAGAGAGAGTGGAGTTGCAGGGCGCCGGGTGTGGTGAGCGGCGCTTCCTGCGTCTTGCCGGCAAAACGGTAGCCTACGGTTCCGATGACACCGGGGCGGCGGCTGGCCGCAGCCAGGATCGCTTCTATCAGGTAGGTGGTGGTGGTCTTGCCGTTGGTGCCGGTCACGGCGGTGAGGGTCAGAGCCTGCGCCGCCTGGTAGCGATGGGCGGCCACCACGCCCAGCGCGAGCCGGACGTTGGGCACGAACACCAGCGCGGTTGCGCCATCGGGCGAGGCGCCGCCCTCCTCGGTGAGAATGGCCGCTGCTCCCTTGGCCTTCGCCTCGTCAATGAAGCGCCGGCCATCGAGCCTGGTTCCCGGGACCGCGATGAAGAGATCCCCTGGCTGCACCAGACGGGAGTCGTCGCGCACTTCGCAGATCAAGACTTGCCCGTCACCCGTCGTGATGCGCGTGCCCGATATTCCCTGTAACAGATCCGACAGGCGCAGCAAGGTTCATCCTCCGCTTCGGAACGAAACCCGACAGGGCGTGCCCCGCAGCCCGGGGCCGGGCGCAGGAATTTGCGTGGCCGCGATGCCACTTCCCTCGGGAACAAGCTCGATGCCCGCGCGCCGCGCGGCTCGGACGGCTTGGCCCAAGGTCATGCCGACAAAATCCGGAATGGCGGCGTCGAGTTTGCGATCGGCTGCAACTTGCCCGTTGGTCGCAGCGTCAGACTGCTCATCGATCGAGGCGACCTCTGGCGCATCCTCGTCCTGGGCGTCGCCCACCGACGCGACGGGCTCGTCAACACCCGGACCTTCCATCTCGCTGGTGTCGGCCTCGCGATGTTGAGTCGGTTCGTTCTTTGCGTCGATGTTCTTGCCGGGCCGGGCGGCGCTCGCGACCAGCGAGGTCGATGGCGGCACGCCGAGGTAGCGCAGGGTTGCCTCGGCGATCTCCTTGAATACCGGAGCGGCGACCAGGCCGCCGTAGTGTACGCCGTGGGGCTCGTCGACCATGACCGCAATGACCACACGCGGGTTGTCGGCCGGCACGATACCGACGAAGGCGGCCAGGTACTTGCTGGGATCGTAACGGCCGTTGCTGACCTTCTGAGCGGTGCCGGTCTTGCCCGCCACGGGATAGCCGGGGATCGCGGCCAGCTTGGCCGTCCCGTCTTCGGTCACGCCTTGCATGATGGTCAGCATGGTGCGCGCCGTGCTTTCGGACAGCACGCGCGTTTCAGCGCGTGCGCCTGGGGGCAGGGGCACCGGCTCACTGTGGCCGTCGGAGCTGACCAAGCGAGTTGCCAGCCTGGGCGGGTGATAAACGCCGCCCGACGCTATGGCCGCGTACGCGGTCGCCATCTGCAGCGGGGTGACGGTCAGACCCTGGCCAAAGGCCTGCGTGGCCAGTTCAATCTCGCCCCAGCGCGAGACCGGCCGTACCGTCCCTCGTCGCTCGCCTGGCAGGCCCACCCCGGTGGGTCGACCGAAGCCCAGCCGGTCGATCATGCGGGCCAGGGTTTCCTTGCCGACGCGGCGGGCAATTTTCACGGTGCCGATGTTGCTCGAATACTTGAAGACCTCGGCTGCGGTCAGCACACCCTTGGGGTGGTCGTCGCGGATGTGGTACTTGCCAACCTGCATCTGCCCCATCTGACAGTCGAAGCGGTCCTCCGGCCTCAGCTTGCCTGCGTCGAACGCAGCAGAGAAGGTCACCGTCTTCATGATGGATCCCGGCTCGTAGGCGTCCGCGATGGCCCGGTTGCGCGCGCCCCGCTCTGCTGCGTCCGAGGGATTGTTTGGGTTGTAGCCAGGCACGCTGGCCATGGCCAGGATCTCGCCCGTGCGGGGATCGATCATGACCGACGTGGCCGCCTTGGCGCCGTGCTTGCTGACTGCTTCCTCAAGAGCCCGCTCGGTCAAGTAGGTCAGGTACTTGTCCAGGGTCAGCACCAGATCCTTGCCCGCGTTGGCCGACGCGTCGACGGTGCCCTCCATGAGCAAGTCCCGGCCGAGCCGATCGCGTATGCCGGTGACTTCCATCCCGCTGCCTCGCAGGGATTCGTCGTACTCCAGCTCCACCCCCTCCAGTCCACGGCCATCCAGGCCCGCGTGGCCAATCACGGTCGAGGCCAGCTCGCCGTTGAGATACACGCGGCGCGGCTCTTTGCGCACACTGACCCCTGGCAAGCCCAGAGCTAGCGCCGCCGCGCTCTCTTGCGGCGATACCCGCCGTTTGACCCAGGCGAAGTACTGTGACTTCCGCGTCGACAACATCTTGTCGAGTTCCCGCGGGTCCAGGTTCACCGCCTTGGCCAGCCGGGGAACCGCGTCGGGTACGAAGGCGATTTGGCGCGGGTTGCAGAATATCGAGTCCAGATCCGTCGTCGAGGCGAGTTCGGCCCCGCGTCGGTCCAGGATGCGGCCTCGGCGGGGAGCGATCTCGACCTCACGCAGGTAGTTGTTTTCAGCCCATTCCCGAAGCTGCACGGCTTCGTGAACCTGGAGTTGGAGAGCGCGGCGGCCCACCAGAGACGCGAGCCCGAGCAGCACCAGCCCGCACGAGACGATGCGCACGCGTGTCCAGCGGGTCGGCATGCCTCAGTGCATTCCTTTCCCGGGCGCCGTGGTTCCTATCTGCCGGATGTTCTCCGGCGCGGCTGGCCGCATGAGCAACTGGTCCCGCGCGATGGCGATCACACGGCCTGGATCCTTCAACATCCCGATCTCGATCTCCAGCCGACGCCTTTGCTCAGCCAGTTCGCGATGAACGCGCTCCGCATCACCGAGCGCCAGCGCGACTTCCAAACGTTTGGCGTGCACCGCCACATGGCCGAGGGCGCCAAGACTCAGTCCCAGAATCACGAAGCTGATCACCGCCAGGCTCGCGCGCTGTCTGCGCCGACCAGGATCCAGAATGGGAGGTGCCGCCTCGGTCGAAGCGCAGGGCGGAAGATGCGATTTCACGAAGGAAGCCTTTCTGCTGCGCGCAGCTTCGCGGAACGGGCGCGGGGATTGCGCGCGACCTCGCTTTCAGAGGCTCTGACCACATGTTTGGTCAGGATGCGGAAGCGCGGAGCACCAGGCTCGGCCGCGTCCCTTGATGCCAGCGCCCTGAAGCTGCGCTTGACCATGCGGTCCTCCAGCGAGTGGAAGGCAATGACCACCAAGCGGCCACCTGGCCGCAGACAGCCGGGCACATCCTGCAGGAAGCGATCCAACTCGCCCAATTCGTCGTTGACGGCGATTCGCAAGGCCTGGAAGACCCGAGTCGCGGGATCCTTGTGTGACTCTCGACCAGGAACCGAGCGAGCCACTAGGCCGGCAAGGGCTCCCGTGGTGGTCAGTTCACCATTCTCGCGCGCACGGGTCACGGCACCTGCGATCCTGCGAGCGAACCGCTCTTCTCCTAGGTCATGCAGGAGGCGCGCCAGTTCTTCCTCGTCCACACGTCCCAGAAGGTCGCCTGCTGTTTCGCCCTGCGAACGATCCATGCGCATGTCCAGGGGGCCGGATCGGCGGAACGAGAAACCGCGTTCTGGCTGATCGAGTTGAACCGAGGAGACGCCCAGGTCAGCTATGCATCCATCGAGCGGAAGAGCGGCCGCTTGCTCCAGCACCGAACGAATCTGCGAGAAGGGAGCGTGGACCAATCGGACGCGGTCACCATAAGACGCCAAGTTCTCGCTCGCCAGCTTGAGTACCTCAGCGTCGCGATCGATTCCGATGAGTCGACCGTGAGGAGTTGAGCGCTCGATGATCGCGCGAGAATGGCCGCCAACGCCCACAGTGGCGTCGCAGTACTGGCCCGAGTCCCTTGGACACAGAAAGCTCAAGGCCTCCTCAAGGAGGACTGGGAGGTGCGGAGCGTCAGGGGCGGGTCGGCTCATCGTCTTCTTGAGCGCGCCAGCAGGATCAATGCGTCACGAAGCATATGTGACTAGTTGAGTCAGTGGAATACAGTGGAGCGCTCGTGCGTTGATGCAATGGCTTTGAGACGCGTCCAATCATCCCGCCACCGATCCCCATGTCAAGTTTTGAGACCAAGATTTCCCCAATAATTGCGGGCATATTGCTGACTGGCGAGATGACTAGCCCGGGTCATGTTCGATATCGAGGCAGATTATGTTGTCATTGAGTTATGTATCCTAAATCACAGCAAGTTATTGAGGCAAATCCGCTAACCATGCTTGACTAAAGGACTCTTTTGGGCGATAAGGCGTAGTCAAGGCACGAGCCAGGAGAAGGAGCGGTTGTCAATGGAAGCTAGGTTGTTCGAGCTTGACGCCAAGATGGACGCGCTCCGCGCGAAGGTCGGAGGCTTCCCGGACAAGTTGAAGAGGGACTACGAGAGCAAGCTCGACGTCTCATGGATCTTCCATGACAACGCCCTGGAAGGGGTGGTGCTGTCCTACTCGGAGCTGAAGGCCGCCATCGACCAGCGGATCATCAGCGACGTGTCTCTCATCCCGATGTACGAAGAGGTGAAGAACCACAAGCTGGCAGTCGACTTCATCCGAGAAACCGCGCGGTCGAAGAAAGCCCCCGACCTGGATCTGGAGTTCATACGCAAGCTCTACGCCATGGTCACGCCCGACGCGGTACCCAAGGGATGTCCATATCGCAAGGAAAACCCACTCCACCGACTCTACTACCATGAGATCACGCCACCCGAGAAGATCGGGTACAAGATGCGCAAGCTCACGGAATGGTTGGAGTCAGCGGAGTTCTCCCGCATGCACCCCATCGTGCAAGGTGTGAAGATTCAGTTCCGCCTGCTCCAGGCCTATCCCTGGACGCGCAACTCGGGGAAGGTGGCGCGTCTTTTGACCAACTACCTCCTTGTCCAGAACGGGTACTTGCCCGCCGTGGTCCATTCCATCGACCGGCAGCGCTACTACGAAGTCCTTCGCCACGAGAACGATGGCCTCATGACGCTGATCGTGGAATCGCTGGAGAACAGCATAGACACCACGGCCAAGTTCTTCGACGAGCTTTCGGGCCTGCGCGTCCGCTGCGCAGGCTAACCATTCCTCCTTCCTCTTTGATGGGCGGGGCGCTATAAGCCCGCTCACCCATGAAGAGCAGCAAGAGCAACGAGGCTCTCAAGCAGTTGGCGGGGCGCGCCGCCGCAAGCCTCGTTGTCAACGGGATGGTGTGTGGGATGGGCACCGGTTCGACGGCCCGTTTCTTCATCGAAGAGGTCGGCCGAAAGATGAGGGAGGAGGGCCTTCGCATTTCCGGTGTTCCCACCTCTTTCCAGACGCGCGTCTTGTGCCAGCAGAATGGCATTCCCCTGCGCGATGCTCAGGATTGCCGGGCGATCGACTTGGCAGTCGACGGTGCGGACGAGGTCGATCCGGAACTCAATGTCACAAAGGGTGGCGGGGCGGCCCACACCATGGAGAAACTGGTGGCCAGCATGGCCAGCCAGTTCGTGGTCATCGTGGACGAGAGCAAGCTGGTTCCCCGACTGGGATTCACCGTCGCCATCCCCATCGAAGTCACCGTTCCGGCCATTGGCTACGTCACTGATGTGGTGACACGTCTAGGCGGACAGCCGCGGCTACGCATGGGTGTCAACAAGGATGGCCCGGTGGTGACTGACAACGGCCAACTGGTCATCGACGTAAAGTTTGGCCCCGAAGTCGATCTGCGCGAGGTAGACGCCCGCCTGCACCGCACGCCCGGTGTCGTCGAAACCGGGCTGTTCTTCGACATGGCTGCCAAGGTTCTGGTCGGTGTTTCCGACGGCATGTGCGTAAGGACACTGGAGCGGAAGGTCTAGCGGCGCTACTCGAGGGCGCCCAGTGCCCTGCGGGCTGTCCCCACCGAGAGCGCCCTGGCCTTCTGGTGGGGCACGTACACCTGCGCAGGCAAGTGTTCGGGGGCCACGCCGGGTGCAGGCGGGTCGCCAGGGCGGGAGGCTTCCGAGCCAGGCCGCACCCGAAGATCGCCGCCGTCCACATTGGCGAACGGGCTGTCGCGGCCCACGATGACGCGGTCGAGGCCTGTGATGGGGGCCATGCCCGCTTCGGCCTCCACCCGTTGACCGAACCCATCGCTCGCCCAATTGGTGCCAAGATGGAGACGACCCGGACCGTCCAGCCAGAAGACATGCGTGCTTCCCTGACGAAACATGATGTTGTTGCGCACATCAGCCATTTCGTCGCTGGTTTCCAGACGGAAGAGCACTGTGTTCCAGCGCTCCTTCTGCTCGCCGCGAATGATCACGGTGTTGTTGAAGAAGTGAAGCGTTCCCTTGCGGTAGTCCGCCGTAGTGCCGTTGTCGCCCCCGTAGTGCACGATGACCGGGCCGTCCAGCGGCCCGTTGAGCAAGACGTTGCCGTAGACGTAGGTTCTCCGGTATCTCGGATCCAACTTGGTGATCCCTGAACTTTCCTCGGCCTCGACCAGATCGAGCAGATGGGCCCCGCCCTCGATCCAGTTGTAGCGGATCACCGTACCGGCCGAGCGGTCCTTGAGAGCGTTGCCGCCGGCGCCGGGTCGCAGTGACCCGAATCGGTTGTACTGATACACCATCCCGACCGCCTCGGTGTAGGCATTGTGCTGGTAGTAGGAACCCGCAATCCCGTTGCCGTAGATATGGTTTCCCTCGGCCAGGATGTCACGCGATACCACTTCTTCCGAATCGCCGGAGGCCACGAAGAGACCGTTGGCCGAGTCGGTCAGCGTGCAATGGCGGACCACGATGTGCTCGCCCCGTTCGATGAAGAGTGCGGCGGCGCTGGTGGAGAAGCGCCGCCGTTTTCCCGTCTGGTCGGTAAAAGTGTATCTCGGGTGGGCGCCCCGCAGGTCCAGCCCTTCCAGCACGACATGACGGGGCTTGACGCCCCAGGCTTGGCTTTCGCGCTGGCTCACCACCACGACTCCGCGCTCCTGCGTGGGCGCGTAGGGGAGTTCCAGCGCGCGAACCGTGCGGGCATCCTGGCCGGTGATCACGGGAAGCTGGCCCTGTGGGCCGGGAACGCCGCAGATACGAACTGGCTGAACGGCCGTGCCCTGGGCCGAGACGAGAACCTGTTCGCGATACGGTTCGGGGCGCCAGTGCACGAGAACCCGATCTCCCGGGCCCAGGGAAGTCCACGGAACGTCCGCGAGCCGTTGCAGGCGACCCTGCGGCCCGACCTCGTAGGTCCGGCCCCGTCCAGCCGGGCAGCCGGCCCCTGCGCTGGAGTCGCCGGCCGCGTGCGCAGCCAGCACACAGCCGGCGACTGAAGCCGCCGTCAGGAGAGCAACCGGTCCGGTGAGCCGCGCACGAGGCATGTCCGGAGGTTGCATCGTGCGAAACGCGCTGGCAAGCGCCGAGGGACGGCGCGGTTTTGGGATCGCCGACATTAGGAGATGCCCGCCAGGGCCGCGAAGGTGCGGCGCAGGCCTTCGTCGGTTGAGACGATGGGTTGCCAGCCCAGACTCTTGAGCTTGGCGTTGCTGAAGCGGTTTCCACCCCAACTCGTTGCGGTTCGGTAGGGCGTGAACAGCGCGGGAAGCTGACCCTGGGAGTGTTGGTGGTAGCGCTGGTACAGCCAGGACATGGCCCTGGTGACCGGGTAGGGCATGCGAACCGCCCGCAGGGGACGAACCTCACTTTGGTACCGGCGAAGATAGTCAGCACAGGTGGGCAAATCGTCGTCCACCACGTTGTAAGAAGCTCCGTCGCTCGCGTCCCGCTGACCGGCCACGACGATGGCCTCGGCACAGTTGTCGACATAGGTGAGCGGCAGCAGATTGTTGCCGCCCAGGTGAAGGAAGAGGCCGGCCAGGTTCAGCCCGACCCGGTTCGAGATGGGTATTCCGCCCGGGCCGTAGATCACGCCGGGACGCACGACGACCAGAGGGAAGCCATGCCTTGCGTGGTATTCGCGGACCAACGTCTCCTGCCGCCACTTGGCTTGCGAGTAGAGATCGCGCTGTTCTGGATGCGACTCAAGCGGAGTGTCCTCGTCGACCAGCGCCCCGCGCGGCAGGCCGGCCGTGCCGTACACACCGAACGAGCTGACCAGCACCAGCTTGGGCGGCTGCGGCCGGCGGACAAGGGCCTCGAGAAGATTCTTCGATGCCACCACGGAATTCAAGAAGAGATCCGCAGCCGCGCCACCGGTGCCAGCGGCCAGGTGGTACACCACGTCCGCATCGCCGAGCGCAGCGAGCGCGGCGTCCGGGCTGGTCAAGCTGCCTCGCACGAGAGACACCGCACCCTGGGTGGCCGCAAGCCGTTCGAGCCGAACCGCGCGGGAACTCGCCCGCACCAGGCAGCGAATGCGCTCGCTGCCATGGGCGAGCAGGCGCTCGACAAGAGCGCCGCCCAGGAATCCCGTCGCGCCTGTCACCAACGTCGTCATGCGCTGCCCTCCGCTGCCGCGCCCTGCGCGCGCACCTGACGGAAGATCTCATCCATCATGTTGGTGATGCGCAGGATGTCGCGGTAGGAAATTGGAAGCGGCCCATCGTGCGCGATGCTGTCGAAGAACAGCGACATGAGGTGGCGCATGCCCGCGAAATACTGGAAGTCCGAGTGCAGGAAGCGACCGAGATTGGACCAGCCCTGCCCGACCAGCGCGCCGGCTTGCTCGAAGGGCGGCAGCAGGCGGCCGATGGCGCTGGGCAGTTTGGGACTGGCTTGCAGGGTGATGGTGCGGGCCACCAGGTCGACATGCGCCGTGTTGCGCGTGCCGTAGACGCGAACCAGGTGGCCCGCGGGCCGAATGTGCGACGAGAACGTCCCGTAACCAGTGACCCGCTGGCCCCACACCAGCACGCGCAACTCGTCCATCATGGCGTCGCGCTCGTCGCCGAAGCGCTCGGACCGCAGGCTGCTCGCCAGCGCGGTCACCTGGGGAACCTCGTCGGGCACGAACTCGAGGATCTTGTTGAGCATGTGGTCGATGATGTTGTGAAACAGCTTGCCGGGAAGGCCGTGCACCCAATGGCTGGTATCGGCGAGCAGCGCCTTTCCAAAAGCGCCGCCCAGGTCGTAGCCGTAGAAACTCTCCACGTGCACCGGCTCGCCCAGCGCACCTTCGGCCACCAGACGGCGCAACTGCAAGGCGGGTGGGTCGAAGAAATAGGAATGGCCGACGGTCATCTTGCGATGCTGGCTTTGCGCGGCCGCCACCATCTGTGCCGCCTGCGCGCCGTCGAGGGCAAAGGGCTTCTCCACGTAGACGTGGCAGCCTGCAGCCAGGGCTTGCAGCGCCAGGGCCGCGTGCGACTGCGGCGGCGTGGTGATGTGGACTACGTCCGGCCGCTCCCGTTCCAGCAATTGCGCGAAATCGTCGTAATGGGCCGGGATAGCGAAGCGGGTGGCCAGTTGCTCGGCCATCAGGCCTTCCCGATCGCAGACCGCCACCACCTGCGCCTGCCCGGGCAGCTTGCGGATCTCCTCGACATGGCCGTCAGCGATCTTGCCGCAGCCGACGATGGCCACGCACAAGGGACGGGGCGCACCCGGCGAGCGAGATTGCGAGTCTTGCTTCATGTTGGCAGAACCCCCTGGGCGGCGTCTTGACAGACTTCGAGGTAGCGGCGGGCAGTGCCCGCGATGGTGTGGCCGGCCATGGCTCCCACGATCGCCTGACGGTCCCATTCGCGTGCCAGGGCCGCCTCCAGCGCGTGCGCCAGGGCTTCGGGGCTGGCGGGCGGCACGGTCAGACCGGCGCCGGTCAGAGCCACGATGTCGGGAACGCCCCCCACGGCGGACGCCACTACCGGGCAACCGCAGGCGAAGCTTTCCATGAGCACGTCGGGCCAGCCTTCGGCCAGGCTGGGCAGGCAGACCAAGTCAGCGGCCGAGTAATACAGAGGCAGGCGCGCCTCGGGCTGGAAACCGTCGAAGCGGATGCGCGCCCGCAGGCCGCGGCGCTCTGCCTCCTGCTCCAATTCGCGGCGTTGCGCCCCGTCGCCGACGATGACCAGCCGAAAGGGACAGCGCTCGCCGGCCAGGGACATGGCGGCGAGCAGGTGGACCAGGCCCTTTTCCGGGGAGAGCCGCGCGACCACCAGGACCAGCGGCCCGGGCGCCAGGCCCAGCGTGGATCGTGCCAGGGCGCGATCGCCAGGGTGGAAGATGGCGGGCTCCACTCCGGTGGGAATGACCGCGATGCTCTGCTCGGGCACGCCCAGCGCGGTGATGACCTGGCCCATGGCTCGGCTCACGGCGATCACGCGGGCTGCGTGGCGCAAGGCCCAGCGGATCTGCGGGCGTCGTCCCGGCATGCGCGCGACCTCATTGATGTCGCTGCCCATGGCGCGCACCACCACCGGGACTCCCAGTATCCTGCCCAGTGCTACCGCGGCGGTGCCATCGGGATAGGCCCAGGGTGCCAGGATCACGTCGGGTCGGAAGCTCGCCACCTCGTCACGGACCATGGGGGCGACCGACAAGGCATAGAATGCGGCGTTGAGAAAGCGCGCAACGCCGGGGATGTGGAAGGTGCGTGGGTGGAAGATGAGCGATCCGTCTTGATCGACCTCCACCGCCGGGATCTGGGTGGGCTGCCGCCGCAGCAGCCGGGTGAGCGCGGCCGGGAAGAGGGGCACCGGGATGATCGCGCGGCAGTCGACAATGGCACGCAGGGCGCGCAGGATGCGGGCGTTGCCAGGACTCAGGTCGGGCAGAAGCGGCGTCGCGCAAAGACTGCTGAGAAACAGGATCTTCATCGCCGGGGATCCTCGGCGGGGTTGCCCGCCCCACGAATCCTCCGCGCGCCGCCGCCCATGAGCGGACGCAGGGACGCGTACTTGACCTCGATGCCCAGCATGACCAGGTTGCGCCGGAAACTGAGAAAAGTCGGCGTTGCGCTGGTCCCGGGCGCGTCGGCTTGTTGATCAGTGAAGGCATACTCGAGGCTGAGCAAGAGCGGGCCCGGTACGCCATAGGTCATGACGACCTGGGTTTGCCACACCGTCGCGCTTCCCCGGTTGTCGCTGGCCGCGCCGATGGCCGATGCCCGGTCGACGCTGCCCGAGCCACGCAATTGCAGCTTCTGCGTCTTGCCAAAACCGGCCGTGGCATTGACCACCACGCGCGTGCTCAAGAAGATGTCGCCGGCAAACACGTCGGGCGTGACGGTGCGCTCGACCCGCAGGCTCGCATCCCTGGTCTCGCTGTGGGCCAGGATCTCGGCCAGGCCGACGGGAAACAGGCGCGGGGTCGAGCCGGCAGGGGCGTCGACGAGCATCCCGCCGCCCGAAAGGTAGTCGCTCCACACCGGCGTGAAGGTGTGGCGCCAGCCCAGGTTGCCCTCGACCCCGTCGGCGCGGAACTGGGGCGAGAGCACCACGCCCTGCGAACTGACCTGATTCGCCTGCATCGCCAGTCCGCGCGCATTCAGCGAGACGCCGTCGCGGGCGAAGGTACGCTCCAGGCCCAGGCCAAGCTCGCCCGAGTAGCTGCTCGGGCTTTGCGTGTTCGCTTGCAGCGGCCAGAAACCCAGAGCAGCCAGCGACTGCAACAGGCGCCAGCGCGGCGACAGCTCTGCGCTGAGCCCTTGCCGGGCGTCGGCCGAGGCGTAGAGCAGGGGCGCCGCCGGTCGTGGCCCGGTCAGCCCTATCGAGGCGCCGCCGGCGGACGCGGAGGCCACGTCGAGCGAGGTCAGGCGGCCTTGGGTCGCGGCCAGGGCCGTAGTGAGTCGCAGCCAGGCGCGCGGCTGGAAACCGGCTTGCCAGGCCAGCGAGTTGGACAGAATGTCGCCACCGGACTGGCGCAGGTAATCGCTGGCGGTGAAGGCATAGACCAGCCGGTGTTCGGAGAACTGACGGGTCAGGGTCAAGCCGGCATCCAAGCGGCCCAGCACCAGCACGTCGCCTCCCGAACCCGGAGTACCGCTGGGAACGCCCAGCGCATTGTCGGTGACCCCGACAAAGGCCCCGGCGCCCAATTCGTAGTCGAGCGGGTCGGCCACGGCCGGCTGCGCGAGGGTCGCCACAATAACCAACCCGGCGAGCGCCTGCCATCGCCGTCGCGATCTGGACGTCCTATCAATAGCCAAGTTTGCTCGATTGCGTGGCCGCGGTGCAGATCCGCCAATCAGCCACCGGATTCTGACCGACACTGCAGCCTCCCTAGTTTATGCTCTATAGCATGTCGGATGCCCGCGGGACGGGAAACAGTTCGTCGCACTCGGCGGCAGCCCTCGATCCCGAAACCCTGGCGGTCGCGCAACGAATCCGGGCGCGGCAGTGCGTCCGGGTGGGCCTTTTCCCTCTGCACGCGGGCATGCAGGTCCTGCCCACGGCACGGCGGTTGGCGCTTGCCTTTGAGGCGCTGGGCGATCGCGTGCATGTCCTGGATACCGAGTCGCCGCCGGCATTGGCTGAGCGCAGCGGCACACCGGACGTGGGCGACGCGCGCGCGCGAAGCGCGCCGGGGGAGGAGGGGTTGGCTGTCCGTCCCGAAGTCCCCGTAGGGGGCGACCGTCCCGCCGCTCTTGAGCGCGCGCTGGAGGACTCTTCCGCCCGCTTCGATCGTGTGCTGGTTGCCTTCGGCAGGCCGGCAGTGGCCGGTTCGGGAGCCTCCCTACTCTACGTGGTGGACGGCGTGGTGCTCATGGCCCGCCCCGGCGGCGCCACGGAGTTCCGCCTGCACGAGTGGCTGCGACGGATCGACCCGCAACGCCATCTCGGGGTCTTGCTGGTGGAATAGCGGCCACGCCCATGCCAACCCGGCGCGGTTTGCTATCCTTGCGGCCAAATGGCCCTGGACATGAGCTGGGAGAGAAACTTGCACACCTGGATTCGCGGCTGGATTTCCCACCGCATCGGTCGTGCGTGGGCCAGCGAGTTCCTTGATGTGCGTCACCTGCTTTTTGCGTTCTGCGACCATCACGAGCCGTTATGGAACAGCGTCGACGATGCCCAGGGCCGCGCGCGCATGAAGACCTGGGCCGATGGCTACCCGGCGCTGGCGCGGAACTTCCGCGACGCCGATGGGCTGCCCCCACGACACACGTTCTTCTTCCCCGGTGAACAGTACCGGCCAGAGTTTCTCGAGCCGCTGGCCAAGCTGGCGGGCGCGGGACTGGGCGAGGTCGAGCTGCACCTGCACCACGAGGGGGACACGCGGGAAAGCTTGCGACCCCAGCTCGAACAGTCGCTGCGCCTGTTCGCCGAGCACGGGCATCTGGCCCGGGATCCGGACGGCCGTCTTCGCTACGCCTTCATCCACGGTGACTGGGCCCTGGCCAATGGGCGACACGACGGCCGCGCGTGCGGCGTCGACGACGAGATTCCTCTGCTCTTCGAGACGGGCTGCTACGCCGACTTCACCTTTCCCTCGGCGCCCGACGAGTCGCAGCCCAACATCGTCAACCGCATCTACTGGCCGGTGGGCGACCTCAGCCGTGCGCGCGCCTATGAACAGGGCGAGCCGGCCCGCGTGGGCCACATGCGCGAGGACCGCATCCTGATGATCGAGGGCCCGCTGGCTCTCCATTTGCGCGCCACCCGCGTGCCCCTGCGCATCGAGAATGCCTGCATCACATCGAACGATCCCGCCACCCCGTCGCGCGTGCGCCGCTGGGCGGTCGAGAATATTCACGTCGCGGGCCGGCCGGAATGGGTCTTCGTCAAGGTTCACACGCACGGCTCGCCCGAGCCGGAGGCGGTTTCCTTGCTGGGGGAGGGTGGACAAAAGTTGCACCAAGCGCTGACCGGGATATTCAATGACGGCAAGGACTGGGTCTTGCACTACGTGACAGCTCGGGAGATGTACAACATCGCGGTGGCCGCCATGGAAGGGCGCTCGGGCAATCCCGCGCAATACCGCGACTACCGCTTGCCGCCGCCGCCAGCGGCTGGGTGACGCCGTGGCCGGGCTGGAAAGTCTCTTCCTGCGCTCTTCGGCCGATGCGCCCCGACTGCGTATCGTGGCCGTGGCTGACAGCCCGCACCTGGGCCGACCCGAGGCGGCCGCCCTGCAGCACATCGAGCGGTCGAACTTCGCGACTTTGGTTGCGGTGGTCTTGACCGAGCGGCAAGACGGCGTGGCCCCATCATCCGGTGCAATGGGGACGGACAAGGCATTGTTGCACCAGATTTCCTTCCATGTCCTGGAGGCATGGGACCGCCAAGTCTATCCTGATGTCCGGGCGCTGATTGCGCCCGTGGATTGCGCGGACATATTTGCGCGCGTCCCCAACCTGCCCGCACAACGCGCCGAACCATTCGGCGCGCTTGACTTCCCCTCGGGCACGCTGACCGCCCTGCAGGGGCTGAAACCCGACGTGATCCTGCATTGTGCGCCTGGGCCGGTGCCCGACGCGCTTGGCGCCCTCGCCCGCTTCGGTGTGTGGTCGATTCACCTGGGCGATCCCAGCGAGTCGCGTTCGCCCACGCCCTGTTTCAGCGAGGTACGCGACGGGCGGCTGCTCTCCAGCACGGCCTTGCTCATGCACGGGGGGCCGTCGGGCGGCGTGCATGTGCTGACCCACGCGCGCGTCGCCACCGAGCACAGCCTTTTCCGCAGCAAGAACTGCGTGCGTCCGACTCTGACCGCCCTGACCTTCGTGATCCGCAAGCTGCACGAGTTGCACCAGCGCGGCTGGGACCGGTTCGCGCAGGATCTCGTGGCCGTGCTGCCTGCGAGCAAGGGCGAGCCCGGGGGGCGCAACCATCCTGGCAACCGCGACGTGGTGAAATTCCTGGTTCCGCGCATCGGTCGACGTCTGGTCAATCTAGTGCGCCGGCCAAACTTGAACTTCTGCTGGCGGATTGCCCTGCGTTCGGGTTCCCCGCAAAAACTGGTCGAGGGCGCGTCTCCGGAAGGGCTGGCGGCTTTCCGTTGGCTGCAGCCGCCGCAGGGCGGGTACCTTGCCGATCCCTTCCTGCTGCGGCGCCAGGGCCGGCTGTGGCTATTCTGTGAGGAGCTGAGCTTCTCCGAAGGCAAGGGGGTGCTGGTTTGCATGGAGGTTCTGCCCGAGGGCAGGTTGTCCGAGCCGGTGCGCGTGCTCAGCCGGCCCTACCATCTGTCGTATCCGGCGGTGTTCGAGGCCGAGAGCGAGGTGTTCATGATCCCGGAAACCGCGCAGAACGGATGCGTCGAGCTGTATCGCGCGGTGGATTTCCCGCATGCCTGGGTCAGGGTGCGCACCCTGCTGCCGATTCGGGCGGTTGACAGCATGACCTTTGCGTTTGAAGGGCGCACTTGGCTGTTCGTCACGGCCATGGATCCCGTCGAGGCTAGCTACCAGCTCTTGCTGTTCCATTCCGAACGACTAGACGGCGACTGGACCATGCACCCCTCCAGTCCGCTTTCGCTGGACGCGCGCTATGCGCGCTCGGCGGGCGCGATTGTGTCCCTCGCTGGCAAGCTGTATCGCCCCAGTCAGCATTGCGCACCCCACTACGGGCGCAAACTGAACTTCCACGAAATCACCCGCCTGGATACCCGAGGCTATGAAGAGCGGCTGATTCGAGAAGTGGACCCCAACGCCTGGCCCGGCCTGCGCGGCGTGCACAGCTACGCCCTGTGTGGCGACCTCGAGGTCATCGACGGACAGACGTGAGCAGTTGCTACGGCACGAAGATCCGGTCCTCCTTCACGATGACCAGATCCATCTCGGGGTGACGGCCCGAGTAGATTTCATTGAGACTGACGGGAATGGAGCGCGCGCCGGTTCCGGTCTGGCGCAGGATGAGCACCCGGTCCAGATCGGCATAGCGGTTGGGGCCGCCGGCGAGCGCGATGGCCTCGGTCACGGTGACGAAGTACTTGGTGGTGAACAGGCCCGAGTGTTCCACGTTGCCGGCCACGGTGAAGCGGTAGCTGTTGACGGTTTCCACGATGACCTCAATGGCCGGGTTGTCGTCGCGCAAAAAGGCGGTGAGTTTGCGCTTGATCTCGTCGCGCAACTGGCTGGGGGTGCGGCCGGTGGCGGTCACGTCGCCGATCAAGGGGAGGGTGACGGTGCCGTCAGGCCGTACCGTGACGTCCACCGATAGGTCGGGCGTCTTCCAGACGTTGATGCGCAGGACGTCGGAGGGGCCGACCAGGAACTCGGCCTGCCGCGGATCGAGCTCCTTGCTATAGTCGAAGCTGGGCAGGGGCGTCGCGCATCCTAGCAGGCAGACCGCCAGGCACAGGGCGAAGGCGCCCATGACGGGAATTCGCTCTCGGCCCAAGAAATCGGCGATAGTCGACACCACACGGTTGGGGAAAGCATGTTTTCGCTGCCCGGAATTCTCACGCTGATTGCATTTGTCTATTTGAGGCCTCACGAGGTCTTCCCCTTTCTGAGTACGGTTCCCTGCATTCCTATTCTCGTTGCCATCAGCCTGCTGGGGCTGGTGCTCGATCTGCGGCTGCGCTTTGTGCGCCCATGGCTCGCTCCCCACGCGGCGCTGGCGATGGCTTTGTACCTGTGGGCGCTGGTGGCGACCACCCTGGGTTCCTCGGCTTCCGTGACCCACGTGGCGGTGGTGCTCATCGTGTCGCCTGCGCTCTATATGCTGGTGGCCCAGTCCGCCCAGAGCTTTCGCGCCCTGGAGAACGTCTGCCGGGCCATCGTGACCATCACGCTGGTTCTCTCGGTCGTGGGCGTGGTCCAGGCGCAGGCCCCCCTGCAATGCATCCGGATCGAGCCCGGGACGACCTTGGGCGAAACCACCGGTGTGCCAGAAGACCGCCCATGCGCCGGGCCCGACCAGTGCGAGGAAGGGGGCGAGCCCGGGTTCGAGTACGAGTGCGAGAAGTCGGGGCCGGCCGGAACCACATCCGTCGGCGGCGGTCGCATCCGATACCGCGGCCTTTTGCAAGATCCCAACGAGTTCGCGCTCGCCCTCGGGCTGGCCATTCCACTCGCGCTCACCCTGTGGTCCCGTCGGCGCTCGTTGCTGCGCACCTTGATGCTGGCCGCGCTGATCGGGCTGGGCGTGACCTGCATCGTCCTGACCGAATCGCGAACCGGACAGATGGTGATCGTGGCGGTTGCCGCCGCCTACTTCGCAGTTCGTTTTGGCTGGAAGGGTATCGCGCTGGGTGCGGTGCTGGCCACGCCGGCGCTCATTCTCGGCGGGCGTTCGACCAGCGAGGCCACCTCCTCGAGCCAGGAACGGCTGGAGGCATGGGCCGAGGGGCTGCTGATGTGGCGGGAATCGCCTGTGTGGGGCGTCGGCCAGGGCGAATTCCCCGAGCGTTACTACATCACCGCGCACAACAGCTTCGTGCTCGCCGCAGCCGAGATGGGCACGGTGGGGCTGTTGCTGTTCGTCGGGCTCTTCTACGTGGCCTTCAAGATCGTGCTGACCGCCATGCGCCGCTACCGGCAGGTTCCCGAGGCGGCGGTCGCCTACCAGTGGGGACGTGGCCTGCTGGCGGTTCTGTGTGGCATGGTCGCCGGGACGTTCTTCTTGTCGCTGACCTATCATCCGATCATCTGGCTTTTCTTTGGCCTGACCGGCGTCTATGCGCTGGCCATTCGAAACCACGATCCCGACTGGAAGCTTTCCCTGGGATGGCGCGACTTGCTCGCGGTCACCGGGATTGCGGCAGGCTTGATGGTGGCGGTGCAACTCTACACCAAGTTGAAAGGTTTCTGAGTCAGCGGTTCCACCCGACAGCGGTGGTAAAGGTCCAGGTAGCGGCTGGTCATGGTGACGGCGGAAAAGCGCTGGCTCTCCCTTCGTGCGCATCGGCCCAATTCGGCCGCCGCGGTCGGGTCTCTGCGAAGCTGCGCCAGAGCCTCGCGCAGCGCCGCCTCGTCGGCGCTGGGGACCAGACGCGCACTCCGGCCGTCGCGGACCACGTCGGGCACGCCGCCCACCGCGGTGGCCACGATGGGCAGCGCTGCCGCCATGGCTTCCAGGAGAGCCAGGGGAAGTCCCTCGGTGCGCGACGACAGTGCGAATACATCGAACGCGGCCAGCAAGCGCGGCACATCGTGGCGTGCACCGAGGAAACTCACGCAGTGACCAGCCGTATGGCGGGAGGCCACGGCCTGCAGGTCCGGGCCTAGGGGACCGTCGCCCACGAACACCAGACGGGCGTCCGGGCCAAGCAGCGGCAGGGCGGCGCGCAGGAGCAGGCCGGGGTTCTTGTCATCCACCAGGCGCCCCACCGTGCCCACCACCCAGGCTCCCGCGGGCAGTCCCAATGCGGCGCGCACCTGGCGGCGGGTGTCCGCCTCGGGGCGAAAAGCGGACAGATCCACGCCGTTTTCAATGACCAGCAGCTTGGCCGCGGGACACTCATGATACCGCCGGGCGCGCTCGACGATGCGCGGGGAAACCCCGACATAGGCGTCGATGGCCAGCGAGGCTAGGCGGGTCAGCCACAGGCGACCCGCTGCCAGCGAATTCTGTCCGTGACAGGTATAGACCACGGTGGCACCGGCCGCCTTGCCGGCAAGCGCGGCATAAATCAGGGCCTGCGGGTTATGCGCATGCACCACCGTCACGCCTTCGCCACAAAACTCGGCCGCCAGGCGCGCTGGCAGGCTGAAGTCGAGGCCGCGGCCTTGCTTGGGCACGGTCAGCGTCTCGATGCCCGCCTGGCGAAACTCGTCGGCCAGGACGCCTTCGGGCGGCGGCGCCAGCGATACCGCCAGGGCGCGATGGCCGCTCGCCTGTTGCTGCGTGGCCAGGCGCAACGCCACCCGTTCCTGGCCGCCCAGCCCGAAGGACGGCAGGACATGCGCGATGACCAGCGGTCGATCTCCACCGTCCATCACCAGGTCACCCTCTGCCTGCCGGTCAAGAACCGCCACAGCCCCGCCACGGCCGCGGCGTTGAGCACCACGAAGGTCCGCGCCACGGTTCCCATCCGACCCGCCCGCGATCCCGCCAGCGCGCCGGCGTAGAACAGCGCCTGCCCGGCCAGTAGAGCGGCCAGCAAGGAAAACGCCGCTGTCCCGCCCCGCCACACGCCCAGAACGCAGGCCACCAGCAGAACCGCCAGGGCCCACGGGCAGACAAGGCGCATGATCTTGTGCGAGCAGGTCTCGAACCAGGAGGGATTGACAAAGGGGACGAGCAGGGCCGGCATGAGAGCGAAGATCTGGTAGTTGCCCGCCAGGGTGCGCACCTTGCGAGAAAACTCGCGCTCGTCGTCAAAGGCGCGGTCGAAGGCCAGGGCCTCTTCGCAGAAGAGGACGCGGCGGCCTTGCAGGCGCAGGCGCATGGGGATCCACACGTCATCGAGAATCAGGTTGCTGGGCAGGGGAGAAAGGTCGTTACGCCGGATGGCCGAGAGTGGGCCGGTCATGCCCACCACGCTGCGGAAGCGGGCCTCGCTGCGCCGGATCCAGTTTTCGTAGCGCCAATACACGCCGCTGCCGGCCGCACCTTCCAGCCGCAGATTGCCCGTCACGCACCCCACCGAGGGATCAGCCAGCAAGGCCAGCATGGCCCGCAAGGCCCCCCGTTCCACCGGCTGGCGCGCGTCGGTGAGCAGCAGCACCTCGCCGCGGGCCCGTTCGGCCATGGCATTGAGCGCGGTGGGCTTGCCCTGGCGCGGGTGACCGGCGATGAGCTGCACGCGCGCATCGCGCGCCGACCAGGCCGCTACGATTTCGTCGGTGCGATCGCGGGAGCCGTCCGAATAGACCAGGATATCCAGCTTGTCCACCGGGTAATCGAGCGCGGCCAGGCTGGCCAGCTTGGCCTGCAGGGTCGCCTCGGCGTTGTAGGCCGCCACACAAGCGGTCACCGTGGGCATCCAGGTCGGATCCCGGCGTGGGTGCAGCGGGCGTACGCGCTTCAGCAGGGCGAGCAAGGCCGGATAGCCGGCGTAGGTATAGACCAGCACCGCCAGGGCCAGGGCCGCCGCCGCCAGCGGGGTAGAAAGGAACCCACTCATCGCCCCAGGCTTTTTCGTCGCAAGCCCATCAACATAACAAGAGGCGTGCGGAAAAGGATTTCGGTTTCGAGACGCGCGAAGGCCAGAAACTTCTCGGCGGCCAGGCCGTAGGCGAGGTCGCAAAGCAGCTTCATGCGCATGTCGTCCGCCAAGGCACCTTCCGTGCCGTCGAGCTTGAAGGGGTTGGTCAGCTCGTGTGCCATAGCGGCCAGGGCGCTTCCCTCGGGCGGGCGGCCCGAATAGCCGAGCAGAACCTGCGCCAATCCCGTGATGCCGGGCTTGAGCGCGCGCATGCGCTCCTCGAAGTACGGGATGGTCAGCGACAGGTTGGTCATCAACTCGGGCTGCTCGGGGCGCGGGCCGATGATGCTCATCTCGCCCCGCAGGACGTTCCAGAACTGGGGCAATTCGTCGAGACGGGTTTTGCGCAGGACACGGCCCACGCGGGTCACGCGCGGGTCATTCTCTTCCGTCAGGACCGGCCCGGTGTAGGTTCCGGCATCGGGTCGCATGGTGCGGAACTTCAGCATGCTGAATTCGCGAAAGCGAAAGCGCCCGGGCTGGCCATCCACTGGTCCCAACAACTCCCCGGCCCGGAGCTGGCGGAAGAATATGCCCCCCCGCGACTCCAGGAATATGGCGGCAGCGATAAAAGGGTAGAGAGGAACCGTCAGGATCAGGCCCACCGTCGAAATGAGCACGTCGAGAGCGCGTTTGGTTCTTCTCACCCAGGGGGTCATCGAAAGCGCTCCTCTGTCGTCCTGTGATTCTGCATTTTTGGATGGGGCCGCTGCCAGCACGTTACCTGATGGCGCGGAAAAAGCGCGCAAAAGCAGTGGGTCATTTTTGTGAAACAGAGCGGCCGTGGCGTCCTGCTCGGGGACGCGATACAGCTTATTGCGGCACCGCGACCGTGACGCTCTGGCCGGTTTCAGAACTGCGGCGTGATCCTGAGCATCACCACGCCGTGTGGCTCCACCTTGGCCTGAAAGCGGCCGGTGAAGGAGCCGACGTCGGCCTTCTTCCAGAGATCGCGGACCACAGCCTTGCCGCCGGGAAACAGGCCGATCTCCTCCCACGATGCCGTGATTGGGCTCTCCTCGGTGCCGCGGTTGAAGAGGATGACGGCGCGTGAGGCGTCTGCCAGCGGCTTGATCCACACTTCGTGCGCGCCGTCGTCGCGCACCTTGCGGCCCTGCATCCCGAGCGGGTCCTGGTCCACCGCGATGACCTCACGGTTGGTGAGGATGTCCCGGATGGCGGGCTTCATCGCCGCAAGGTCGTTGCCGGCCATCAAGGGAGCCGCGAACAGCGCCCAGAAGCTGAAGTGAGCACGGTTCTCGGGCAGGGTCAGTCCGTGATTGCCGACCTCGAGCATGTCCGGGTCGTTCCAGTGGCCCGGGCCGGAAAAGGCGTGCAGGTCGGCCATCAGGTCGATGATGTGAACCACGCCCATGCCTCCCCAACTCTTGCCGCAATCCCAGCAGTCTTGGATGTCGCCGGTGGCGCGCCACAGGTGCCCGATGCCCTGCGCCCATGTCCACGGCTTGCTGTTGCCCCACTCGCAGATCGAAAACACGATCGGCCGTCCGCTCGCGCGCAGGGCCTGGCTCATCTTGGCATAGGAGTCGCGGGTATCCTGCCCGTCGGTGTTGCACCAGTCGTACTTCAGGTAGTCGACGCCCCACTCGGCATAGGCCTTCGCGTCTTGCGCCTCGTGGTCCTTTGAGCCCGGCCGCTTGGCGCAGGTCATGGTCCCAGCGTCCGAGTAGATCCCGAACTTCAGACCTTTCGCGTGCACAGCGTCGGCCAGCGCCTTGATCCCCGAGGGAAATCGCTCGGGGTCGGCTACAATCTTTCCCGCCGCATCTCGCCTGACCTGCCAGCAGTCATCGATCACCACGTACTGGTAACCGGCGTCCTTCATGCCGCTCGACACCAGCGCGTCGGCCGCTGCCCGGATGAGCTTCTCGCTCACGTTGCAGCCGAATTTGTTCCAGCTATTCCAGCCCATGGGCGGGGTGAGGGCAAGGCCGTCGCCAGCGCGGGCCAGCGGCGCCATCAGGACTGGGACCAACAGAGCAAAACCGACCCGGACGAGTGAGCGCATGATTTCTCCAGTAGCAGAAGGTGCGCAGAATTCTACTGGAGCGCACCACAGCAGCGGCGGTTTCTTTCGGACGTTCTTGACGGCCGCGCACGAGTCGCGCACACTTCTATCTGGCCATGTTGTTTGCGACCACCCTGCTTCTCTCGGGATTGCTGCTTAGCAGCGCGGGAGAGGCCTGAGGTAA
>Ga0181530_10000734_pt1 | contig 42186 bp, 30 predicted proteins | sample PEATcosm2014_Bin_42_FD_119769 | JGI IMG/M metagenome (GOLD analysis project Ga0181530, IMG submission 119769) | Peatland microbial communities from MTU Mesocosm Facility, Houghton, MI, USA - PEATcosm2014_Bin10_60_metaG | ecosystem: Environmental > Terrestrial > Soil > Wetlands > Peat | place...
AGGCGGTCTCGGCGGTGTTGAGCAGATTCAGAATGGTGGAGATCATGTTGAAATCGGCCTGCCTGTAGAGGCTCTCCGCCTGCATCACGGGGATGCGGTTCACGTACCGGCCGCGGTTCTGGAGCAACGGCTGCGTGACCTGGAACGAAAGACCGGAGGCGATGCTGGGGTTGTACGAGGACCGGCTGTTGCTAAAGGAACTCTTCGACTCGGTGAAGTTGACCTGGTAGCTCAACCCCGAGTCGAGCGTCTGGCCGTACCCCATCGCGAGCGGCTGGCTCAAGCTCTTGGAAACAGAGCCCAGAGTGGCTGAGCCCGCGGTTGCCGGGTTCGTCGGCACGCTGGTCTGGCGCGTGCTGGAAAAGCTGGCGGTAGCCGTGGGATCCCACTTTCCGAACACCGATACGATGTTGTTCTTGGGTATCTCCAAGGTGAGAAACTGCAACTGGATCTGGGTGTTATTGGCCATCACCAGCTCGATGAAGTTCTTGAGCGAGAGCTCGAGCTTGCCGCCCACCGCGAAATCCTTGAGGCGGACGGGGTCGCGGAGCTCTACCTGGGTGTTGGTCCGCTTGAACACCTCGCGGAAGTAGCTGGGCTTGGGAAAGGACGCCATTTGCGCAAACGCGCCGGCGGAGAGGAGCAATCCGGTAACAACAGTTCGCAACAGCATAGTTCTACTCGTAACGAATGGCCTCGATGGGATCCAGTTTGGCGGCCTGTACGGCCGGATAAATACCGAACAAAAGTCCGATGAAGACGGAGACTCCGAACGCGATGACGATCGAAGAAGTAGTCACGACGGTGGACCAGCCCGCGGTTGAGGCGATAATCTGCGACAGCGCGAATCCGAACGCGATACCGATCAAACCGCCGGCGATGGAAATGAGCACGGCCTCTGTGAGGAATTGACGCACGATGTCGGCCTGGCGTGCACCGATGGCGCGGCGGATGCCGATTTCGCGGGTGCGCTCGAGGACCGTGGCGAGCATGATGTTCATGATGCCGATGCCGCCGACCAGCAGGGAAATGCCGGCGATGCAGATCATGACGATGTTGAAGATGGCCTGGGTCTGTTTTTTCTGTTCCAGCAGGCCGGCCGGGACAGTGACGGTGAAATCGCCGGCGTCTTTATGGGTGGCCGCCAGGATGGCGGTGACCACGTTGGAGGTTTCGATGGAATCGACGTTGGGTTGAACCTTCATGTAAATTCCGTCGATCTCATCCTTGAGATAGCTGGTCTGATCCTCGAAGCGGCGCATCACGGTGTTCAGCGGCGCGATGATCATGTTGTTGCGGTTGAGGGTCTGGACGCCTTCCACTTCGCTATCGCTGCCGGCCTGGGGTCTGAGGATGCCGATGACTTGCAGCCAGGTATCGTTGACCTTGACGTACTTGCCGAGGGCATCGCCATAGCCGAACAGGGCGACTTTGGCGCCTTCGCCGAGGACGCAGACGGGGGCCGAATCGCGGTTCTCGTCGTCGGTGAAGAAACGGCCGCCATCGCCCAGCTTGAGGCTGTTGATCTCGACGAAATTGGGGAGGACGCCGATCAGAATGGGCGGTTCCGAATTGGTCTTGGGCAGCAGCTTTTGCGGCTTGAACTTCTTGCGCGGGGTGATGGCCACCAGGTTTTGGACGTTTTCGGAGATGGCGCGATAATCGCGGAAGGTGAGCCCGGGCGAGACCGAGCGGACGGTCTGGAGTTCGTTACGGTCGACGGCTTCGCGCGAGTCGACGATGATGTTGTTGACGCCGAGCTGATCGATGAAGCTCATCATCTGCTTTTGAGCGCCGGCGGTGATGGAGAGCATGGCGACGACGGCGCCGACGCCGAAGATCATGCCCAGCATGGTCAGCAGGCTGCGCAGTTTGTGCGCGAAGAGGCTGGCCAGCCCCATTTTCAATTCGGGAAGAACATGCCCAAACATATGCTTATTTCCCTCCCGGCAGGGAGCTCATAGCGTTGCCGTTGGATTTCTTTTCGCCTTTTTCCTTCTTGGCGTTTTTGTCGGCCGTGGGATCGGCGAGGGCCACCACTTCGCCGGGTTGGACTCCGCCCGAAAGGACCATCATGGACTCGCTCTGTTTGAGGATCTGAACTTCGCGGGGGACAAACTTGCCGGTCTTGGCCTGCTGCACGAACACCGTCGGCCGGTCGTTTTTGGTAAAGACCGCCTGGGCGGGAATGTGCAATGCGTCCGGAATCTTTTCGACCACGATTTCGACATCCGCCAGAAGGCCGGGACGCAGCAGCACCTGCACCTGGGAATCCTTTTCCGGAGGCAGGGGAAGTTTGGCATTGGCGCGGTCTTCATCGGAGAAAGCATTGGTCGAATGGGCCATCAGCGCCTGAATGGTATCCCTGCCGCTGGGGCCGCCGGCGCCCTGGGAATCGTTGCCGGGTTGGCCGGCGCCGGTTCCGCGCCCCTGGCCCCCGCCCTGGTCCGACGGTCCGCGCCCACCGCCGGGTTGTTGCATGAGGCGCTGCCGTTCTTCCGGCGAAGCGTTCTGCATGGCCTCGCGCATTTTCTGGCGATCCGCATCGGACATGGCGCCACGGCCGCCGCCTGGCCCGCCGCCGGCGCCCGCACGGCCGTCACCGCCCCGCTGGCCGCCACCGCCGCGCCGGCCGCGGCCGCCCTGGTCATCACCGGTATCCTGGCCTTGTCCGCCGGCTTGGCCGAACATCTCGGGGGTGGCGCCCGGCGCGCCTTGCAACGGAGCAAAGAGCGCCGAGTTTCCGAGCTGCTTCTTGGCATTGGCCGCGGAGGTCGCCATGATGCGGTCCAAATCGGCCGGCTTCATACCCAAGCCGGCCAGCAACTGCCGCATGTCGACGGAGAAAACCACGTCGAACTTCTTGGCCGGATCGCCCGAAAACACGTCGGCCGAAGCGGTCCCCGTGAGGGTCTTGATCTTGCCGTGAAACTGCTTGTCGGGAATGGAGTCCAGTTGCAGCAGGGCATCCTGCCCTTCCACCAGGTTGGCGCGGTCCAATTCGCCCACCTTGGCCCAGACCTCCACTTCGGAAAGGTCCAGCAATTGCGCCACCGGCATGCCGGGCGTCAGGGTGTCGCCTTCGCGAATATCCGGCATCACCTGGCCGAAATTGAAATTGCCGGCGCGATTCTGCTGAATGGAAACCAACCCGGTGATGGGCGCCAGGCTCTTGCAATTGGCCAGGCGCTGCTGATCGCGCTGAATATTCAACAGGCTCTTGTTGCGCGACTCCACTAAGACCGCGAGCTGGGAATCGGCCTGTTGCTGGCGCGACTTGATGTCCTCCTGGAGCTGCTTCAGCGCCTGGTTGCTCTGCGAGACGCTCAACAGGTTCTTCTTGCCGTCGATGGCGTCGATGACGGGATTCATCTGCACTTGCAGCTCGGCCCGCCGCACGTTGTACTGGGTGGCCAACAGCGACAACTGGTCCTGGCTCTGGGTGATGGCCATATTGGCTTTTTGGCCCTTGATCTGTTCGTCCACCTGTTCGAGGCCCATCTTGTCTTCATCCAGGGTGGCCTGCAATTCGGAATCGTCGTATTCGACGACCAGATCTTTCTCGTTAGCCAGCGAACCCGCCGGAGCCAGGGTGGTAACCTGCACGGTGCCGTTAAGGTTCGGCGCCGGGAGCATGACCGACCGCACCGCGCGCAGCTCGCCCCGCGTGAAAGCGCGGATCACGACATCGCCGCGTTGCACCTTGGCGGTTGCCACCTGCTCCTGGCGCGACGGCAGCTTCTTATACCACTGGTAGCCATACCAGCCGCCAGCCACCAGAATTGCCAGCCCCAATAAACGATAGATTGCCTTTTTCATGAAAACTGTTCCCACCCGGAACAAACCGAACAAGATGCTGAAAAACCCAATGCAAGCCGCCGATAAACACAGATCAACGCAGGTAATTGATTCGTTTTCAATCGGCGTTCATCGGCGTTCATCGGCGGCCAGTCCTTTTCATCAACTTGCGAAGCCTGTGCCTGCTTACATTTTTCTCTTGGCCCGCTTGGCCGCATCCGCCGGACTCTCCAAGGTGACGATTTCGCCTTCCTTGAGGCCGCCGGTCACGATGATGTCGTCGTCATTGCGTTTGCCCACTTCGATGTTTCGCACCACGAACTGCTTACCGATCTGCACGTAGACCGCGGGCTTGCCGTTATTGTCGAAACTGGCCCGCGCGGGAATCAACAGCATATTCGGATCGCGCTCGATGATGATTTGGGCGCTCGCGCTCATGCCCGGTCGCAGCCGCTCGTCCAAATGCTTAATCGTAGCCCGCGCCGGGAAGGTCTTCTCGGGCGTCGAGCCGCCTTTGTAGATCAGGGCGGCGATCGGGCTGATGTAGTCGAGGGTGGCCTCGAAATCCTTGTCGGGAATGGCGTCCACCCGCACCCTAACGTTCTGGCCGAGCTGGATTTTCCCGCGATCCACCTCATCCAGCTTCAGATCGACATACAGGGAAGACAGATCGGGAATCTCCACGATTTCCGCGCCATTCCAAACGTTGTCGCCCTCTTTGAACGGCGGCGTGGACTGGCCGAAAGTTCCCTGCGAACGGAAGTTGGGAAGCACGATGGCCACTCCGTCGGTGGGCGCGGTGAGCTTCATCATGTCCAGATAGGATGAGGCCGTCACCAGGTCGCGCTGGCCCTTATCCAATCTCTGGTCGTTACGGGCGAGATCGGCCTGGTTGCCCACCTGGTGGGCGTTGATGGTGGCTTTCACCTGTTGCATGCTGCCTTCGGCAACCCCCACCGCAATGCGGTTCTTTTCGCCGTCCACTTTGGAGAGCACTTCGGCCTTGCTGGCGTCCAGCTTGGAGCTCTCGACGCCGAATTCGGCCTGGATCTTGCTCAGAGCGTCGGCGCCATCGGACATCTTTTGGGTGGCTTGCAACTGCGTGATGTCCCCTTGAATGGAAATCACCTGGGTGGTCTGGGAAATGACGTTCTGTTCCTGCGTCACGGGATCGAATTCCACCATCACCTCACCCTTCTTGACGGGGATGCCGTTTTGCACCAGGTGGGTGATGCGCAGGCCCGGCGCCGAAGGCGCTTTCAATATACTGGAGCGGGGGCTTCTGATATCGCCGCGCGCATTCACGCTGATGATAAAATCGGCCCGGCGCGCGCGGTCCACCGCGACTTCCACTTCGGTGGTGGAGGTAAGGTGGTAAGCGGCGTAGAGGCCGCCGCCGGTGGCCAGCAGGCCAATGGCCCAGGTGATGATTTTGACTCTCCGCGGATTGGACTTCCCGAGGCGCGTCTTGGGTCTCTGATCTTTGGATGCCATAGATGATTCTCCGGGTCCCCGGCGGGCTACAAAGGCCGCTGGAGCGCCACCACGTCCCCTTTCTGCAAACCGGATTCGATGGACACATCGGTGGAGCTGGATAAGCCGGGCTGGACTTGCTTCTTGGTCCAGCCTTCGGGGCCTTGCACGAAGACGAACGCGCCGCCGTTCTCTTCAAACAGAGCCGCCCGCGGGATCAGCACCGCACTTGTCACCGAGCTCAAGACCACATCGGCGCTCCCGGTAAGATCGGGGATGACGCGCGAATCCATCCTGTCGACCTTCAGCAGAATCGGAATCTCGCCCACGTATCCCGCGCGGAACGTGCTGGTCTTGGACATGGCCCCGATGCCCACCAGGGTACCGGGGAGGCTCAGATCCGGATAGGCGTCCAGGTGTATGGTGGCCTTCATGCCGAAGCGCAGTCTCTCCGCGTCCACCTGGTTCACGGTGGCGTTGAGGACCATGGAACTCGGGTCGACGATGCTCAAGAACGGCTGCCCCGCGTTCACCTGGTCGCCTTCGCGAACCTGGCCGTACTCGCCGTTGCGTACGATGCTGGCCATCACGGCAATGCCATCCATGGGGCTCTTGATGGTCATTCGCTTGACGTTGTTTTCGGCGCGCTGCAACTCGATGGCGGACTGCGAGAGGGTGAGTTCGGAGACGCGGATCTGGGCCTGCTGGGAGGTGGCCTGCAAGGGCACTTCGGTGAGCAGTTCTTTGTATTGCGCTTCGGTCTGTTCGACGTTCAGTTTGAACTGCTCTGCCTGGATCGCGGAACGGACGGGAATCGTTTGCAGATCGAGAAGCGCCTGCTCCCAGGACGCTTTGGCGGCGCGCACAGTCTGATCCAGAGTTTCCCGGCTGGCCGCCAGGTTGGCCATCATCTTCTTGACCGTGAGCTGGGTCTGGATGACAGTGTCCTTGTAGTCGTCCAATCGCTGGACCTGGTTGGTGGGGTCGAACTCCGCCACCACGTCGTCCTTCTTGACCTGGGTGCCGGCCTTGGTCAGGTGCAGCAGAATCAGGTTAAAATCGCTGCCGCCGAATCCGCCCATGCCTCCGCGGTTCACGTTGGAGCGGCTGCCCTGAATGCGGGGCGCCAGCAGGGAAGCGAAGTTTTTCGCCGCAACCGTCCCCGTGATGCGCACCTTGCGGTCGAGTTCTCCTACCGCCGCGGCAACCGTGGGCACAGTCACGACGGGGCCACCGCCGCCGCCGAGCGCCGCCTGGTTCTTCAAATAGAAGGCGACACCGGCCGCTACTACCAACAAAGCAAGGGAAATCCACAGCGTTTTCCGTCGCCGGCCCGGCTCCCGCGGAGGCACAACGGTGGGACGCGGCACTTGCGGTGGTGGCGCGACGGGTTCCCGGCGCGGGTCGGGCGCGGGAACGCTACTCGAATGGGGTTGCATTGTCCAAAAACCTTCCAGGCCACAGGGCCCCGCTACAAACAGACACAGAGAGTTCAACAGAAATGACGATTCCCGGTCCCCAAAGGTTATGGCTCGTGAGGCGAAAGTTCCATTTTCTCGGCGCGGATGTAAACCGTATTGGAGCGCGCTTATGCCAGGCCTGTCAAGCTGGCCTGTAAGCGCTAGAAAAGAATATCGAAATCGGCAGTAAAACGGCGGCCGCGGTGACCAAAGAAATAGCCGTAAGCGGGGTCGGAGATATTGGCGTGGACGGCTTCGGGGTTGAAGTGGTTCGTGAGATTGAAACTGGACAGGGAGAGCCGGACGGAGTACTTGGGATTGACGCGGATGTCCTTGGAAACCCTGGAATCCAATGAAAAGAAATGGGGAAAGCGATTCGAATTGGGTATGCCGGCGTAGTCCTGGAAGGCGTTGAGGGTGGAATAGGGAAAGCCGCTGCGATATTCCACAACCGGCGCGATGCGAAAGGCCCGCGGCAGGCGCACAACGCCCCAGGCCAGAAAGCGGTCGGGAAGGCTGGCGGGAAGGTTGGCAACCTGGTTGGCTCGGATGATGGGAGCAGGGAAACTACTCAGGTAGTTATTGAAATCGTTTAGGTCGCCACGGGCGCGGCTGTAGACATAAGAGAAGTTCAATTGGCTGGACTTACCCTTCAACTGGTAGCGGGCGGTGGCTTCAACTTGGCGGTAGCGGGCGGCGCCGGTGCCGGAGAGGAGGTAGCCGCCGGTATTGGTGGCGAGGTCAGGGCCTTCGGTAGTGACAGTGACGAGGCCATCGGCATCGTTCTGGGTATAACCGACGCGGAGTTTGAGGTTGCCGGCGATGGGCTGTTCGACCTGGAAGGACCAGATATTGCTTTGGGGCGAGAAATTGCCGGGTACGGGACCCTGAAAGATGAGCTCGTGGTGGCGAAAGACCTCGCCGAGAGTGTTCTTGAAGAGGTAGGGGCCGGCGGAGATAACCCCCGTATTGGGGTCGTAGTATGTGAGGATCTCCCTGGGGTAGCTGGCGAACCCGTAGATATCGAGAGGCACGCGGTCGTAGAACCAGCCGAAGCCGGCGTGGACGATGGTGGCGGCGCCGGGGATGGGGGACCAGGAAACGCCGAAGCGCGGGGCGAGGCGGAAGGATTCGGTGAGTTCCTGCGACTCGGCGCGCATACCGAGATCCAGCGCCAGGCGGGAAGTGAGGACCCAGTGATCATGGGCGAATAAGGCGTAACCGAAATCGGATATTTCAAAGGGCTGGCCGGGGGTGAAGGTGATGTTCTCAATCAACTGGCCGGCCGGGTTGAGGATGTCGATGGGATGCTTGGAGACCGACCCGTCCTCGTTGCTGCCGGCGAAATCGGCTCCGAACTTAAGGTTGTGGGTACCCAGGTGATGAATGGGTTTGGGGGAAAAGTTGGAGCCGCCGGTGAAACGGGAGGCCTCGCGCTTCTGCTGCGCGAAATAATTCCCGCTATTGCCGGTGGGAGTGAGCACCAGATCGGCGGGGCCCTGGCCCCAGACGGAGGCGTCGAAGCGGGTGACGGAGAAGACGGTTTCGAGCAGGCCGCCGAAGATGGTGAGGCGGTCGGCGAGGGTGCCGGTGTAGTTGTGGGTACTGGCGTCGGGGGCGGTGGACTCGGGGTTGAAGTAGTCGATGTTGACGAAAGCCAGGCGCTGGGGAGCGACGTGGACGGTAGCGGTGACGAGGTGGCGTTCGGAGACGATCCAGTCGACTTGAGCAAAGGAGTTGATGCCCTCCTGCTTTTTCAGGTTGAACGGAAAAGGCAGAGTGTAGACGGGGGTTTTGCGAACCTCGAAATCGACGCCTTCGGAGAAATAAAATTTGCCGGCGACCAGGGGGCCTTCGAAATTGAAGCGGGGGGTAGCGTCGCGGAGACCGCGCAACTGCCAACTGCGGATGAAGAATTCGGGGAGAGGATCGTTCAATTCCCACTTCCATTTTTCGCCGCCGCGGCGGGTTTCGACGGAAACTAGGCCGGCGGTAAAGCGCCCGTACTCGGCGAGGAAGGGAGTCTGGTAGACGTTGATGGTTTCGACGCTATCGATGGGGACGGTGAGGCCGAACTGGCCGGTGGCGGGGTCGGTGACGTCGGCGGAGTTTACGATCATGGCGCTGCGGTGTTCGGCGGCGGCGGAGATCATCAGGCCGCCGCCCGGTTCGCGGACCACTCCGGGAATCATGGGGAGGGCGTCGGAGACGGTGGCCGGCTGGCTCGGCAGATCCTTGGCCGCAACCGCGGTGAGTGTGGCAGGAGTGGCGGCCACCTGTTCGACGGGAGAGGCGGAGCTTTGCACTTCGACGGTCTCGCGCTGGGTGATGGTGGGGACGATGGTCAGTTCGAGCGAGATGGCGGCGCTGGGGGCGAGTTCGAGATCGGGCTTGCGGGCGGTCTCGAAATTGGCTTTGACGGCCGAGATTTCATAACGCCCGGGCTGGAGAGCGGAGAATGTGGCATGGCCTTGGGGATCGGTCTGGGCGTGTGAAACCAGAGCATGGCCGAGCCGCAACTGGAGTTCGACCCCCGCGACGGGGTGGCCGGAGGAATCGACCACGGACACACTGATGACGGCGCCCTCCGGAGACGCCATCGCGGCGCGGCCTAAAAGAGCCAGGGCCAGACACAATGCACGCAGTCCCATCACCCGCTTCGCTAGAGTCCTTCTCCTGGGTTTAACACGATTGAACGGACGCAGGTGAGCCTCACGAGGTTAGGAGGGCGGACCCCCTGGTCCGCGGCCGACGCCCTCGTCGGCCTGCTCGTGATTGGCAGGCGCCATGTGAGGCCAACTGGGGCTCATGCTATCGTGGAGACGGTGTCTTCGCCACTCAATTTCCATCTGGAGCAGTATGACGGGCCGCTCGATCTGTTGTTGGACCTGATCCGTAAGCAGCAGATCGACATTAAAGACATTCCCATCGCGACCATCACGGCGCAATATCTGGGTTACCTGGACAAGGCGCGGGAGATGGATATCGACCTGGGCGCGGAATTCGTCTACATGGCGGCGACGCTGATTCACATCAAGTCGAGGATGCTGCTGCCACGCGATCCGGCGCTGGGCGAGGAGGCCGATAGCGGCGAAGATCCGCGGCAGGAACTGGTGGAGCGGCTGCTGGAGCACGAGCGGTTCAAGAACGCCGCGGAGATGCTGCAGCAGAAACGGATGATTGAAGAGAACGTCTGGTCGAACCCACAGATGAAGGCGTTCGTCTCGGAAGACGACAATCCGGGGCTGGCGGTGGGACTTTTCGACCTGGTGAAGGCGTTGAGCGCGATCCTGGAGAGGTCCAAGAACCGCCCGGTCTTCGAAGTGGAAGGGGCGGACGTGACGGTGTCGGACATGATCCGCTACCTGAGGCAATGCTTTCTGGAAGCCGGCGCCAACCAGCCGGTCTATATTCTTCGGATATTCGAGCGGCAGCGGACGCGCCGGGCCATGATCGCGCTGTTTCTGGCGGTGCTGGAAATGGTGCGGATGCAGGCGATCGTGGTGGCGCAGAAAGATCAGTTCGGCGAAATCGCGTTACAGCGGCACGAGAATTTCGACGCGGTATTCGCGTCCGGGCTGCCCACGGCGGCCATCGAAAACGACTACATCTAACGAACCAGCATGGAAGAACTGGAACCGCAACAACCCGGCCCGGAAGCAGGAAGCGAAGCGCCGGAAACCGAAGCGCCGCAAGCGGTCTCGATGGAAGAGCTGATGGCGGCGGATCAGCCGGACGGGGACGCGGCGCCCGAGGTGTCTCTCGAAGATGCGCCATTGCAGGCGGTGCTGGAGGCGATCGTCTATGTGGCGGAAGAGCCGCTGACGGCGGCGCAGATGGCGTTGGCGCTCAACCAGCCCGTGGAGCGCATTCGCGAGCGGATGGCCCTGCTCATGGCGGAGTTCGAGAAGCCGGAGCACGGCCTGGCCATCCGCGAAGTGGCCGGCGGGTACAAGCTGGCGACCAAGGCGGAGCATCACGAGGCGGTGCGGAACTTCGTGAAGAGCCTGAAGCCGCCGCTGAAGCTCTCGTTGCCGGCGCTGGAGACCCTGGCGGTGATCGCCTACAAGCAGCCGGTGACCACGCCGGAGATCCTGGAAATCCGCGGCGTGCAGGGCGGAGGCGTGATCAAGACGCTGCTCGACCGCAAATTGATTGCCGAGGCGGGCCGCAAGAACGTGATCGGCAAACCGATTCTGTACAAGACCACGAAGGAGTTTCTGATCCAGTTCGGGCTGAAGGATCTGGCTGAGCTGCCCTCGCTCAAGGAGTTCGAGGAACTGGGGCGCATGGCGTTTGCGGAAAGCGAGCCCGCAGGGGCGGCGAATGCGGAGCAGGCCCAACTGGACCTGGAGGCTCCCGCGGAAGCGGCTCTTGAGGGGCAAGGCGTGGAAGCGGAAAACCAGGAGAGCTGATGGCGGAAGAGCGGCTGCAAAAGATTCTATCGCAGGCGGGCGTTGCGTCGCGGCGGCAGGCGGAAAAGATCATGGCCGAGGGCCGCGTGACGGTCAACGGGACGGCGATCACGGAACTGGGCTCGAAAGCGGACATCGAGCGCGATCACATCAAGGTGGACGGCCGGCTGATTCACGCGCCCAAGCGACAGATCTACCTGGCGCTCTGCAAACCCAACAACACGGTGACGACGGTGAGCGACCCGGAAGGCCGGGCGACAGTGATGGACCTGCTGCATGGAGTGAAGGAGCGGGTGTATCCGGTGGGACGGCTGGATTATCACAGCGAGGGGCTGCTGCTGCTGACCAACGACGGGGATCTGGCCAACGCCATCATGTCGGCGGCCACGCACTTGCCGAAGACCTACGTGGTGAAATCGAACGGCGCGCTGACCGAGGATCAGGAGCGGAAATTCCGCGAGGGCGTTCCGCTTTCCGGGCGGCGCACCATGCCGGCGGGTCTGAAACTGATTCGCAACGCGGAGAACCCGTGGTATGAAGTGCGCCTGGTGGAAGGGCGCAACAACCAGATCCGCATGATGTTCAAACATTTCGGCCGGCTGGTGGAGAAGCTGCGGCGGGTGAAGATTGGACCGCTCGACCTGGGGCCGCTGAAGCCAGGCGAGTTCCGCCATCTGACGATGGAGGAAGTGGCCAAGCTGAAACGGGCGGTGGCCCTCGCGCGCAAGGAGCCGCATGGGCGGCGGGCAGCCGAATAATTTCCCAACCTTCCTCGATCACGGGCGTCACCATATCTGAGGAATCGGAAGATGGTCAAGACATCGGCAATTGCGATTCTGATGATTCTGGCGTCGCACGGGGCGTTGGCGCAGTCCGCTACAACTCCGCCGGCGTTTGAGGTGGCATCCATTAAGCCCGCATCGCTGCAGGAGCCCGGCAGGGTGAGTACCAGAATGAGCTCCGATGCCGGAATGTTGAGATATACCAACGTTTCGGTCAGTGACGTGATCGGGCAGGCCTATCGCGTGCAGCAAAACCAAATCTCAGGCCCGGCCTGGCTCGATACGGAGCGGTTCGACATAGCCGCAAAGATCCCGGCCGGCGCGGCGAAGGACCAGATTCCCCGGATGTTTCAAGCTCTGTTGGCTGAGCGCTTCAAACTGGCATTCCACCGCGAGAAGAAAGAGCTGCCAATCTACACGCTGGTTGCGGCGAAGAGCGGGACTAAGCTTCAGAAGGCCGAATCTTTGACCGGACTGAGTATTGGGACAAATCCAAATGGCGCCCATGTGACCGGCCAGGTTTCCATACAGTGGCTCTCCGACTATCTGTCGACCCGGCTCGGCCGGGAGGTGCTGGACCAGACAGGGTTGGACGGAGTCTACGCTGTCGCACTAACATGGGTGCCGGATCCGGCCGAAGAGCAAGGATCTCTGAATGGCAGCGCGCCTGCCGCGCCGGGCCCTTCCCTCTTCACGGCTCTACAGGAACAGCTTGGACTCAAACTGGTCGCGACGAGAGGCCCGGTTGAAGTCCTCGTCATCGACCACGTGGAAAAGTCCCCGACTGAGAACTGATCTCGAACCGCGGCGGGGCGGTACCATTGATCTTGGCAAGAATGAAGCATCGTCCCCGGTTGGCGACCGTTGTAGCGGCCCTCATCGGCTTGATCGTAATCGGTCTGATCGGTGGGCCGAAGAGTCTGGCGCAAACACAGATCGGGCCGGCAACATCGCTCCGGTTCGAGGTTGCGTCAATCAAGGCTGCCGACCCTTCCGCGCCTCGGGGCGGTCGCCTTGCCGCCCCTCCCATAGACACAAAGCCCGGACTGCTCACTGCCCGAAACGCCACTCTGAAACAACTCATTCGAGGGGCCTACGCGCTCGAAAACTATCAGATCTCGGGAGGTCCAGGATGGACAGACTCCGCAGGGTTCGATGTTGAGGCGAAGTCGACGGACGGCGCTGACAGGGACCAACTCCTGCTGATGCTTCGGGCTTTATTGGCTGACCGCTTCAAGCTTGCCTTTCACCGCGAAAGGAAGGAACTCAATGTCTATGATCTCGTGGTGGCGAAAGGCGGCCCGAGGTTCCACGCCTTAAAGCCAGGCGGCGAGTCGGGGCCGACCAAAACCGATCACCTGCGACTGAAAGACCTGCCATCCCTGGCCACGTTTCTCACGCGCCTGAGTTCCGATGAGCCGGTGATTGATAAGACCGGGCTCGCGGGGCAGTTTGATCTCGAACTGGACATAGGAAAACTCGGGGAGGCGGCGTCCCAGGGCGGAGAAGCCGCAGGGCCGGTTGAAATGCGCGAACGCATGTTCGAGGCCGCAGCCAATGCCATCCAGGAAGAGCTCGGCCTCAAATTGGTGCCGTCAAAAGCTCCGGTCGAGATCTTTGTGATCGACCACGCGGAGAAGGCCAGCGCAAATTAGACCATGAAGCCGATTGCCGAAATTCTGAAAATGGCGCGGACCATCGCCGTGGTGGGGCTGTCGCCGAAGCGTTACCGGCCGAGCTATGGCGTGGCGGAGTATCTGCAGAAGGCCGGATACCGCGTCATCCCGGTAAATCCGCTCGAAGCGGAATTGCTGGGCGAGCGCTGCTACCCGGATCTGGAAGCGATTCCCGAGGCGGTGGACATCGTGGACATTTTCCGGCGCTCGGAATTCGTGCCCCGGATTGTGGAAGCGGCCATCCGCAAAGGCGCCAAAGTGATCTGGATGCAAGAGGGCGTGGTGCACGAAGACGCGGCGCGGCGGGCGCAAGCGGCGGGGCTACTGGTGGTGATGGACCGCTGCATCCTGAAGGACCACCGGCGGATGGCACAAGTCTGAGCCACTCAGCCCGCGTACCCCACCCACGGCACCTGCGCCAGGCCGTACTGACGAGCCTGTTGAACAGCGCGCGGTTCGGGCGGCTGATCGAGCAGGAGACGCTGGACGGCACGCGGGCTTATTCGCCGGTGGAGTTCTTGAATACGGTGCGCAAGGGCGTGTGGAAGGAACTGGACGCTCCGGCGGTGAAGATCGACGCGTACCGGCGCGGGTTGCAGCGTTCCTACCTGACCTTGGTGAACGCCAAGATCAACCCTCCGCCCGTGACGGTGGTGGCAGCGGTTCCGGCGGGTGAAGAGCCGGCGCCGGGCGGACGCGGCGGGCGCGGAGGCGGCGCTCCGGGAGACGAGAAGGGGATGTACCGGGCCGAACTGAAGGCATTGAGCGCGTCGATCACGGCGGCATTGGCCAAGACGACGGATCACGAAACCAAGGCCCACCTGGAAGCTTCGCGGGATGAGATCGCAAAGATCCTGGATCCGAAGTTCCTGCCGGCGGCGCCGGCGGCGGCCGCGGCAGCGGGCGGCGGCCGGGGCGGAATCTTTTATCAGAAGCGCTAAACCGGGCCGATAAGCTCCATCGGGGGGCAGGTGCATCCCGCCCCCCGGACGGAGACCAGTGCTGAACTCGGAAACTGAAAACAATCAGTTGTCCGAGAAGTGTTCTCTCCGGCGAAATTCCTATTCCTGGAGAGATGCATGGCTCGAGGCTGTGTCCGGAGCAGAGTATTCCGTGGCGCCCTGACGGGCGCCATTCTTTTTTTCAGCGGGCTGAACGGCGAACTGCGCGGTCAGGTGAGGGCGCGGATCACCCAGCGTCCGGACAATTCGGTGGTGGTGCGGTTGAACCACACCACGCATCCGGCGGTGGGCGCGGCGCGCGACCTGGGGCGGGTGGCCCCGGATCTGGCGATGGAGCGGATTCTGCTGCAACTCCAGAGCACGCCGGAGCAGGAGAGCGCGCTCGAGCAGCTTCTGGCCGAACAACAGGACGTTTCTTCCCCGCGGTACCATGCGTGGCTGACTTCGGACCAGTTTGGCGACCAGTTCGGAGTGGCCGGGCAGGATCTGGATGTGGTGACGGCATGGCTGGCCTCGGCCGGTTTTCAGGTGACGGAGATTGCGCGGGGCCGGCGCACCATCGAGTTCCGGGGCGCGGCGGGGGACGTGGAGCGGGCGTTCCACACCGAGATCCACACCTACGACCTGGATGGCGAGCGGCACATCGCCAACTCGACCGATATTTCGATTCCCGAGGCGCTGGCCCCGGTGGTGGCGGGGGTGGCGTCGCTGCACAATTTCCAGGCGCGGCCGATGCATCACATGGTGCGGGCCGCGCCGGGAGCGCGGGGCGGGCCGTCGGAGGCGCCCGCCCCGCAGACGGACCTGGGGAACGGGGCACACGGCATTTCGCCTAACGATTTCGCCGCCATCTATGACGTGAGCAGCCTGTGGAGCGCGAACTACGACGGCACGGGGCAGAGCATTGCGGTGTTGGGGAAGACGGATATCAAGCTGAGCGACGTCGCAGGTTTCCGCGCGATGTTCGGCTTGCCGCCGAACGCGCCGCAGATCATCGTGAACGGGAATGACCCCGGGGATGTGGGCGGAATCCTCGAAACGGAAGCGGATCTGGACGTGGAATGGTCGGGCGCGGTGGCCAAGGGAGCCACCATCAAGTACGTGGTCTCCGCGAGCACGCTGGCTTCCGACGGCGTGACGCTTGCCGCGGAGTACGCGGTGAACAACAACCTGGCCCCGGTGATCACGGTGAGCTTCGGGCTGTGCGAGGCCTGGGCGGGCATGTACAACCAGGTTTACAACGCCTTGTGGCAGCAGGCGGCGGCACAGGGGATTTCGGTGTTTGTGGCGACCGGAGACAGCGGCTCGGCGGGCTGCGATACGCCGGGCCTGACGACGCCGGCGCAATATGGGTTCGGGGTGAACGGGCTGGGATCGTCGCCCTACAACGTGGCGGTGGGCGGCACCGAGTTCAACGACACCGCTTCGCCATCGACCTATTGGAACAGCAGCAACAGCAGCAACCTGGCGTCGGCCAAGGGCTACATTCCGGAAGTGGTGTGGAACGAGAGCAGCTATTCGGGAGTGGGCGCGACCGGCAACAATCTGTATGCGGCCGGAGGAGGAGCCAGCAACCAGTGGCCCAAGCCGGCCTGGCAGACGGGCGCGGGCGTGACGGCCGGGACGTTCCGGCTGGTGCCGGACGTGTCGCTGACGGCGGCGGGCCACGACGGCTACCTGATCGAACAGGAAGGCGGGCTGTACCAGGTGGGCGGGACGTCGGCATCGACGCCGTCGTTCGCGGGGATCATGGCCATCCTCGATCAATACACCGGGGCGCGCAACGGCAACCCCAACGCCAAGCTGTACAGCCTGGCGGCAAGCACACCGGCTGCGTATCACGACATCACGGCGGGCAGCAATGCAGTGCCATGCGCTGGAGGGACGGCCGGTTGCTCGGCCGGACTGCCGGCGACCAATGTGGGAAAGATGACGGGATACAGCGCAGGCCCGGGCTACGATCCGGCTACCGGGTTGGGTTCGGTGGATGCGTACGCTCTGGCGCGGGGCTGGGGCGGCGCGCAGGTGGGCCCCGGCATCACGTCTCTGAGCCCCAACCCGATGAAGGGGTCGAATACGGCCCAGGCGCTGACGATCAACGGCACGGGTTTCGTGGCCGGACTGAGTATCAAGGTAGGGACGGTGACATACGGCCCGTCGCAGCTCACTTCGGTGAGCGGCACGAAGGTAGTGCTGAACGTGACGGTGGGGACGGCGGCGCAAAACCTGGCGATCGAGGCGATCAATATCACGGGGCCGGCTTCCAACACGGCCACCTTGCAGGTGACCGGGCCGCCTCCGGCAATCAGCGCGTTGAGCCCGAACCCCATGACAGGCTCCAACAACGGACAGGTATTGACAATCACGGGGACCGGCTTCCAATCGGGACTGACGCTACAGATCGGCTCGACCACGCTGACGGGTTCGCAATTGATGAGTGTGACGGCGACCGGAATCCGGGTGGATCTCGTCGTGGGGCTGACGACGCGGGCCTTCGCGGTGACGGTGAAGAACCCCGACGGGCAGGTTTCCGGCAGCGTGAACGTCCAGGTGAACGCGCCGCCGGCGCCTTTCCTCACATCGCTCAACCCGAGCCAGATGACGGGCGCCAACACGGCGCAGATCTTGACCATCAACGGCTCCAATTTCCAATCGGGCGCGGGCCTCGCGGTGCTGGTGGGCGCCGCCAACTATACGGGCAGCCAGGTGACGTTCCTGAGCAGCAGCCAGATTAAGGTCTCGGTGGTGACGAGCGTGGGAGCGAAAACGCTGAACGTGAGGGTTACGAATCCGAGCGGGATGGCTTCGAATTTGGTGACGCTCACGGTGAAATAGCGGGTTAGAAGTCAGGAGCCGGAATGGAACAGCGCCTGGCGCGTTCTGGCTCCTGGCTCAATCCAGCGCGGGCGCCACCGGGCGAATCATCCGCGGGGTCATGTTATACTGCACGCTATAACTTTACCGACACCATGGCCAATTTACTGATCCGAAAGCCACTCAGCATGCTCACGATGGAAGCCGGCGAATCCGGTGAGCACAGTCTGAAACGCACCCTGGGGGTTTTTCAACTGACCGCCCTGGGGGTAGGCGCCATCATTGGCGCGGGGATTTTCGTCATGGCTGGACTCGGGGCGCACTACGCCGGCCCCGGCCTGATGTTGTCCTTCGTACTCTCGGGATTGGGCTGCGCGTTCGCCGGCCTTTGCTACGCGGAGTTTGCGGCCATGATTCCCCTGGCGGGCAGCGCGTACACCTATGCCTACGCCACGCTGGGTGAGTTGTTCGCCTGGATCATCGGCTGGGACCTGACCCTGGAATACGCCATGGGCGCGAGCACCGTGTCGTCGGGATGGTCCAACCACTTCATTGAACTGCTCGACACTCTGCACATCAAGATTCCGCTATGGCTCGCCTACGATCATTGGACCGGCCTGCACACCGCGGAGATTATGATCGCGCGGCAGATCGCCCAGACCGATACTTCGCTGGTGCCGGGCTCGCAGGAATTCTTGAACAAGGTTGGGGCCATCATGGCGGCACACTCGGCGGACCTAGCGGCGCGGGCGCATGCGCTGCTGAACGCACCCACTCTGTTCGGAACCGAAATCGGATTCAACCTTCCGGCCTTCCTGATCGCCCTCGTCATCACCGCCATCCTCACTATTGGCATCAAAGAGAGCGCGCGATTCAATGCCACCATCGTGGTGGTGAAGGTATCGGTGGTTTTGTTTGTCATCGGCCTGGGCGCCATGTATGTAAACCCCGGCAACTGGGGTCATAGCTGGTCTTCGTTCGCGCCCATGGGCCTTTCGGGAATCGGCGCCGGCGCCGCGTACATCTTCTTCGCGTATATCGGATTTGACGCGGTTTCCACCACCGCGCAGGAGGCCAAGAACCCCAAACGCGATTTACCCATCGGCATCATACTTTCGTTGCTGATCTGCACGGCGCTCTACATCTCCGTGGCGGCCGTGCTCACCGGTATGGTCCCCTGGCGGAACGTCAACGTGGAAGCGCCCATCGCGCGCGCCTTCTTGGACCGCGGGCTGACCACCGCATCGCACATCATCACTCTCGGCGCATTAGCCGGCCTGACCAGCGTGATGTTGGTCATGCTGCTGGGACAGACGCGGGTCTTGTACGCTATGGCGAACGACGGCTTGCTGCCCAGGAAATTCTTCGCCGACATCCACCCCCGCTTCCGCACCCCGTGGAAGAATACCATCCTGGTGGGCTCCGTAGCGGCCGTCGTGGGTAGCCTGACGCCCATTGAAGACATCGGGAAGATGGTCAACATCGGCACCCTGCTGGCGTTTGTGATCGTCTGTGTAGCGATAGTCTTCCTGCGGCATACCGACCCGGACCAGCCCCGTCCGTTCCGCACGCCGCTGGTTCCGCTCGTGCCGATTCTGGGTGTTCTGTTCAATGGATACATGATGTACAAGTTAGGCTGGCTCAACTGGACCCGCCTGTTCGTCTGGCTGGCTATCGGGCTGGTGGTGTACTTCTCCTATGGCCGTCATCACAGCCGTGTACAAGCGGCCCTGGCAAAGAAGTAGCGATGCGAGCCGCGACGTTGAGGGACCGGTGCCGTCCGCCTACAGCTTGTAGCCTTCCCAGCGCGCCACCACGGCGCTGGCCAGGCAGTTGCCCAGGACGTTGATGCCGGTGCGGGCCATGTCGAGGACGGCGTCCACCCCGAGCAGAACGGCTATGCCTTCCATGGGTAACTGAAACGTGGCCAGCGTGCCGGCCAGAACTACCAGCGCAGCGCGAGGCACGCCGGCCACGCCTTTGCTGGTGAGCATCAGGGTCAGCATGATGGCCAGTTGCTTGCCGATCGTGAGGTGCTCGCCGCCGGCTTGCGCCACGAAGATGGCGGCCAGCGAGAGATACAGCGCGCTTCCCACCAGGTTGAAACTGTAGCCGGTGGGGATCACAAACCCGACAATCTGCTTGGGCACGCCGAATTGTTCCATGTTCTCGAGCGCCAGCGGCAGAGCGGCCTCGCTCGAGGCGGTGGAAAATCCGATGAGGAATGGCTCACGCACGGCGCGGTAGAACTTGCCCAGGGGGATGCGGAAGAGCAGCAGCCCGGGCAGAAGCACCAGGAGAATACAAAGGATGGCGGAGACGTACATCGCGAGGATCAGCTTGCCGAGGCCGAACAGCACACCGGTGCCCTTGCTGCCGATGGTGACGGCAATGGCGGCGCCCACGCCCAGCGGCGCGAGATACATGACGTACCTGGTGAAGCGGAACATCACTTCGGCCAGCGAGCCACAGAATTTGACGACAGGATCGGCCTTGGCGCCGATGGCGGCGCAGGCGGCGCCGAACAGGAAGGCGAAGACCACGATCTGAAGCGCGTCGTTGCGCGCCAGCGCGTCGAAGATGCTGGTGGGGACAATATTTTCCAGCTTGAAGGCGCTCTGCGCCGCCGGGGCGGCGGCTTCCGCTGCGGTGCGGGCGATGGGAATACCCTCGCCGGGGCGCGCCAGGTTGACGATGGCCAGGCCGAGAAACAACGCCAGAGTAGTGACGATTTCAAAATAGATGATGGCCTTAAGGCCGATGCGGCCCATCTGTTTGAGGTCCCCCGAGCCGGCGATGCCGAAGACCAGGGTGGCGAAAATCAGCGGCGCAATGATGGAGCGGATGAGGCGCAGGAAAATGTGGCTGACGGGTTCCAGGTGCTGGGCGAAGCCCGGCGCGGCGGCGCCCACGGCCACGCCGGCGGCCATGCCGATGAAGATCCAGGCAGTGAGCGAAGGGCGTTTCATCTTTCTCCCCATTTGAGCTTCTGGCGCAGCACGTCGAAGAACATCTGTCGCGGCGGGCGGATGAGGTGCAGGCTGTATTGCGTGCTGTGGCAGACCAGCGTGTCGTCCTGGCGGATGGGCGTGCCCACCTGGCCGTCGATGGTGAGGAACACGCTGTTATCCGGGCCGCGCGAGATGACGCGAATGATGCTGGTTTCGGGCACGATCACGGGCCGGTTGGTGAGCATGTGGGGGCAGATGGGGGTGAGGCAGATGGCGGGGACGGAAGGAAAAATGATCGGGCCGCCGGCGGAGAGCGAATACGCCGTGGAGCCGGTGGGCGTGGAGATGATGAGGCCGTCGGCTTTGTAGGTGCACATGAATTGCGAGTCCACGTAAACGTCCAGATCGATCATGCGGGCGATGTCGAACTTGCTGAGTACGGCGTCATTCAGGGCGTCATAGGAAGAGACCACCTGGTTGCCGCGCTGGACTTCGGTGTTCAAGAGGCGGCGTTTGGCGACGCGATGCTCGCCGCGGAAAGCGCGTTCCAACTCGGGAAAGAGTTCGTCGATGGTGATAGCGGTGAGGAAGCCGAGGCCGCCGAGGTTGACCGGGAAGAGGGGGATTTCGCGGCGGCCGATGGCGCGGGCGGCGGAGAGCAGGGTGCCGTCGCCGCCCAGCACGATGACCAGGTCGCAGCCTTCGGGAACTTCATGGCGGGGCATGCCGGGGGTGAGTGCGTAGACGGCGGTTTCCTGATCGATGCGGGCGTCGATGCCGCGCGCGCGCAGCCATTCGAGCAGCTTGGGCGCCAGCTCGACGGCGGCTGGGGCGTTCGGCTTGGAGATGACTCCCACGGTCTTAATGATGGGCATAGAGGAGAAACTCCTGGTTCCCTTCGGCGCCCAGGATGGGGCTGGCCATGATACCGGTTTGGAATCCAAGTTCCCGCACGGCTTGCGTGACGCGTTCGCAGGCGGCCTGGTGGAGTTGCGGCTCCCGAACGATGCCGCCCTTGCCGACCTGGCCCTTGCCGACCTCGAACTGCGGTTTGATCAGTATAACCATTTGCCCGGCGGGGCGTAACAGAGGGACGGCGGCGGGAAGGATGAGGGTGACGGAAATGAAGCTGACGTCGCAGCACAGGAAGTCGACGGGCTCGCCGATGTCGTCGAACTGGAGCCGGCGGGCGTTGATGCCTTCGTGGAGCGCGACGCGGGGATCGGTGCGGAGCTGCCAGGCGAGCTGCCCGGCGCCGACATCGACGGCATGTACCCGCGCGGCGCCGGCCTGGAGCAGGGCGTCGGTGAAGCCGCCGGTGGAAGCGCCGATGTCGAGACAGGTCTTGCCGGCGACGTCGATGGCGAAGTGTGCGAGCGCGGCGGCGAGCTTCAGTCCGCCGCGGCCGACATAGGGCGGCCGGGCGAGGACTTCGACGGTAGCATCTTCGGCGACGGGCTGGCCGGGCTTGGAGGCTTTCTGGCCGCCGACCAGTACTTCCCCGGCCATGATGAGGGCCTGGGCTTTTTCGCGGGATTCGACAAGGCCGCGGGAGACGAGGAGACGGTCGAGGCGGAGCTTCATGCGCCCATCAACTTTATCGCCTGAGCTTGAGGCGCCGTAGATCTTCCTCCGTCCAGCATGCTTGCACCTCAAGCATACTCTTCAGTGTTTTGCGGGTGAAGGTGTCGTTCGGGGCATGAAAAGTGACGGTAACCCTGCGCCCGTCCGGATGATAATAGATTTGATGAGAGCCTGCCCCACGGTCGAAGGAGAATCCATCGCGGATCAAAGCCGAAATGATTTCACGGGCACTCAGATTGCGCAGTTGCGCATAGTCCATAAATCAGACAGTAACCGTGATACGCGGGGCGTCCACCATCACCTCAACGTCATCAGTGGACTGATCAGGCAGAAACTCCCCGTGTTCCATCATACTGCCCACCACTAACTGGACCACTTCGTTGATGTTTCTGATCGCCTCCGCTTCGGTTCTGCCCGAGGTAGCCGCCCCCTGTCGTTCCAACGCCGGGCAGTAGGCGTGCCACGCGGGGTTGCCCTGGGCATCCTCGTCCGGTTCCACCACGACTCTAAAGCTGTAGGTCTTCATGGCCATGATTACGAATCAGGCTCGATTTCGCTTTCAGTGTAGGGTAGCACTTGCTCTTTCGTCAACGGGTTCGGCGTCGCCTACCCGCAGACACCATACTCATGACTTTCGCTGGACGATCAGGTCGGCCAGTTCGTGGAGCCGCGTGGCGCGGTCGCCGAAGAGCTCGAGGACCTGGTGAGCACGCGCGCATTCCTCCACAGCCATGCGGCGGGAATCTTCCAGCCCATAGACGGCGGGGAAAGTGATCTTGTGCTGCGCGGCGTCCTTGCCGGCGGTTTTGCCGAGGGCTTCGGAAGATTCTTCGACGTCCAGAATGTCGTCCACAATCTGGAACGCCAGGCCGATGTGCTCGCCGTAGCAGGAAAGCGCGGCGTATTGCTCATCGGAGGCGGAAGCGTAAATGGCGCCCATGCGCAGGCTGGCGCGCAGCAGGGCGCCGGTCTTCGAGCGGTGAATGGTTTCGAGGAGTTGGGCGTCGGGAGGCTTGCCTTCGCCTTCGAGATCGGCCACCTGTCCGCCGATCATGCCGCCAACGGTGCCGGAGGCGGTGGAGAGCTCGGCGATGAGGCGGGTCTTGCGGTCGTCGGAGATGGCGAGCTGGGCGAGCACCTGGAAGGCGATGGTGAGCAGGGCGTCGCCGGCCAGGATGGCCATGGCGTCGCCAAAAACTTTGTGGTTGGTGAGCTTGCCGCGGCGGTAGTCGTCGTTATCGAGGGCGGGCAGATCGTCGTGGATCAACGAGTAGGTATGGATGAGCTCGAGCGAGCAGGCGCAGGCGGCCACACCGGCGACGGCGGGCGAAACGGCGCGCGCGGCTTCCATACAAAGGATGGGACGGATGCGCTTGCCGCCGGCGAAGAGGCTGTAGCGCATGGCGCGGTGGATGGTTGCGGGCGGCGTGGTCTCCGGCGGGACCAGGCGGTCGAGTTCGCCATCGACCAGTTTTTGTTGCTGGGCGAGGTAGTCGCGCAGGTTCATGCGTTCTCGGACTTATCGGGGCTGAACGGCTCGGCGGCGATCTTGCCCTCTTTGCGGATCAGCATTTCGACGCGCGTTTCAGCTTCTTCGAGTTGCTTGCGGCAAGCGTCGCTGAGGCTCACACCGCGCTCGAAGAGCTGGAGGGAGCGCTCCAGCGAGAGGTCGCCGGCTTCGAGCTCCCTGACGACTTTTTCGAGCTCGTCGAGGGAAGTTTCGAAGGTCTCGGCCGGCTTGGCGCCGGTGTCTTGATCCGCCATGGAGCCATTCTAACAGGGGTTGTGAGAAAGGAACCCGCCCCGGGAGCACGCCACGCCGCAAAACGGGGACTGCTGCCAATTCCGGCCTTTGGAATTGGATAGCGGTACCCGTTTTGCCCTTCGCGCCGCTCTCATTTTCAGCCCGGCTATCGCACCGGCGCGCCCGCCGGCACCGGTACCGAAAGCTCGGCAGTGGTGGTCTGAGCTCCGAAGGATAGCCGCAAGCCGGAGGCGGAGCCATAACAGATTTCCAGGCGGCGGCGGACATTTTGCAGGCCGACGCCGGCGCCGGGGGCGTCGGCGATGCGGCTGGGCGTGGCGGGCGCGGCGCTGTTTTCCACGGTGACGCGCAAATCGCCATTCTGCAGCGTGGCGCGGATGCGGATATAGCCGGGGTCGGTGCGCTGCGCCACCCCGTGCTTGATGGCGTTCTCAACCAGAGGCTGAATCGAGAGCACCGGGATGACCACCGGCAGCGCGGCGTCCTCGACGTGGATTTCGACCGTGAGGCGGTCGCCGAGGCGGCCCTGTTCGACTTCGAGGTACGCGCGCACAATCTGCATTTCCTCGGCGAGCGGGACAAACGTCTTGTCGGACTGGAGGAAGTAGCGGAAAATGTCCGCCAGGTTCAGGACCATGCGGCGCGCGGCGGTGGATTCGCGGGGGATGGTGCCATAAAGCGTGTTCAGCGCGTTAAAGAGGAAGTGGGGATTCATCTGCGATTGCAGGGCGCGCAGCTCGGCCTGGCTCACCAGGCGGTTCATTTCCTGGCGGCGCAAGCTCTCGACCTGTTCGGAAATCTCGGCGGCGGCGATGGCCAGGGCGTCGAGATCCTCACCCAGGTAGCGCTGGCCGCCCTGGCGCCGGCCCAGGAGGATGAGCCTGGAATTGCCCTGCCCCAATCGCACCGGCACGACGGCTTCGGCCCAATTCCACTGCGCGGCGGAACTCACGGCGGGCAGGCTGGCGGCGATCACGGGGGCATGCAGAGCCACGGCAGGGTCTGCTTCGGACTGGCCGATGGCGGCGGAGTCCTTGGTCCTGACGGCGGCGGCCATGGTGGAAACGGCCCAATCGAGGTATTGCTCCTCGCTCGAGAAAGCCGGCGAATCTTTGAGGCGCGCAGCGAGGTGCGAGACGGTGTCCTGGCGAAACACCGCGTGGGTGAGCCATGCCTGCACGCGATTGCGCAGCCAGGCGAAGAAGATCAGGAAGAGGCAGACGCTGATCAGCAGCAAGGCTTCGGGCAGCGGCGCGGGCGAGGCTCGTTCCACCAGCACCAGGCGGAAGGCGGCCTCAATCACCAGCCAGGTGAGCACGCCGGCCAGCAGCGCGTTGGCCAGAAAACGCACGAAGGCGTCCAGCAGGACGAAGCGGTAATCCTGCAAGAGCACAAACAAGGCCAGCGGAATGCCGGCGTGGTGGACGATGAGTTCGCTCGACCAGGCCAGCCCCGCATGGCCCGATCCGAAGTGGACGAACGACATGGCGAACAGCGCCAGGCACATGGACGCGGCAATGCGCGCGCCGCCCGGCCGCCGGTGGCCGCCACGCGAAAACGCCGCATCGGCCACCGCCACCGCGGTGAGCAGCAGGAAACCGATGGTGATCAGCAGCAGCGCGGCCTGGTGGAGCGCCGGGCCGTTGCCGCGAATCTCCCAGAAGTGCATGCCCACGGCGACCGCGCTGAGCGCATAGCCAAACGCCACCAGCACCGGGCGGGTGTCTTTCACTGAGACGTGCAGCAGCACCGCCGGCAGCAGGCTGAGCGCGGAGAAGCTGACAGCGATCACCAGGTTGAGGGCCAGGGGCGGAAGGTTGGGACAGACCAGGACCACCAGCGAGCCAAGGTTCCAGACCAGCGCTAAACCCGCCGCCAGGCCGGAGAGATAGCGGCCGCGCAGACCGGACCAGCCGCGCCCGCTGAACAGCAGAAAGAGAAAAATGGCGAAGATCAGCGCACCGGCGGCGTGGCCCAGAATGTTGATGAGCAGCGGCTGGTTGAGTCCGAGCATGGTCAAAGCGCGGCGGCGCGTCTGGAGACCATTGTCGCGCCACGGCGCGCCGTTTGCCCGCACACCGCGGCGAAGCGCCCGCTCGTGGACTTATGGCGGCCGGTGGTGAGAAAAGCGTTGGGACGCCGGCAGGCAGCGCGCATACTTGGCGGGTTATGCGGAGGAAGAATCGGCTGCCGCGGATCAGCCGCGCCGCAGCCATCCGGGTGACGCTCAGCGTGGCGTTGGTGCTGGGGGCCAGTTGCCTGGTTCTGCAATCCACCGTGTGGCACGACACCGCGCCCGCGGAGGCCGACCAATACTATACGGAACTGCCGGGCGTGGACCTGAGCGGTCTTCAGCCGGCCGAAAAAGAGGAGGTGCTGAAGCTGCTCAATAAGCGGCATTGTCCGTGCGATTGCCTGCGGACGATTGCCAGTTGCCGCAACCGTCACACTTCCTGCACCATGAGCCTGGCGATCGCGCGGCAGGCGGTGGAAGCGGCGAAGAAGCGCTAGCTTCACCACTGCAACATCTGCCGGACGTTGCGGGCCAGGCGCTTGCTGACGATAAATTCCTGGGCGTTGGAAAGTGTCAGCAGCCAGCGCTGGCTGCTGAGCGGCGTCATTTTGCGGACGTGGTTGACGTTGACGAGCGCGCTGCGGTGGACGCGCTGAAAGTCCGAACCGTGCAGGCGCTGGTCAATCGCGCGGAGCTTCTGGGTGGCCATGTAGCGCTGGCGGGCGGTGATGATCCAGACGATTTCGCGCTCGGCCTGAAAGGCCAGCACGTCATCCAGATCGAGCAGGAAGTACTCCTGGCCGGCGCGGCCCACTACCTTACGGCCGCGCGCCGCGGGACGCGGTTCCGGCACTTCGCTCAGGCGGGCCAGGGATTCGGCGGTGTCGCGCGGTCGGGCGCGGAGTGCGCGGGCGCGCTCGAGGGCCTTTTCCAGGCGTTCCCGGCTGACCGGCTTGAGCAGGTAATCCAGAGCGCCGGCTTCGAAGGCGCGGATGGCGTACTGGTCGTAGGCGGTGACAATGATGACTATCGGCAGGGCGCCGGGGGGCAGACTGCGGATGACGTCGAATCCGCCGATTTGGGGCATCTGCAAATCCAGAAAGACCAGATCGGGTTGAAGACACGCGATGTCGCGCAGGGCGTCGCTGCCGTTGGCCGCCTCACCCACAATCTCGACGCCGGAGAAAGCCGCGAGTTCGTCGCGCAGCACCTGGCGGGCCACGGGTTCATCGTCGACCAGCAGGGTGCGCATTGCGGGAACCATCATCAATGAGTTATCGCGAAAGCCGGCGGTATCGCACGAAAAAGTCATGGACGGGCATAGGCGGCCTCGTGGCGGGCGGAATCCCGCAACCAGCGGAGCGCCGTCTCTTCTTATGGCACGCGCAGAGACGCTCGGGGAACCAGGCGGGCGGAGTTCAGAATGAAAGTCATCTCCGAGGCAACGTGTATGATGGCCGCGAGCAGCGGGCTGCGGCCGGCTCACCGGACGGCAGGGCGACACGCGGCCAACAAGGCCGCGCGTGCCGTTTTTCAGCCTGCTCCAGGCGGATTTCAGCCCGCTTGTGAGAAATGACTCAGGCTTCGGGCGCCTGCCTCCCGATACTGGATGCCATGGAGAAAACTCTCGCTTTTTGCGTGTCCCTGCTGTTGTGCTTCGGTGCGTTGAGTTACGCGCAATCCACCAGCGGCAACTCAGGAACCATCCACGGTTCTGTTCTGGACCCATCGGGTGCGGTCGTCGTGGGCGCGGTGGTAGAGATTGTGAATCCCGTTTCCCACTACGATGAAAAGGCAATCACCGGCGCCCAGGGAAAATTCGAGTTGGACAATATTCCATTTAACAACTACCATTTGACCGTCTCAGCGCCTGGGTTCCAGGTGAACGTGCAGGACGTCAACGTGAGAACTTCGGTGCCTCTCGACGTGAAGGTCGGCCTGCAACTCGGCACGTCGACGACCACAGTGGAAGTGGCGGCGGCCGGAGATTTGCTCGAAACCGTCTCCACCACTCACACCGACATCGACCGCGCGCTGTTCGATCAGCTTCCCCTGGAGAGCCAGTCCTCGTCGCTGAGTTCCCTGGTGACGCTGGCTACGCCCGGAATTTCGGCCGATTCCAACGGCCTGTTCCACGGTCTGGGAGATCACGCTTCCAACTCGTTTTCCCTGGACGGTCAGCCCATCACCGACCAGCAAAGCAAAGTTTTCTCGAACCAGATTCCCGTGGACGCGGTCGAGTCTATGGAAGTGATCGAGGGTGCGCCCCCCGCCGAATATGGAGACAAGACCAGCGTCGTGATCGTGGTAACCACGCGGTCGGGCTTGGGAGCGACGAAGCCGCGCGGCGACTTCACGGCTTCTTACGGCTCTTTCGGCACCACCAACGATGGATTCGATCTGTTGAATGGCGGCAAGACCTGGGGCAACTTTATCTCCATGAATGGCATGCACACCAACCGGTTTCTGGATGGGCCGGAATTCGCCGTCATGCACGATCACGGCAACGAACAGAACGCGTTTGATCGCATCGACTTCAAGCCTTCCCAGGCGGACACCATCAACGTGAACGTGGAGTATACACGTTCCTGGTTCCAGACGCCCAACTCATATGACGCCCAGAACTCGACCGCCTGGAACGGACTGGTGGTGGACAACGGCGGTATCGGCCCCAACGGCCAGATGGTTGGCTCCCAGGATCAGCGTTCCAAAATCCAGACCATCAACCTTGCGCCCACCTGGACGCGCTTGGCCGGCGCCCACACCGTATTCACGTTCGGAGGCTTCGTCCGCCAGGATCAATATAACTATTATCCGAGTCGTGACCCGTTTGCCGACCTGACACCCGATCTTCAACTCCAGACCGTGGGCCAGAATCGCACGCTGACCAATCTCGGGATGCGCGCCAACGTATCGTACTCCTCGGGCGTGCACAACCTGAAGATTGGAGTCAACTACATGGACACGATCCTCACGGAAAAAGACAACATCGGGATCGTCGATCCAACACTCAATGCTCCATGCCTGAATCCGGATGGAAGTCCTTACACGGGAGCGTCGCTGACGAATCCGGCGGGATGCACCGGCCTGCTCACGGCGAACCCCAACTTTACGCCCCTTCTCGGCTGCTACGACCTGACACGGACCGGTACGCTGCCCGCCTCCGACGGCTGCCCCAATTCCACCAGCAGCCCCTACAACTATCGGGGCCACGCCAATATCCGGGAACTGGCGCTGTTTGCCCAGGACACCATAACCAAGGGACCGTGGAGCTTCAACCTGGGCGTGCGCTTCGATTATTACGACGCCATCGTCACAGCCAACCAGATTGAGCCAAGGCTTGGTATCGCGTACAACATCAAACCCTCCAATACCGTGCTCCGCATTTCTTATGCCCGCACGCTGGAGACACCATTCAACGAAAATCTGGTTCTTTCCAGCCTGGGATGCAATGACGCCGTGATCAATGCAATCATGTCGAGCACCATCAGTCCGTGCGTAACCACGACGCCGCTCACCCCGGGCTGGCGCAACGAATTCCACGCCGGCTTCCAGCAGGCCTTCGGGCGCTTCTTCGTGGTGGACGCCGAGTACATCTGGAAGTACACGCACAAAGCGTACGATTTCAGCGTGCTGGGGGATACGCCGATCACCTTCCCAATCGAATGGAGTAGCTCCAAGATCCCCGGATACGCCATCCGCGGCAGCATGCCGAACTTCCACGGTCTGTCGGCGTTCATCGTGATGTCCTCTGTAGCAGCGCGGTTCTTCACGCCACAGGTCAGCGGAATCGGCGCCACACCGGGCGGCAGCCAGGTGTTCCGCATCGACCACGACGAGAAGTTCAACCAGACCACTCACGTGGCATACCAGCCCTGGAAAAACGGACCGTGGTTCGGCTTCAACTGGCGCTACGATAGCGGCCTGGTAGCTGGTCCGGTGCCCTGCGCGGGAGGCAATTGCGCCAATGGCCCCAACGGAACCGATACCATTGTGGATGTATCCGGCACCACGCCCGATCAACAGTTCCAGGCGGGACTCTTCTGCGGCGCCACATATGCGACTCCCACCACGCCGATTAGCGCCAGCGGGTTGTGCCCCGCGTCGCAGTACGGATCGAAGTTCATCAAGATTCCATCTGCCGGCGCCGAGAACGACGACCACAACCCGCCTCGCATCGCTCCGCGCAGCCTGTTCGACGCGGCAGTGGGAATCGACAACCTCTTCCATGGTGAAAAGCACAAGTGGAGCCTTCGCCTGTCGGCCGTCAACCTGGCCAACAAGGAAGCACTCTACAACTTCCTTTCGACCTTCAGCGGGACGCATTACGTCACCCCGCGCGCGCTGACGGCGACCATCGGATTCCACTTCTAGCTGGCTTCACCACTGCAGCATCTGCCGGACGTTGCGGGCCAGGCGCTTGCTGACGATAAACTCCTGGGCGTTGGAAAGCGTCAGCAGCCAGCGCTGGCTGCTGAGCGGGGTCATTTTGCGGACGTGGTTGACGTTGATGAGCGCACTGCGGTGCACGCGGTGAAAAACCGAACCGCGCAGCCGTTCGTCGATGGCGCGGAGCGTTTGAGTGGCCATGAAACGCTGGCGGGCGGTGATGATCCAGACGATCTCGCGCTCGGCCTGAAAGGCCAGCACGTCATCCAGGTCGAGCAGGAAGTACTCCTGGCCGGCGCGGCCCACCACCTTGCGGCCGCGGGCGGTGGGCGGCGGCTCGGGCACTTCGCTAAGGCGAGCCAGGGATTCGGCCGTATCGCGCGGACGGGCGCGGAGCGCGCGGGCTCGCTCGAGGGCCTTTTCCAGGCGTTCCCGGCTGACCGGTTTCAGCAGGTAATCCAGAGCGCCGGCTTCGAACGCGCGGATGGCGTACTGGTCGTAGGCCGTGACAATGATGATGACCGGTTGGACGCCCGAGGGCAGACCGCGGATGACGTCGAATCCGCCCATGTGGGGCATCTGCAAATCCAGAAAGACCAGATCGGGCTGCAGACGGGCGATGTCGCGCAGGGCGTCGTTGCCGTTGGCTGCCTCACCCACAATCTCGACGCCCGAGAGAGCCGCCAGTTCGTCACGCAGCACTTCGCGGGCCACCGGCTCGTCATCCACGATCAGGGTGCGGAGCGGCGGAGCAGGCATCATCAAGGAGGTACCGCGAAAGCTGGCGGTGTTGCACGGAAAAGTCATGATCGGGCCAAATTCTGCTACGGCCGGGCTAAATTCAACTACCAGCGGATTTAGCATCCGGTTCCCTTCCCCTATAGTACGCACAGCGGTGTTGGGCTTTGGCGGATTACTCCCCCCTCGATCCGCTCATCGATGAAATCCGGCCGCTCACGGGCTTGTGTAGACACTCCCGATCGGTCCGCTCATGGATAAATTCCGCCCGCTCCCGCCACGATTACGCCCGCCTGTTCGAATCAAATAGGCCGCTCCCCGTTCGCGACTCGATACTTCATATTATGAAGGTCTCTCGCTCGTTGCCCTCCGGGTTCGCGCTGCCTCTGCTGCTACTTGCTTTCGCCGGTTGGATGCAAGCCCAATCGGGCAGCGGCACTTCCGGGACGCTTCGCGGTTGGGTCCTCGATCCGTCGGGCGCGGCCATCGTGGGCGCGGCGGTGGATATCCAGAATCCCGTGTCGCACTATAGCCGCAGCGCAATGACGGACAGCCAGGGCAGATTCGAGTTCGATAACCTTCCGTTCAACCCGTATCACGTGAACGCGAAGGCGCCCAGTTTCCAGGCGGGCGGGCACGATGTCGATGTGCGTTCCCCGATTCCGGTGGAACTCAAACTCAGCCTGCAGATCGGCACGGAAGCCCAGACCGTAGCGGTGTCGGCCCAAGCCGAGGCTATGCTGGAAGTCGATCCCATCGCCCACACCGACATGGATCGTGACCTGTTCGACAAGCTGCCCCTGTCGGGTCAATCTTCGTCGCTCAGTTCGCTGGTGACCATGGCCGCGCCGGGCATCAGCGCGGATTCCGATGGCATGTTCCACGGCTTTGGCGATCACGCATCCAACTCGTTCTCGGTGGACGGGCAGAAGATTACCGACCAGCAGAGCAAAGTTTTCTCGAACCAGATTCCGCTGGATTCGGTGCAGTCGATGGAAGTGATCCAGGGCGCGCCGCCGGCCGAATACGGCGACAAGACCAGCGTGGTGATTGTGGTGACCACGCGCTCCGGCCTGGGCGCAGACAAGCCACATGGCCAAATCGATACGTCCTATGGCGCGTTCGGCACGGAGAGCGCGGGCTTCAACCTGGCGTATGGCGGAAAGTCTTGGGGCAATTTCATTTCCGCCAACGGCATGGGCACGGACCGGTTTCTGGATGGTCCGGAATGGACCGTGATGCACGATCGCGGGAACCAGGCAAACATGTTCGACCGGATCGACGTCAAGCCCTCGCAGGCCGACACCATCAATCTCAACTTGAGTTACACGCGGTCCTGGTTCCAGTCGCCGAATTCCTTCGATGGGCAAGGCGCCACGGCATGGGCGGGAGTGGTGGTGGACAATAGCGGCCTTGGTCCCAACGGCCTGCCGGTGGGATCGCAGGATCAGCACGCCAAGATCCGGACGTTTAACATTGCTCCCACCTGGACGCATCTATTCGGCGCGCATACGCTCTTCACGCTGGGCGCATTCGTGCGGCAGGATCAGTTCAACTATTACCCCTCCCGCGACCCGTTCGCCGATTTCACTCCAAATCTGCAGAGCGAGACAGTTGGGCAAGACCGCCGGCTCACCAACGTCGGGGGACATGCCGATCTCTCCTATGTGGCCGGCATTCATAACATCAAGGTGGGCTTCTCCTACGATCGTACGTTGCTGGGCGAGCACGACACGTTCGGCATCGTCGATCCCACGCTCAACGCGGTCTGCCTCAACGCCGACGGTAGCCCCAACACGCTGGCGTCGCTGACGAATCCGGCTGACTGCACGGCCTCGCTCTCGCCGAATCCCAAATTCGTGCCCCTGCTGGGCTGCTATGACCTCACCCGCATCGGCATCCTGCCGGGCTCGGACGGCTGCCCCGGTTCCAGCAGCGGCACCTACACCTTTAACGGCGATGGAGACATCCGGGAGATGGCGCTGTTCTTCCAGGACAATATTACGGTGAAGAACTGGAACTTCAATTTGGGCCTGCGGCTGGATGGCTACAACGGCATCACAAAATCCGCGCAACTGGAGCCGCGGCTGGGCGCGGCGTACAACATCAAGGCAACCCACACGGTGGTGCGGTTCTCCTATGCCCGGACCATGGAAACGCCATTCAACGAGAACCTGGTGCTTTCGAGCCTGGGATGCAACGACCCGGTGGTCAACGCGCTGATGTCCACCCTGGGAGCGTGCAATACCACACCGCTGTCACCGGGGTCGCGCAATGAGTTCCACGCCGGGCTGCAACAGGCTTTTGGAAAATACCTCACTGTGGATGGCGAATACATCTGGAAGTACACCAACAGGGCCTACGACTTCAGCGTCTTCGGCAGCACGCCGATCACGTTCCCCATCGAGTGGGACCATTCCAAGATTCCCGGCTATGCGGTTCGGGCCACCATGCCGAACTGGCATGGCCTTTCGGCATTCGTGGTTTTCTCCAGCGTGGCGGCGCGCTTCTTCACGCCGCAGGTGAGCGGGATCGGCTCCACGCCGGAGGGCAGCACGGTATTCCGCATCGATCACGACGAAGTCTTCAACCAGACCACGCACCTGCAATACCAGCCCTGGAAGAACGCGCCGTGGTTCGGCTTCACCTGGCGCTACGATAGCGGCCAGGTGGCCGGGGCGGTGCCATGCGCGGGTGGCAATTGCGCCAATGGGCCCGATGGAACCGATTCCATCGTGGACGTTTCCAGACTGTCTCCCGATCAGCAGTTTCAGGCCGGACTCTTTTGCGGCAGCGTGCACGCGACCGTCACCACCCCGATCAGCCCCAACGGTCTGTGCCCGGCGTCGCAGTATGGCTCGACCTTGCTCAAGATTCCGGCGGCCGGGACGGAAAACGACGACCACAATCCGCCACGCATCGCGCCGCGGAATCTCTTCGACCTGGCGATCGGAGACGACAACCTCTTTCATGGCGAGCGCTACAAGTGGAGCGCCCGGCTGGCGGTGGCCAACCTGACGAACCGGGAGGCGCTGTACAACTTCCTCTCGACCTTCAGCGGAACGCACTACGTGTCGCCGCGCGCGCTGACGGCGACCATCTCTTTCCACTTTTAACTCTCCGACCGACTTTTGCGCCCGGCTCGTCAGAATTCCAATCTGGCCTGAAAAGCGATCATGCGAGGCGAGCTGTCGCCGCCCAATCCGACGCCTAACAGTCCCGTCGGGGGTGAAGTCGGATAGCTGAGCGCTCCGAATCCGGTCTGGGTGGAAGATTTGCCCGGAATTCCCGCATAACCCAAAACCGGAAGGCCAAAATTTGGATGATTCAGCACGTTGAAGAGTTCGCCGTCGATGCGCAGCTTCACGCGCTCTGCTAATGGAAACCACTTGGTGAGATACAGGTCGCCCCAGAAGAAATCGGGACCGCGTAACGCGTTCCGCCCGAGATTGCCGAACTGGCAATCCTTCGGACTGTCGCCTCCGGTACAGGCCCCGGTGCTCGGATCGACGGCCGAAACAAACGCATCGGGGTTGAGCCATTGCATGGTTCCGGGCTGAGTGACGCCGGGGATCGGATTGTGGTCGTATGGCGATACGCCGGGGACCGCGCTGGCATACTGCGGGCCGCTGCCCTGCACGATGCCGTTTCCGTTGGCGGAATACGGCGCGCTCAAAACCGAAAATGGCAAGCCGCTGTGCCAAAACACGGTACCCGAGAGCTGCCATCCGTTCAGCGCCCGGGCCAGCATGCGATTCCGGACATGGATCGGTAACTGGTAAACATATTGAGCTGTGAAATTCTGCCGCACGTCGTAATCGCAGGGACCGTACTGGCGGCCAAGCTCACCCGGCAACGGTGAAAGAATGGCTCCGGCGGCGAATGGCAGGAATCCGCCGTTTGAGACCGTGTCCATGCAACGGCTCCACGTGTAGTTGGCCTGAACCTGAATACCGTGCCCCAGCGCCTTGTCGGCCGTTAACTGGAGAGCGTTGTAGTGGCTGTTCGCGCCGGTGCTCAATTGCGTCACCGGGCCGAAGCGGGCGTCTTTCGGCTGCCCGTACGGAAACGGCGCGAAGCAGCCCTCGCAGGCCGTCTGGTAACCGTTCACTTGCGTCTCATAGGGCTGATTGACCGCGCGCGTGCCTACATACTGCGCCCGCAGATTGAAGGCGTTGCCGATTTGGTGTTCCACCGCGAAACTCCACTGCATGAAATAAGGCGCGTGGAGCTTGCCGTCCGGAACCGCGGTAATCGAAATCGGCGGCAGGCAGGAAGTCGGATTCGCCCGACTGGAAGCGCAGGAAAGCTGGCCTTGAGCGAAGCCCGAGTTGAATAGCTGATTCGCCGTCGCCATCGCATCGATCGCGCTGTTCGGAACTCCCGGAGCAATTGCCACTCCCCCTGCCGTGCCCAGCAATCCGCCCTGGAATGTCTTTGAATAGGGAGGATTCGTGCCCACGGTATCGACCACGCTGCCCGGCAGGATGTCGCTGAACAGGCCAAAGCCGCTGCGCAGCACCGTGTGTGGCGCCATCTGCCATGCTAGGGCGGTTCTCGGCTGTAGGATCGCGGCGGGCGTAGCGGCGAAAACTGTCCCCTGCCCGGTCCGGATGACCTGGCTCAGCGGCTGATTCACATCGTGGAAAATGGAATCGAATGACCCGGCCAGGCGCGCCACGGCATTATGGGGATTCAGGGGATTTGAGTTGTACGTATCGCGGACACCGAAGGTCCAGGTCAACGTGCGCGTGACCTTCCACGTGTCCTGCGCATAAAAATCCAGGTTGAGAAAGTTGTATGGCTGCGAATCGGCCAGCGGAAAGGTCTGCGAAGCCGTCGATGCAACACCGTGGATGAATTGCGGCAGGGTCGTGTAGGTGACCAGCGGGACCACGCCCTCGCCGAAATCGTAGTCGTTCAGGCGGAAGATCCGGTTGTTGGTTCCGAACTGGAGTTCGTGCGAGCCGGCCGCCCAGGCCAGATTGTCGTTGATAAAGAAACGCGAGGCGCGCCGCCCCTGCACCCACGTATTGTCGAGTCCTCCGAGCGTGGTGAACGGCGCGTTCGAGCCGCCGCCCTGGAGAACGATGGGAAACGCCGCCAGGCTCTTTTGAAGATCGGTTGGCCCGAACAGGCTCTCGTACCACGAAAACGCCGGATTGAAGTAATTCACCAGGCGCTCGGAGAACACGTGCGTATAACCCGATGCGAATGAGTAAAGGGGTTGTGGAGAAATAGCGTTGAACAGCGGATTGATCGGATCGGTGTAAGCAGCCTGCAGTCCGGTGTCGGCCTGAAACCGGAACCAGGCAGTGTTCCGCGCGTCCATGTTGTAATCGATGCGAGCCGTCTGCACCTGCTCGCCGTCATCACTGGAATGCGAGATGCTCTGCCGGTTTGCGCAACCGTTTCCATTCGGAGGAGCGCCCGGGCTGCCGCCCGCGCCGCTCCCATCGCTATTGAAAGGACAGCCCAGAACCGCCAGCGGTGTCCCCGCCGTATTGCCGTAAAGCGCAAAGAGCTTCTGGTAGAACGGCACAAGCTGGGGCGCCGGCTGATAGGTCGATCCGGTGATCGAGTCCACGCCACCGCGCGGCAATTGCTCCAGCACATAATCCTGAAATGCCGGCGTTGGCACGGTCGTGGCAGTGACGATCGGCAACGCAATCCGAACCCATTCGGAATCGAAGAAGAAGAACAGCTTTTCCTTGATGATCGGGCCTCCCAGGCTCCCGCCGAAGTGATTCACCGTGGACCGCGGCTTGTGGTTTCCAACGGTCGAGTTCGTAAAGAAATCGGCGGCATTGAACTTTGAGCCATTCCAAAGCTCGTATAGGTTTCCATGAAACCGATTGGTGCCGGATTTCGTGACGTAGTTGACCTGAGAAGCGCCGTACCGGCCCTGATCGACTGCGTAGGAAAGTGTATTGACCGTCACCTCGGCGATCGAATTCAATCCCAGCACCAGGTTGGTCGAGAGCCCGCTGTTCAGATTGGTCAGCGGATCGTTGGTTTCCAGTCCATCCACGATATACCCGTTGGAAAGCGATGGCAGCCCGTTGAATTGCACGTTGCCATAGCCATTCGTGCCCCCGACGAAGTCGTTGCCGCTGCCGGCGGTGTTGATCAGCGCGCCGGCGGCAAACTGCAGCGGGTAGGTCATGTCGCCACCGGGATTGGGAAGGTCTTCAATCGAGCGGGCGGTCACTGTCGTCGAGGTGTTGGGATTCTCCGGGTTGATGAGAGCCGCATTTTCCTGCACCAGGATGCTTTCGCTCGACCGTGCGATGTTGAGCTTGAAATCGACCGTCTGCTTCTGCCCAAGACCAGCCGGCACGGTGCTGTTCTGCTGTGCTTCAAAGCCCCCTGCTTCCACCTTCACCGTGTACATTCCCGGCTTGAGTTGTGGAAAGCTGAAGCGCCCGCCGTCGTCTGTTTTCACGGATCGCTTCAGGCCATTCTCGCTGCTTGTCAAAGTCACGGTCGCGCCGGGGATCGCCGCTCCGGCAGGATCGGTGACCGCCCCGACAATTGCGCTGGTCGTCTCGCCCTGCGCCATCCCCGGAACACACAGCGCCAATACCAGGCCCAGGCATGCCAGAAGCTGCATCGGGACTGCCACTTGGCGGCGCCATAATTTAGGCATACCTAATTTAACTATATCGTCTGCCCCCCGTCAAGCAGAACGCTTGCTGACGCGCGCGGCTCCCATCAGAGCCGCGACCGTGAGGGAGCGTTCTTCGCGGAATACTAGAGGGTATTGATGAAACGGTGCACTTAGCCACCCGCGGACCACCCAAACGAGGATCGACCAAGCAAATACGCCCAATTGCGGCCGGCCGCCGGCCAGGGTATGCTCAGATTTAGTGCAACCTAGAAAACATCGGCCCTACACCACGGAATCGGTGGACGACTATTTGAAAGCGATCCTGGAGCTGGCCGGACCGGAAGAGCAACGCGTGACTGGCAACTCGCTCGTCCGGCATCTCGGCATCCGTGCCGCATCCGTCACGGGAATGCTCCAAAAGCTCGCGGCGCAAAAGCCGCCGTTTGTGAAATACGAAAAGCACCGCGGGGTGCGTTTGACGGCAACCGGGAGGATGCGCGCTTTGGAGGTTCTTCGCCATCACCGCCTGCTGGAGCGTTTCCTCCATGATGTCCTCGACTATTCCTGGGACGAAGTTCACGATGAGGCGGAGCGGCTGGAACATTTCATCTCGGAGAAGCTGGAAGATCGGATCGCCGCGAAATTGGGAGACCCGGAAACCGACCCGCATGGGCACCTGATCCCCGAGCGAAGCGGGGCGTTTCCGGCCCGGCAAGAGGTCCTGTTATCGCGATGGGCCTGTGGAATACCGGCCGTAATCAGCAGCGTGTCGGACCGCGACCCCTCCGTCCTCCGTGAGATGACTCGTCTGGGTCTGAAGCCGGGAATGGCAATCACCGTCGAAGCGGGGACTCGTAACGCCTCCCTGTTGGTACGCATCGGCGATGTCGGGAATCAAGTGCGCTTGAGCCAGACGCTTGCCTCCGGAATTTCGGTAATCGCCGGCGCAGCCACGGCGACCATCTTGTCCCACTTCTAATCCGCCCCCCGGTGGGGCAGCATGGTGTCATGCGCACCGACTGCCAGTCGGTGCAGCCGGGCGCAGCCCGCAAGGGCGAAAGATAGTAGCCCAGGGCGCAAGCCCTGTGGAATCCGAGCGCTGTACATAGAGCCCCCGAAAGGGGCGTAAGTCTCCGCCAACCCGCGCTTGATTGAGGACTTTTGACTCCGCAATGAGACCGTGCCAGAATGGCCGGTGGAAGGATCTCTGCAATGGCAATGCGAAGCTTGATTCCGGCCATTCCTGTAGCGTTGGCGTGCGCCGCGTTCGCCCAGACGCCTGGGACACCACTGTCCTTTGAGGTGGCGTCGGTGAAGCCGGCTTCCACGCCAATCGCTACTAAAGATGCCTACACGGCCGGCTATAACGCAGGAATGCGGGCGGCGCTGGCCGCGCAAGGATTGCGGATCGTTGGCCAACGGGTGAATGTGACGGACAACAGCCTGAAGGACCTGATCCGGCTGGCCTACCAGGTGAAAGAGCATCAGATCTCGGGGCCGGCCTGGATGGCCACGGAGAAGTATGAAATCGTCGCCACCATGCCCCCGGGGGCGAACCGCAGCCAGGTTCCCGAGATGTTGCGGGCACTGCTGGCGGAGCGCTTCCACCTCAAACTGCACCGGGAAACCAGAAAGATGGCGGTGTACGCGCTGGTGGCGGCCAAGGGCGGGCCAAAGTTGACGGCGGCCGCGGGGCCGGCGAACGGCCGGGCTGGCTCCGGCTGGACGAGTTCCAACGGCGGCCGTGTGCTCGCGAAGGCTTCCTCGATGGCCGCGTTCGCCGACTTGCTCTCGAAGGCTGCCGACCGGCCGGTCATCGACATGACCGGGCTCACGGAGTTGTACGATTTTGATCTGACCTACACGCCCGAACTCAGTGCGACGGCGGCGGACGCGGGTCCAACGCTCGCGGCGGCGCTGCTGGAGCAACTCGGATTGAAGATGGAAAGGCGCGAGATGCAGGTGGAAGTGCTGGTGATCGACGGCGCGGACAAGCTGCCCACGGAGAACTGAGGTTCACAACACCCACTGTTTCAATGCCTTGGGCTGTTCCTGTATCTCAGACCTAAATCTCTGTAGATTTTTACGACATAAAGATCTTATAATATGGTTTAAGGACGTGAATCCCATACTGGTAAGGAGGGGAGAGTTGACTAGCTCATCCACCACCGCTCGGCCGAAGGTCACCATCGACGGTAACGAAGCGGCCGCATACGTAGCGCATCAGACTAACGAAGTAATCGCCATATATCCCATTACGCCATCATCCAACATGGGGGAGTGGGCGGACCAGTGGTCCGCCGAGCAGAAGACCAACATCTGGGGCACCGTGCCGACGGTGATCGAGATGCAAAGCGAAGGCGGGGCGGCCGGCGCCCTGCACGGCGCCTTGCAGGCCGGGGCGCTGGCCACCACCTTTACCGCGTCGCAGGGCCTGCTGCTGATGATTCCGAACATGTTCAAGATCGCCGGCGAGCTCACGGCCACGGTGTTTCACATCGCGGCGCGCGCGGTGGCCACCCATGCCCTGTCCATTTTTGGCGATCACAGCGACGTCATGGCGGCGCGTTCCACGGGCTTCGGCATGCTGAGCTCGAACTCCGTCCAGGAAGTCATGGATATGGCGCTGATCGCACAGGCGGCCAGCCTGGAATCGCGCATCCCGTTCCTGCACTTTTTCGACGGCTTCCGCACCTCGCATGAAGTCGCCAAGGTGGAACAACTCACGCCCGACGATCTGCGCGCCATGATCGAAGACGACCTGGTGGCCGCGCACCGCAACCGTTCGCTCAATCCGGACCGTCCGGTGCTGCGCGGCACGGCGCAGAACCCGGACGTCTTCTTCCAGGCGCGGGAGGCGTGCAATCCGTACTACCTGGCGGCGCCCACCATCGTGCAGAACGCCATGGACAAATTCGCCAAAATAGTCGGGCGGCAGTACCACCTGTTCGACTACGTTGGCGCGCCGGACGCCGAGCGCATCCTCATCATGATGGGCTCCGGCGCCGACGTGGCGCATGAGACGGTGGAAGCCCTGGTTGCGGCGGGCGAGAAGGTCGGCCTGCTGAAGGTGCGGCTCTTCCGGCCGTTCGCGGTGGAAGCTTTCGTTGCGGCGCTGCCGGCATCGGTAAAATCGATCGCGGTGCTGGACCGCACCAAAGAGCCGGGCGCGACGGGCGAGCCGCTCTACTGCGATGTGATCACCGCGCTGGCGGAAATGGGCGTCGGCAAGAAGGTGATCGGCGGCCGCTACGGGCTGGCTTCCAAGGAATTCACGCCCGCCATGGTGAAGGGCGTTTTTGACGAACTCAAGAAGAATTCCCCCAAGAATCACTTCACGGTGGGGATTCAGGACGACGTTACGCACACCAGCCTGGATTACGATCCCGAGTTTTCGACCGAAGTCCCGGGCACCGTGCGGGCGATGTTTTTCGGCCTGGGCGCCGACGGCACGGTGGGCGCGAACAAGAACTCGATCAAGATCATCGGCGAGGAAACCGACAACTTCGCGCAGGGCTACTTCGTGTACGACTCGAAGAAATCCGGCGCCATCACCACCTCGCACCTGCGGTTCGGCCAGCGGCCGCTGCGCTCCAGCTACCTGATCTCCAAAGCCAGCTTCGTGGCCTGCCACCAGTTTTCGTTTCTGGAGCGGCTGGACGTATTGAAGGCCGCCGGGACGGGCGCCACTTTTCTGCTCAACAGCACGTTCGGCCCGGACGAAGTGTGGGATCACCTGCCGCGCACGGTGCAGCGGCAGATCATCGAAAAGAAGCTGAAGTTCTACATGATTGACGGCTACGAAGTGGCCCGCCAGACGGGCATGGGCGAGCGCGTCAACACCATCATGCAGACCTGCTTTTTCGCCATCAGCGGCGTCTTGCCGCGCGAGGAAGCCATCGCCGCCATCAAGCACTCCATCGAGAAAACTTACGGCAAGCGCGGCGAAAGCGTGGTGAAAAAGAATTTCGCCGCGGTGGATGCGGCGCTGGACCATTTGCACGAGGTGAAGGTGCCGGAGAAAGTTACGTCGCTGTTCGACATCCGGCGGCCTGTGCCGGTGGAAGCGCCGGGCTTTGTGCAGCGGTTCACCGCCAAGATCATCGCGGGAGAAGGCGACGACCTGCCGGTGAGCGCCATGCCCGTCGACGGCACGTTCCCGGTCTCCACGGCGCAGTGGGAGAGGCGCAACATCGCGCTGGAGATCCCCGCGTGGGATGAGGAGTTGTGCATCCAGTGCGGCAAGTGCGTGCTGGTTTGTCCGCACGGTGTGATCCGCGCCAAGGTGTACGACGAGAAGCAATTGGCGGGCGCGCCCGCCACCTTCAAAGCCGTTCCGGCGCGCTGGAAGGACATGAAGGAGCGCAAGTACACGTTGCAGGTGGCGCCGGAAGATTGCACCGGCTGCACGCTGTGCGTCGAGATCTGCCCGGCCAAGAGCAAGAGCGAAGTGAAGCACCGCGCCATCAACATGGTGGCGCAGCCGCCGCTGCGCGAAAGCGAAGCGGCCAATTGGGATTTCTTCCTGAAGATCCCCGAGACCGAGCGCACCGTGCTCTCCATGAGCCAGGTGAAGGACGTGCAACTGCTGCGGCCGCTGTTTGAATTCTCGGGGGCCTGCTCGGGTTGCGGCGAAACTCCCTACGTCAAGCTGATGACCCAGCTTTTCGGCGACCGGATGCTGATCGCCAACGCCACCGGCTGCTCCTCGATCTACGGCGGCAACCTGCCGACCACGCCCTACTGCCAGAACGA
>Ga0181530_10000735_pt1 | contig 42161 bp, 38 predicted proteins | sample PEATcosm2014_Bin_42_FD_119769 | JGI IMG/M metagenome (GOLD analysis project Ga0181530, IMG submission 119769) | Peatland microbial communities from MTU Mesocosm Facility, Houghton, MI, USA - PEATcosm2014_Bin10_60_metaG | ecosystem: Environmental > Terrestrial > Soil > Wetlands > Peat | place...
CACGTGCGCATAGTGCCGGTTCGCCGTCTCGTACTCGACGTGCGCGGTGGCGATGGTGATGCCCCGCGCCTTCTCTTCCGGCGCGTTGTCGATCGAGTCGAAGGAGCGGAACACGATCTTGGGGTTGTGCTTCTGCAAAACCTTGGTGATGGCCGCCGTCAACGTGGTCTTGCCATGATCGATGTGACCTATGGTGCCTACGTTCACATGCGGCTTGCTGCGATCAAATTTCTCTTTCGCCATGTCTCTCTATGCCTTAGGAATACCGATAAAGTTTGTTGAACTTCCGCCGCAGAGACTGGTCAACAGCCTCCAGCGTCGTCAAATAAAATTCACGCATTTGCGCCTGGTCGCTAACGGTCAGCGAATCGTAAAGCTGCTGCGCCGTCTTGCCACTCTGCACCAGCGCGGGGTCCGACTGCTCCAGCAACTTCTCGCGAAGTACGCGCTGGAAGTCGCGAACCGGAACGCTCTTGCGCTGCAACAGCCGCAAAAACCCTTCGACGGCACCTGAAGCGAAAACCCTCGCCAACGCCGAACGAAGCTGCTCAAACTCGTCCGGCCTTTCGATCGCGATACCAGCCTGCTGAAACGGAATCCGCTCGGCTGACTGCTCCATCGGAGTGTTCACTGATCGAAAAGCCAATCTGCCCGCACGGGCGGCCTTGCTTCAAACTCTGGAGCTGATGATCGGGATTGAACCGATGACCTCTCCCTTACCAAGGGAGTGCTCTACCAACTGAGCTACATCAGCCCGCGCACTGATACAGCCTTCAACAACGCAAACTCATGGAGCGGGAGACGGGAATCGAACCCGCGACCAACAGCTTGGAAGGCTGTGACTCTACCACTGAGTTACTCCCGCCTAACTCGCGATCACAAACCCGTCATTCATCGTCCCGTTCGCGCCGCTCGCGCTCCTGCTTCTTGCTCCAGGACCAGGTGCGAACCGCGAACATCGCCAGGATCGCCAGGGTCGCAAACTTAAACTTCGGATCGCTGAGCGTGGCCCAAGCCAAGGCCGCCAGCACCGAATACACACCGATCGCCACAAACAACCGATTCATCCAGCACCAAACACTCACCCATGAGAAAGCTGGTGCACAGGGGAGGATTCGAACCTCCGTAGCTCGCAAGGAGCGGCAGATTTACAGTCTGCTGCCATTAACCACTCGGCCACCTGTGCACATTCGACCGAGCATTCGCCCTCATCCAACCGATGTTTGAGAGCCGGATTGCCGAGGCCCGGAATCGCCAGTCCCTGCTATCAAAGAACGAGGTGCCAAATGCGCCGCTCTGCGAACCCGGCAAAACTCCGCAACAGCCGCACGACCGTACTTTCGCGCGTCTTACGATTGGGAAGCTGCTGCTGAAATCAGTTCTCTAGGAGAGCTGCGCGTCTCGTTTGGCTTGCTCCTGCCACGCCTTGCGGCGCGCTCAAGGCTACGATTCTGGAGCTGGCGAAGGGACTTGAACCCCCGACCCTCTGATTACAAATCAGATGCTCTACCAGCTGAGCTACGCCAGCCTGCGCGGCTCGATATCCGCTGCAGGCGGACCGAACCAGGCACAATTCTTCCTGCCAGCCGGGACAAACCACAAGCTTAACACAACGGTCATCAACGTGCAATCAGACTCAGAATATAAGCAGATGTTTCTTCTTCTTTTTCTTGGACGAGCTTTCCGTAGTCGAGTTAGCAGGGGGGGCGGGTTGCGGCGTGGCGTTGCTGGACGCCGACTGCGGGCTGCCGCTGGCGTTGGAATTCGCCAGATCGTTCACCTGTGTCGGCGGGGGAGGCGACGCAGGCCCGCTGTCGCTGGCTGGAGCCAGGTCGTTCTTCATCTCCGTTCCGGCGGATGGATTGTTTGCCGCCTCGCCGCTCGCGGCGCTATCCGTGGCGTCACCTGCTGCGGCCGCGGGAGCCGTTGTGCCGGGCGCCGCATCGGACCGCGGGACAGGTGCGTTCGCCGCTGGTGGCGCACCTTCATTTACCCGCTCAACCGAGACATGGCTGGTTCCACCAGTGCCAGCCAGGGCGGTGGTTACGCTGGCATTAGCGGAGCGAACCATATCCGGGGCGCTGGTCTGCCTGGGATCGACCAGAGTTGGCTCGCCTACTTTGGCCGCCTCCGATACATCAGGTCCCCGGTGGAAGTTCTCCATGACCTTGCCAATGTGTCCCAGCGAACCACGGCTGGCGATTTCCGCTTTATCTTGCGCGATTTCCTGCGGCGTAGCCTTGGGAACCGGCTGCTTCATGGCCTCCAGACGCTTCCTGGCATCGCCAGCTCGCTCTTCCAGAGGGTAGCGCGTAAGAATGCGGTCATACGCCGTAGCCGCTCCCTGTGTGTACTCCTTGATCAGCACGCCTTTGGCGACCTCGGAAAGTCTTGGCGCCTTGCGGATGTGTTCAACTTCCTTTTCGTAGGCGCCGCCCAGCTCATAGAGAGCATCCGCGGCTCCGCTGTAGAGAGGATAGGTGTCGGCCACCGACTTCAGCCGGGCAATCGCGGCGGGGTAGTCATCGCGCAAATAGTAGAAGTGGCCGATCAGGTACTCTCTTTGCGCCAGCACCTCCTGCACCTCCAGCAGCCGCTGTTTGGCTTCCGGCACCAGCGGGCTGTCGGGGAATTGCAGGATCATCTGGCGGTATTCATCTTCGGCGCGGCGGGCATGGGTGGGATCGCGATCGGCCTTCTCCATCTCGCGGTAATGGATGTTGGCGATCTTCATCTGCGCTTCGGCAGCTTCCGGCATGTTGGGGAAGAAGGTGATGAAATCCTTGTACTCGCTCTCGGCCTGGGCCATGGCGGCCGCGCCGCCCTCGGCGTACCAGGAGTCGCCGATGGCAAGTTTGGCGCGAGCGATGTACTCCGAATCCGGATAGGTGTTGATCAGGGTCTGCAAGCTGAGGCGCGCGACGTCGTACTTGGCGTGTTTGATCGCATCCATGGCGCGGTCAAAGAGGACCTTGTCGGGCTGCTTGGAGTCGATGTTGGCAATCGGGTTCTGGGCCTTCTTGCTCTTCCTGTTTTTCCTGCTGCTGGAGTGCTGAGGCTGAGCGGTGCTGGTGCTCTGGTTACCCGCGCTCGAAGCTGGACTAGGGGCGCCGTTCTGAGCTGGAGTAGCGCTTCCGCTCTGGGTCTGGGTCTGAGTGCCGGTGTTTTGGGCCATGGAGCACAGCGGCGCCACTAATCCCATCATGACCGTTATGAGTACGCGACGAAACATCCTGACCACCTTTGTGAACCTACTCTGGTAACCCGGCGACGCAGGGGAGACGCCAGCCGGGGAAATTGTTGCAGCCGCGATTCAGGCGCGCAGCAGTGTGGCCTCGTGAGCTGTCCTCAGCAAGGCCTCCACATTGCGTGCCGGATCGCCTTTTCCGAATACATGACTGCCGGCCACGAAAATCTCCGTTCCCGCGCGCGCGGCAGCGCCAATTGTGTCCAGATCGATACCGCCGTCGATCTCGATGCGAAAGTCCACGCCCTTGGCGGTGCGCATGGTCGCCAGTTTGCGAACTTTTTCCAGCGCGCCGGGAATAAATTTCTGGCCGCCGAAGCCGGGATTGACGGACATCACCAGCACGAGGTCGACAATGTCCAGCACCTCACCCAGGGTCTGGACGGGAGTAGCCGGATTGATGGCAACACCCGGCTGCATGCCATGGCTGCGAATCAGCTCCAGGCTGCGATTCAGGTGAATGCAGGCTTCCTGATGGACCGTGACCCAATTCGCGCCGGCATCGGCGAAAGCGGGAATGTACTCGTCACAATTTTCGATCATCAGGTGGCAGTCGAGAGGAACATCCACCGCCTTGCGCAGCGACGCGACCACCGGCGGCCCGATGGTAATGTTGGGCACAAAGTGGCCGTCCATCACATCCACATGGAGCAGGGTGGCGCCACCTCGCACGGCAGCGTTGGCATCTTCCGCCAGGCGGGCGAAATCGGCGGACAAAATGGACGGAGCTATCTCAATCAAGACACACTTCTCTCGCGAGCATAGTTAAGGCGATTTTAGCATGCGAGACGGCAGGGCGGCGGGCGCTGTTCTTTCCTTGCGAGGTCGAAAACCGGCGGCTGCACGTACTTACGGTTTTGCTACGGGCGATGCTCCTGACATCTTTTCTGCCCTTTCCACGGCCCAAGTCAGTTGCTTTACAACCTTGTCCGCAACGTCGGCAATTGCGCCCTTGTACTTCGCGCCGTGGCTGTCCTGTTTGGTGCTCCAAATAACATCACCATCATGATCGATTAAACGAACTGCAATGCTGGCACGGTCAATTGTCTGCGTCGCCGTGCCCGAATCATGGATCGCGGTATTTCCCGCTACCGTGCCCTCACTGTACGAATGCAATTCTTGAGAGGTCTTCTCGCCACCAGACCCTTTCAGGATAGCGTCGGCGCGATCCTCGTTCTCGGTCACAATGAATCGGTTGCTCTCCGCCAGCGAGGCCACGACCATGGCTTGAATTTGTTTCGACTGGGCATCGTCACCGAACGAGTCCACAAAAATCCGTTTTATGTGCAGCAATTGTTCCTGAGGAGGCAAATTCGTTAGCGTCGCCGTTGAATTCGACGTGCTCTGAGTCGCTCCAGTCTGCGCCCTAGCGGGTGGCGTCGACTGGCATTGCGGAATGGCTGTGAGACTGAAGAGAAAGGCTGCCGACAACATGTAACTGCGCTTCATTGTTTTCAGTTTCCACGCCCGCTCTTTCGGGCCTCTTCGTCCTCGTAATCTATTTTTTGTCCAGTCCTAGCTTCGAGGCTGGCTAAGGTCACTCTAACAATGTCCTTACCTAATTCGAAAACGGCAGCTTGCTGTTTTCCGTTCTCGTCCGCATATCCGATTGTCAGATAATGCTTTCGCTTCTTCGAGAAGAGAGCCATCGGCGTAAGGGCGATCGCGACTCCGAGACGTCGTCCAGCCTTCTGACCGTATTCGAGATCGTTCACGTGATCGTAAGGAACCTGGAAGCTGCCGTTCGTATAGTGAAAAACCCAATGATCTTCATTTTTCTCGGAGACTGTTCCCTCGGTTCCTTCTTTTATTGAAGCGACTGTGCCGCCAACGTACATCGCTTTCTTCGAATCGAGCCCCGCCCAGGCTAGGGATTCCAGCAACAGCAATAGGATCAGAAGGCTTGCGAGTGATTTCATGGCGCGGCTCCGTATTTCCATCTAATGTCCAGTTGCAACTTTTCTTGCTTCGTCGTCCTGATACTCGACTTTCTTGCCGGTCTTTGCCTCGAGGGTGCTAAGTGCTGGGTGGATTATGTCTTTGCCGAGTTCCAGAACAGCAGCTTGTTGCTTGTTCTGCTCGTCCAAATAGCCAATTGTCAGGTAATGACGACGTTTCTTGGAGAGCAGAAACAGTGGGGATACTGCGACTGAAAGTCCAACCCGCCGTCCGGCCTTCTCACCGTATTCAAGCGAATCAATCTTGGAATAAGGGATCGTCAGCGATGCCTTACCGCTTTTGAAGGTTGCAGAGTCATCGCCCGTCGAGAAGTGTCCTTCGGTTTTGTCAGGGAGATTTGAGACGGTGCCGCCCACATACATCGCACTGTGGCTGCCTAAGCCTGCAAGAGCCGGGTAAGTGGAGACGAGTAGGAGCGCGAGAAGTGCGGCCAGAAGCTTCTTCACGGAACCTCGCGTGTGCTGGCTTGAATTCTTGGCCTAGCACATTAGCGCGTCAATCCCTCAAACGTTGTACCGGTGCCTCACCTCGGCACTGCCTCAGTACTTAGGCATCTTGGGATCGACGCGCTCGGACCAGGCGTTGATGCCGCCGATCAGGTTGCCCGAGACGCCTTTTAGCTGTTAACATGGCGCTGTACGGCAAATTGCCGGAGAGCATTGTACGCTTCATCGCCGAGTGGCTGAGCGGGGATATTGGGAGGGTTGCATGGGGGTCCGGCCGAGAAAGATGCGCCATGCCGGGAGCAGAAAACAAACGCCGGCCGTAATGGAAAGGCTGGAAGCGCGCATTCCGCGTGAGCAGAAGATGCTCTTCCAGCATGCTGCTGAGCTGCGAGGGGTCACACTGACCGACTTTGTAATTGGCGCTCTTCAGGAGGCTGCAATTAAGACCGTCGAGGACCACCGTGTGATCAAACTTGCGGTGGAAGAGCAGAAGACCTTTTTAGACGCTTTGTTGAATCCTCCCCAGCCTAATCAGGCTCTTCGGCAGGCTGCGGAACGTTATTGGAGGATGGTGGCCCACTGATTGGACGCCAAGCCTCAATATATTGTGCAGCCGCTCGGGAAACAGGACCGAGCGGCTTTTCATTGCGGCAATGAGCTCCTCGACAAGTATTTCCTGGAAAGGGCGAGCCGGGATGTCCGGGAGAATCTCTCGGCCGTCTTTGTTCTGCTGAGCGTCAGCGCCCCGGACGCTGTCTTAGGCTACTACACACTTTCAACGCTGCAGATTGACACCGGCGACATTCCCGATGAGCTGCGGAAACGTACGGGACGCTACAAGAACGTGGGCGCAATTCTGATTGGGCGTCTGGCGGTAGCCAAAGAGCATGCGGGCAAAGGACTCGGCGAGATCCTGTTGATGGACGCTTTGAAGAAAAGCCTCGACTCCACGAAGAACATTGCCGCGTTCGCTGTCGTGGTTGATGCCATAGACGAAAAAGCTGCGGCCTTCTACCGGAAGTACGGCTTTATGCGACTGCGCGAAAATCGCCTGTTCCTTCCGATGAAGACAATCCAACAACTCTTCGAAAGCCAGGGCTTCGTCTACCTATAAACGCTGCCCTGAGGTGATGTCTGCGGGCCCTGTCGTGACTCGCTAGTACTTGGGCACTTTGGGGTCGACGCGCTCGGACCAGGCGTTGATGCCGCCGGTGAGGTTGTGCACTCTGTTGAAGCCAGCCTGCTTCAGGAAGTCGGCGGCTTTGGCGCTGCGGCCACCCAATTTGCAGTGGACCACGATCTCGCGGGAGGGATCGAGTTCGCCGACGCGTTTGGGCAGGTCGTTCAGCGGAATGAGATGCCCGCCGAGATTGCAGATCTGATATTCGTGCGGATCGCGGACGTCGAGTACGAACAGGTCATCGCCGGCATCCAGGCGCTGTTTTAATTCTTCCGGTGTCATGTCTACGATGCTAGCAGTTGCCGGCTTCGGCTCGCCACGGATGCCGCAGAATTGGTCATAGTCGATCAGTTGCGTCACCGTGTGATGTTCGCCGCAGACCGGGCAATCGGGACTCTTGCGTACCTTGACTTCGCGGAAACGCATGGCCAGTGCGTCCACCAGCAGCAGGCGTCCGATCAGCGGTTCTCCGGAGCCGAGGATGAGCTTGATGGTCTCCGTCGCCTGGATCACTCCGATTAGCCCCGGCAAAATTCCCAGCACACCGCCCTCGGCGCAGGACGGAACCACTCCGGGCGGCGGCGGTTCGGGATACAGGCAGCGATAGCAAGGGCCATCTTTGGCGGCGAAGACGCTGGCCTGGCCTTCGAAGCGGAAGACAGAGCCGTAAACATTGGGCCTGCCAATGAGCACGCAGGCGTCATTGACCAGATAACGGGTGGCGAAATTGTCGGTGCCGTCCGCGATGATGTCGAAGTCGCGGAAAATCTCCAGCGCGTTGGCGCTGGTCAGCCGGGTTTCGAACCTGCGAACGTTGACATTGGGATTGATGGCGGCAATGCTCTCCGCCGCAGAATCGAGTTTCTTGCGGCCGACATCGCCGGTGCCATGAATGATCTGGCGCTGTAGATTTGTCAGATCGACAATATCGAAATCGACGATACCGAGTGTTCCCACACCCGCGGCGGCAAGATAAAGCGCCAGCGGAGATCCCAAGCCTCCAGCGCCAACGCACAGGACCTTGGCCTGTTTCAGCTTGAGCTGCCCCTCGACACCGACCTCGGGCAGGATGAGATGGCGCGAGTAGCGCAGGATCTCTTGGTTATTAAAGTTTGTACCCCAGGTTTTGTCTTCGCTGCTCGCCATGCAATGCTTTCAGTGTCGCCGCTGCCCAGCTCCTTACGATAGTAATCGCAATCGAGCCGCGCGCGCCCGCGTTCATTTAGAATCCTGGCGAGGGTGGCACAAAGATCCATGGCAGCGGTCACTTATCTGGAAGCGATCCGGCAAGGCATCTGGGAAGAAATGGAGCGCGATCCCGCAGTGTTCTGTATCGGCGAGGACATTGGGATTTACGGCGGAGCCTTCAAAGTCACCGACGGATTGATCGACCGCTTCGGGCCGGAGCGGGTAGTGGATACGCCCATCTCGGAGATGGCGATCATCAATGCCAGCTTTGGCGCGGCGCTCACCGGCCTGCGGCCGGTCGCCGAATTCCAGTTCATGGACTTCATCAGCTGCGCCTTTAACCAGATCACGAATATGCTGGCCAAGGCGCATTTTCGCTGGGGCGCGCCTGTACCGGTGGTGGTGCGCGGCCCATCCGGCGGCGGGGTACACGGAGGGCCGTTCCATTCGCAAAATCCCGAGACCTACTTCGCCCACACGCCGGGACTGAAGGTGATCTGCCCGGCCAGCGCCTACGACGCGAAAGGGCTCATCAAGTCGGCCATTCGCGACAACAATCCGGTGCTGTTTTTCGAGCACAAATTCTTATACCGGCGCATCAAGGAAGAGCTGCCGGCAGAGGATTACACGGTGCCGATCGGCCAAGCGCGCATCGTTCGCGAAGGCCGCGACGTCAGCGTCATCACCTATGCCGCGATGGTCTACGTTGCGCTTGAGGCGGCTGACATTCTGGCGAAGGAAGGCATCGAACTTGAGATTGTTGACCTGCGTACTGTGCTGCCGCTGGATCGCGATGCCATCCGCCAGACGGTGGAAAAGACAAACCGCGCCATCGTGCTGCACGAAGATACTAAGACAGGCGGGATTGCCGGTGAAGTGGCGGCCATCATTAACGAGGAGTGCTTCGACTCGCTGGATGCGCCGATTGCGCGCCTTGCGTCCGCCGATAGTCCCGTGCCATTCTCGCCGCCACTGGAGGAAGTCTATCTTCCCAGAGTGGAGGACGTCGTCCGCGAAGCGCGCAGGCTGCACAGGTATTGAAGCGCCCGACCGTCTTTTGCGCCGTCCGTAGTAGGATGATGGATTCTCTGGCTGGGCCTTCAACTACGCTTTCCGAGGAGAGACATGCGCGGATTCATCCTGGGAGTGATTGTCACGCTGCTTGTGATTTTTGGTGGAGCTTACTATTACGTCACCGGTGGCCGTTTTGACATAAGCGCTGTCGGCAATACTCCGGGCAGTTTCGAGCGGACCTTGGCGGACAAGTCGATGGACGCGTGGATCGACGGCCATGCTCCAAAGCAGGCAAACCCCTTCCCGCCCACCATGGACAACATCATGGATGGCTCCATGACCTATGACAAACACTGCGCCTTCTGCCATGGCAGCCTGAAGCAACCGGTATCCCCGATGCGCACGAACTTTTATCCTCCCGTGCCGCAGCTCATGACCAATACACCAGACGATCCCGATGGCCACCTGTTCTACGCGATCAAATACGGAATTCGCTTCACCGCCATGCCTGGTTGGGAAGGCGTGCTGAGCGACGACGATATCTGGAAGACGGTCACCTTCATCAAGAACTCGGGACAAATGAAGGACAATTCGCAGCAACAGAAGTGAAGCAGCAATTAGCAACTAGCAATCAGCAACTAGCTCTCTGCCTACGCTGGGTTTACCACAAGGCAGAGCCTCGTCATTGCTGATCGGCAAGTTGTCATGCTTGGGGAGAGCATAAACGCCGAGGCGACAAATCCCATATTCGCGAGCCGAAGGGCGGCATGAGAGCTAATCGCTAGCTGCTAATTGCTAATTGCTTCTTCTCACCCGTTCGGCTTCACTACCTTGGTATGTCCCGTGGTCTTCAGCTTGAAAACGTCGCCGGGGATCTTGTGATTGATTTGGATATTGCTGTACTTAGTGAGCCGATAGTCGCCTGAAGGCTCGTCAAACCTCTGCTGCACGGTGACCCCGCGCGCGGGATCGATCCACAGGGTGATCGTCTGAAACATGTTGCGCACGCGCGGCGACTTGGGCCTCAGGACAAGCTTGGCAGCATTGACGCCATCGACCTGTTCGACGCCGCCGTAGGTAACGTCGTAGGAGTTGGTCAGATCGTGGCCCCGCCCGCCGAATCCCAGCACCAGAAAACTTTCGAATGCGGCCTTGTTCTTGCCGGCGCTGTACTCCGTCACCTGGTCGATGGAAGGCTGATAGTAGCTGACCAGGCCATTACTGAACAGAACATACTTCTTGCCTGGAGAGGTGATGTCGGCGGCCATTTCCATACTGTCGCTCTGGCGGCGGAAATACATTGTGCCTTTCTGGAAATCGTGGTCGTCGACCACCTTCTGGTACAGGTCGGCCACAAAGTCACATTGGGCGCTATGAAAATTCGCCGCCGACTTGTCCATGGAGTCCAGCACCGATTCCAGGTTCTGGGCCTGCCCCGCGCACGCCCAGCCAAGAACAAACCACCCCAGCACGGCAATCATTAACTTGTACATGTTTTTCACTTGCGAAACGAAAATTGGGACGCGAGGTTGCTTTTCGAATCATGACAGATGCCGCTTAGCTCAACGATGCACCCAAACCTTGTAGGCGACGACGTTGTGGCGGCTGTCCTGCACAGCTTGGTAGCGGTCAATGGTAACGTAGCCGGCAATCGGCTCGATGATGCGCAGCAACGATTCGCGAATCTCCGTATCGCTGCCCGACTTCACCGCTGACGCATCCACGCGGTACAAGAATCCATCATCCTCCTGCTGCACAACGACCTCAGTCTGATGCGGGGAGCGCACCACCGGTTTGTCGCGAAAGTTGATCCAGATGGGAGCGAGAAAGATGAACGCGAGGATGAGGGTGACCATCACATCGTAATTGACGCTGCCCCGCGGGTAGGTCCACCAGAAGTAGCCCCTGACCGTTTGTCCGAACTTACTCATTGCTAAACAAGTCTAGAGGGCTGTGCCCAGCGTTGCAAGAAAGGCGTCAATCGCGGTTCGCTGTTCGCTTTTCGCTTTTCGCCAGAGCAGAGGCTCGCTCTTCGCCATTCGCTTTTCTTCAGATCGTACCGTTCCTGGCTGCTCGCCCTTGGCTCTGGCGAAGAGCGGCTGTTTACGTTCTCAGTTCCACCACCGTCGCGCCGCCGCCGCCCTCGTTTTGCGGAGGCTCGCTGACGTTGGCGACGTGCGGATGGCCTTTCAGATATTGGCGCAGCGCTTTGCGCAGGATTCCCATGCCGCTGCCGTGCACGACACGGAGCCGAATCGCTCCCGCCAGGAAAGCGCGATCAACGAATTTCTCCACCGCTTGCGTAGCCTCGTCCACGGTCTGGCCGATGACGTTGATCTCGGTGGGCACGCTCTGGTCTTCGCGCGCAAGAGATACATTGATGCCGCGCGCGCGCGCCGCCGCCACGGGATTGCTGCCGGCACGAGCCACCACGCTGGCGAAATCGTCGCGCGCGACCTTCATCTTCATCGCACCGACGGCGACCTCGAAGCTGTCATCGTCGAAGTAGCGCACGACCAGCCCGTCGCGGCCCAGTGACCTCAGGCGCACCGTGTCGCCAACGGAAACCTGCTTCACCACGTGCTGCTGCGCGTCAGGATCTCCGGTATCGGCGCCGGTGCTATGCGCCACCACGGTGGAGTCGAATTGCTCGCGGAATTCGCGGCGCATCCTGGCGATGCGGCGCTCGGCGTCTTTGGAGAGCTTGAGAGCCTGGGCGCGGTCCTGCACCACATTCACGGTCTCGCGCGCGCGATACTCGAAGTCACGCAGCACGCTTTCCAGCTTCTTCTCCAGCTCCCGCAGTTTTTCTTTCTGTTCCTTGCGGCCCTCCAGTTCAAGATGGTTGCGCTGGCGCGCGAGTTCCTGCTGGCGAGCGCGCAGCTCGGCACGCTCGGAATCAAGCTGCCGCAATTCGCTGTGCAACCGGTCCAGAAAGCGTGAGACATCCTGCGCCTGCGAACTCATCCGCTGGCGGGCATCTCCCACAATGTGGGGGTTCAGTCCCAGCTTGTGCGCGATGTTGATACCGGCCGATGCGCCCGGGACTCCGACGCGAAGTTCGAATGTCGGCGCGAAGGTCTGCTCATCGAATCCGACTGCGGCATTCAGCACGCCCGGAGTGTTGGCGGCATATACCTTGAGCGCCGTGTGATGGGTTGAAATGATGCTGAGACAGGAAGAGCGGCGGAAGTAATCGGCGATGGCAACTGCCAGCGCCGCGCCCTCTTCCGGATCGGTGGCCGAGCCCAACTCGTCGAGCAACACCAGCGATTGCGCGGTGGCGTGATGCGAGATGAAATCGATATTCGTGACATGGGCGGAAAACGTCGACAGGTTCTGCTCGATGGACTGGTAGTCGCCGATATCGGCAAACACCGAGTCGAAGATGGGCAGCTCGGCGCGGTCCGCCGGAATTGGAATGCCCGACTGCGCCATCAGCGCCAGCAATCCGACGGTTTTCAGCGCCACTGTCTTGCCACCCGTGTTGGGGCCGCTGATGATGAGCTGGCGATGTTCGCTGTCCAGTTCGACCGTGAGCGGCACAACCGCAACCCCGTGACTCTTCAGCGTGCGTTCCAGCAGAGGATGGCGGGCGTTGCGCAGGATGAGCGCATCACAAGGGGCTGTGTCCGCTGAACCTTTGACCGGTGACGGCGTGACGGCTGACATGGCGAGCTGTGACGGATCAGTCGCGCCGTCAGCCAGCAGCTTCACCGCAACACAGTTGTATTCCTCGGCGAAGCGCGCTTTGGCAAACTGGAGCTCCAACTCCGACAGAACATTCACCGCGTGGGACAGTTCGTCGGCACGTTCTCCCAAGCGGGCAGTCATATCGAGAAGGATGCGATGGATTTCCGCCTGCTCATCCTCCAGCAGCCGGACAAGATCGTTATTCTGCTCGATGGTCTCCAGCGGCTCGATGAATACCGTTTGCCCACTGGACGAAGCCCCGTGTGCGACGCCCTGCACGCGCCGGCGTTGCTCCGTCTTCACTGGAATGACGAAGCGTTCCCCGCGAATGGTAACCAGTTCGTCCTGCACGGCTCCGCCCTCGGAAAGCCGCCGCAGATAGGCGCGCAGCGACTCCTGAATGGTCCGCTTCTGCTTCTCGATCTCGCGGCGGATGCGCGCCAGTTCGGGCGAGGCCCGATCATCCAAAGTGCCGTCGGGCAGGATCTTGTTGCGGAAGTGACGCAGCAGGAGGGTGAAATCGGCTATGCCCTCGGAAAGCTCGTGTACAGCTCGCCACTGGTTCTGGATAGCGGCCGCGGGATGCAGTGCGATCTCGCGCCACTCGGCGGCGCGATCGGCGAGCAGGAGCAGATCGCGAATCTCGAGGATCTCCAGCGCGGCCCCGGCGATCCGTGCCTTGTCGATCAGCGGCGCAGGATCGAGCGGACCGTGGAAGTCAAAGCGCCCTCCGGTTCGCAAGTAGCCGCGCAACTCTTCGGTAAGCTGCTGCTGGCGCTCGATCCACTGGCGATCACGCGAAGGCGTGAGCTGCATCACTCGCTCATGTCCAAGAGGCGATGCGGTGTAAGCGGCGAGCAATTGGCGGAACTGATCGAACTCCAGCACGTGTCCGCTGGAGTTCTGCATCGGGCTGGGAGAAGTCATCGCGCTTGTTTCCATGGTACAGCAGGGAACGCCGGCGGTTGAGGCGATGCTCGAGTTGAGTTAAACTCAGAAAACGGCGATGGAGTTCGCCATCAACCGCCCCCAGGGCCGATAACTCCTACCAAGCAAGCACGGAGGGGACTCCATCGTGAACTATGTGTGGATTGCGCTGGGCGCGATCGCCGGCGCCAGTGCCCGATATTTCCTTAGCAGCTACATAACCCGTTCCATCGCCGCCTCGTTTCCTTACGGCACACTCCTCATCAACGTCAGCGGCAGCCTCTTGCTGGGCTTTTTCCTGATTTTCAGCGGGGAGCGAGTGCTGGTGGATCCGCGGTGGCGGCTGCTGGTCGCAATCGGTTTCTGCGGCTCCTATACCACGTTTTCCAGTTACGCCTTTGAAACCTTCGCCAGCATGGAGCAGGGGCAATGGCTAGTAATGGCGGCAAACGTGGTGGCGAACAATGCTTTATGTTTGGCAGCGGTTTTGGCCGGCGCGGCGATCGCGCGATGGTTGTAAAATGGCACAGCCTATGGCGGTTCAAGTGACCATGTATCTGACGGAAGGCGATTCCTGGCATCATCGCCCCCTGCACCTGGAGGTGCTGAAGTATCTGCGCCAGGAGAATGTCGCGGGTGCCGCGGTGTTTCATTCCGTGGCGGGTTTCCAGGGGCGAAGCAGCGTGCGTACAGCCCATCTGGTGGAAGCGGGCGGCGATTTGCCCGTGGTCGTCACTTTCGTCGATGCCGACGAACACGTGAGCCGCGTGCTGCCTAAGCTGCGAGAGATGGCGGCGCATCGTCTCATCGTGCGGGAGAATGTGGTGATTGAGCAGGGCAGCCTGGACTGACCGCAGCAGTTATCAATCCTCTCTTTACGGCACCTGCGCACCGGCTCGCCGGCAAAACGAGCCTCCACCCCGAAGCGGGCACGCTTTCTAATCCGGACGCTACCCTGCCGCTTGACCGCCGGCGAGGGTGTTCTTGATGAGACACAGTATCTCAGCGTGCAAATCTGGTGTAGCCGCTGCGATAAGATTCGTTTTGCCCGGGATCCACTCGTCTCCATCAAAATCCGTGACCTTGCCATGCATCCCGCGAACCAGGAAGGCGCCGGCAGCCGCATCATTTCGTTCCACAGAAGTCGAAATTCTTGCATCGAACTCGCCCAGAGCCAAGCAAGCTAGATCATAGGCAAGACTCCCTGTAACCCGTATCCAGCGTGCGCGAGAAGCGATGGCTGACAGGATGCTTAGCATCTTTCCGTTGTCCTTTAACCTTTGCATGTCTCCGGGAAGGGCGACCACTGCTTCACTGAGTTTCGATGCTCCAGGCCGACGCCTCGTCCAGGGAACCTCGTTAACCTGCAATTCGTGACTCTTCGACTTCGTTATTGTCATGCCCCTGTATGGCAGCCGAATGATCGCAAAGTGGGGTTCCTTGTTTTCGTACAAAGCTACAGACACAGCGACTTCTGGTCTCCCCTCGGCGAGATTCTGAGCACCATCGACTGCATCAACGATCCACGTTTTCTTGTCCGTTAGCGGCGTCGTAAAACTCTTGCCAGACTTACGCTTGTCGTCGGCGATGAAATGGTGGGATTTATCGCTGACAAGCCCAGTTATGAATTTGGTGTTCAAATCGTCATAAAACGTCCTCAAGGGGGTAGCGTCTTCCTTCTTGGTAATCTGATCCAGTGAAACCCCCCGGCATGGGAGCATGTGGCCAGCCAATTCAGTGACCTTAGATACAAAGTAGAAGGAGGACTTACTCTTATCCTCAGGACCCTTTCGCTTGCGGAGTTCGTCTATTTCATTGTCAGTAAGTCGCTTCGTCCAATCGATAACCGCCTCGAGCGAGATGGTAGCAGCGCACTTCTGCCAATCATCGGTTTTGTTTTCATCCGCGAGATCCGAAATCGCCTTCACGATCAGGAACTTAGTTTGTGTCGGAGCGCACGCTTCCGCGATGCCCGCGGCCTCCATGTCAATCGCAGCGATGTCCTTGCCGTACTCGGCATACGTGTCAAGCCTAAGCCTAAGAACCAGTTTCTCATCTGCAATGACTGATTCACCCGACGCGTATAAGCCGTGGTGCACCTTGGGTATTGGGCGATCCTCGCCTTTGGGACACAGTCCCTGAAAAACTTTCCCGTCTGGTTTCCGGACCTTGCCCCTTAGATTCGCTGAGACAGGGCATTCCAGAGCTCGCGGTCGCCACTCCCTCCCTGTCGGCATTTCTTTTGTCGGCTCGTAGTAGACCACCCTGTTAGCAACCACTAAATCGCAATAATTCTTCTCTGACTTTTTGGTCGAAACCCCGGCGCAGATGCCAGCCCCGACCACACAAATGGGTCTGTAGTGTCTGATAGCCTCAGCCGCACCAAGTGCGGCGTCGACGTTACCCATACGACCAAGATGTTGGATTACCAAGAATAAGCGCTGCGACTCCAGAACAAGGGAACGTTTGTAACCAAACTGAGCGTACTCAAGGTGCTTCCCCGTGGATAAGTTGTGTGCCGCCTCGTATTCAGTGTCTGTGGCCACAAGCGCAACCACGAATGGTTTAGGCATGTTTTTCTGGCCGGGATCCGCCCGCTCCTTCCTCACCGAACGTCCACGCCCACTAAGAAAGACTTAGGATAGTATTGTTTGAATTATCTGTGGTCGGCTGCCGGAATTCAATAGGTTACAGCACGAACGCTCGCAATCGCGCCGGACGGTTTCGCGAGCCTGAGATTTGAAAGGGGTAGAGCTCAGATCGACCTCGCACGGCTCTAGTAAGGGAGGAAATCATGCCATCACCCAACTCGGATTCGTTTGTCTTTTTTGGCGCCACGGGCGACTTGGCCCATAAGAAAATCTTTCCTGCGCTGCAGAGCATGGTAAAGCACGGCAGGCTGGACGTTCCTGTAATAGGGGTTGCGAAATCGGGCTGGACGACCGAGCAGTTGCGCGAGCGGGCCCGCGACAGCGTCGCCAAGTACGGCGGGGGGGTGGATGAGGAGGCTTTTGCCAAGCTGTGCAAGCTGCTGACTTACGTTGACGGCGACTACCGGGACGACAAGACCTACGCGGCCATTCGCGGACTGCTGGGCAGCGCACAATGCCCGGCGCACTACCTGGCAATTCCTCCCAGCATGTTTCCGGTTGTAGTACGCGGGCTGGAAAAGTCAGGCTGCGCGCAGAATGCGCGCGTGATCCTGGAGAAGCCGTTCGGGCGCGACCTGGTCTCGGCCCGAAAACTGAATGAAATACTGCACAAAGCCTTCCCGGAAGAGAATATCTTTCGTATCGATCACTACCTGGGCAAGGGAGCCGTGGAGAATCTGCTGATCTTCCGCTTTGCCAACAGCTTCCTAGAGCCGATCTGGAACCGCAACTACATACATAGCGTACAGATCACAATGGCCGAGTCGTTCGGAGTTGAGGGGCGGGGAAAGTTTTACGAGGAAGCCGGCGCCATCCGCGATGTTGTGCAGAACCATCTTCTAGAGGTGGTCTCTTACCTTGCCATGGAGCCACCGACCAATATGTACGTGGACTCGGTGCGCGACGAGCAAGTAAAGGTCTTCCATACGATTCCGCCCCTAAGTCCTGCCAACATTGTCCGCGGACAGTTTGACGGTTATCGCAAGGAGCCAGGGGTCTCGTCAGATTCGGATGTCGAGACTTTCGCTGCAGTGCGGTTGGAAGTCGATTCGTGGCGTTGGGCCGACGTGCCGTTCCTGATCCGCGCCGGAAAGAACCTACCGGTTACCGTGACGGAGGTCTACGTCAAGCTGCGCAAGCCACCGCTGAGCAAGATGGGCGGCGAAGGCAGAAACTACTTCCGATTCAGGCTCGGGCCCGATATCGAGCTGAGCCTGGGTGCGCGCGTCAAGCATCCGGGCCCGCTGATGGTGCCGATGCCGGTGGAGCTCTCGGCGGTAAAGTACACGAGCAGCGATGAGATGGAGGCCTACGAGCGCTTGCTCAGCGATGCCATGAAAGGCGACCCTCTGCTGTTCGTGCGCCAGGACGCGGTGGAAGCCGCCTGGGCGATTGTCGATCCCATTCTTGGCGATTGCTGTCCGACGGAACTGTACGAGCCGGGGACTTGGGGGCCACCGGATTCGCGCGAATTGGCCGCCGATATTGGCGGCTGGCACGATCCTGCGTAGGTGAGTCGCTTAGTGGTCAGTGGCCAGTTGTCGGTAAGCCGACAGGATCCAGCAGTCGGTTGCCAGCGTTCAGTTGGTTACAACAGACAACCAGCCACTGACCACTAGCCACTGTTGATCCTATCCCGCCGGGCGGGGACGAATGTCGTACTGGCGGATTTTGTAGAGTAGAGCCTTGTAGCTGATATTGAGCTTGGTGGCAGCGCGCTTGCGATTCCAGGCGGTCTCTTCCAAGACCTGGGCGATCATGTCCATCTCCGCGCCATTTTTGAGATTGCGGACCATTTCCTTCAAATCAGGCTTGGGCTGCAGCCGTTTTTCCTCCGCGGAAGCGGCGGCCGCGTATTGCGTCTCAGGGTTTGGCCTTTTCTGCAGCTCACCGATGGCGGCGGCTTCGTCGCCCAGTACCAGGAAGCGCTTCACGAAGTTTTCCAGCTCGCGGATATTTCCCGGCCAAGCATAGTTCTCGCAGGCTTCCACTAAGCGCTGGGAGACGCTGAGCGGGGCGCAAGCATAGCGATCGGCCAGCTGAATCATAAAGTGCCGCAGGATCATAGGAATCTCTTCGCGGCGCTCGCGCAGCGAAGGCATGCGCAGCACAAAGCTGTTCAGGCGGTAATAGAGATCCTCGCGGAAGGTCTTTTGTGCGATGGCCTGGGGCATATTGATGTTGGTGGCGGCCAGAACGCGGACATCGACCTGGACGGTGTTTCGTCCGCCGAGGCGGGAGAATTGGCCGTCCTGCAGGACCTGCAAAAGCTTAGCCTGGAGCCCGGGCGACATTTCGCCGATCTCGTCGAGCAGCAAGGTGCCCTTGTTGCAGAGCTCGAACTTGCCGGGCTTGGCTTTGTTGGCGCCGGTGAAGGCCCCGGGCTCGTAGCCGAAGAGCTCGCTCTCCAGCAGCTCGCTGGGAACGGCGGCGCAATTCACCTTCAGAAAGGTGCGGTGGGCGCGATCGGAATATTTGTGGATCAGGTGGGCCAGGACTTCCTTGCCAGTGCCGCTTTCGCCCAACAGGAGCACGGGAAAATCGAACTTGGCCACCTGCATGGCATGGGCACGAAGCTGGCGCATCATGGGCGTGGCGGAGAAGAAATACACGCCTTCGCCGACTTCGATAGCGTCGCCCGCGCCGGGGGCGACAGGATCGGTGTTTTCCAGACAGAAGCGCAAGACCTCGTCCATTTCGTCCTTCTGGACGGGCTTGGAAAGATAGTCCTGGGCGCCCAGCCGCATGGCTTGCGCCACCTTGCGGGTGTCGCGCACACAGGACAACATGACGACCTTGGTGGAAGGACGGGCCTCGCGAATGCGCTGCAGCGTCTCCAAGCCATCAGCGCCAGGCATAACCATGTCGAGCAGCACCAGGTCGGGGCCGTCGCGTTGGACTTTATCGACGGCCTCCAAACCGTTGGAGGCGGTTGAGACACGATACGAATCCAGTTCCAAGACCGTCTGCAGATACCGAAGCATGCTCGGTTCGTCGTCCACCACAAGAATGTGGCCAGCGCTCATTGCTCCTCCGCAATGCGTTCGAGGGAAGGTTTTAGCAATATCAGAAAGGAAAACTTACTGCCCTTGCCAGGCTCGCTCTCGACCCAGACCTTACCGCCGGCCGACTGCACCAGGCGACGGGCAATGGCGAGGCCCAGGCCGTGGCCCTCGGCTCGCGTGCCCGGCGGAACGATGCGGAAGTACTCTTCGAAGATCTCCTGCTGGAACTCAGGTGCGATGCCCGGGCCGGTGTCGGAGACGGAAACGCGGCAGCAATTGGGGGCATTCGCCCGCTCACGGCGACGCTCCACGGCTGGTGCTCGCGCTGCCGTGCGCCGCTCCCAAAAGTAGGGATCCACATGCAGCCAGACCGTTCCGGAAGCCGGAGTGTACTTCATAGCGTTGTCGAGCAAGTTGGAAACGATGTGCTGAACCTTGTAGTAATCGAAAGAAAACGGTTGCAGCTTGTCGTTGGGCAGAAAGTAGAAGGCGATGGCCTTCTCATGAAAACGCTGCGACCAGAGTTCGGCGATTTCGCGGATGCAACTGTTGATGTCGCCCACTTCGTAGTGCAACTCGAAGCGGTCGACCTTGAGGGCGGTATAGGTCAAGAGATTCTGAATGAAGTTGGACAGGCGCGCGCCATTGGCCTGCATTTCGGTCAGCACTTCCATCTGGCGGGGGCTTAAGGGGCCCAGTTTTTCCGACAACAAGAGGTGTAGATAGCCTGCCATAATCGCCAGCGGGGTTTTCAGCTCATGGGCGGCGGAAGCCAAGGCATCGCGGCAGCAGCTGCAATGCTCATGGCTAACATGCTCAGGCTTCTGCCTTAACGGCGATACGTTAGCTGGCGGCATGGGGATAACCCCCTTCCGATTCTCCGAGGGCAATGGTGACTTAGCAGCACTCTCAGGAATGATCCCCGATCTATGTTGCACAGGCATACTCTCGACAAAAGTCAGACTTAGGTTTAACTCAGCAATCGATTCCTCGGGAGATGAAGAGAAAACACTCAACAGGGGGAGAACTGATCTTACCGCAAAGCCGTGTATTGTCAATGCCAAACTGATTAATTTTTGGACGAAGTTGTAAGTTATTTCCCCTTTCTGGAAGATATTTTCGCTTTTAGCGGGTATTCCTCTTCCGCAGTAGCGCAAGATATTGCAACCTTGGCCTCATCCAGAAATTGGTCAATCTGGCATATGTATAACAAAATAAACAGGTTGAATTGAATTTGTCTTTTGGTTATCCATGTGCGTCATACGATTGCAATAGTAGGAGCTGGCCCTTTGCGTCGAACCGTATCCGTTGCCGAACGCCGCGGCTGGGAGCGATTGCCTATCTCCATACCCTTTTTCGTGAGGGGAAAAAACGCAAATGGGGAAGAATTTTTAGAGTTTGCCACTGCGCTGAACCTTTCCGCCGGCGGGATTCTGCTGGCTACACGACGATATTTGGATCCTGGTGCGGAGATTACGCTCGAAATTCCCGTGGCTTTGGCCAACAAGGCGCAACTGCCTCGGTCAGTTTCTCTTTTGCGTGCCACCGTGTTGCGATGTACGGCCGATCGGCAGTATTTTCTGGTTGGGCTTCATTTCCAGGAGCCGTTATTGGAGCAGGCTACAGAATTGGAAGTGGCCAGGACACGATCAGTTGGGAAACTCAATTCCTCTGAGTGAAAACATTTTCACACTTTAAACGCAAAATAATTGTCTTATAACCTCTGTAAAGGCGAAAGTCCAGCCTCTACGTAATAAATAAGTGTCTTTATTTATAATAGATTAGAAGCAATATGCGCATTTTCTTGCAATGTGCAGGAACTTGGCGCAAAAAATGCAAATCATTAGCACTGCCAATCGCCAAGAGGAACTGCGCGAGAACCGAAATGCCACTTCTGGCGGGTTCGAACAACGAGAGCATGATCACGGTGCAACAGCTCCCTCCGGAGCCCGTGATCTTCGGGCAAACGCCTGCCATGCGCGACGTGCGCCAGAAGCTGGAGCGAGTTGCGGCCTCCAATCTCTCCGTGTTGGTCAGTGGCGAAAGCGGCACGGGCAAGGACATCGTTGCGCGCTTGCTGCATCTGTACTCGCCCTGGGCGGCGGGACCGTTTGTGAAGGTGAATTGTCCAGCCATTCCGGGAACCCTTCTCGAAAGCGAACTGTTCGGCTATGAGCGGGGCGCATTTACTGGCGCCTTCAACCCAAAGCCGGGTAGAGTGGAAATGGCGCATCGCGGCACGTTATTTCTGGATGAAATTGCCGAGCTCGATGCCATGCTGCAGGCCAAGCTTCTGCAGCTGTTGCAGGACGGGCAGTTCAGCCGGATTGGCGCCCAGGAAGACAAGAGGGTGGAAGTGCGGGTGGTATGCTCCACCAACCGCGAGCTGCACGAGGAGATTGAGCAAGGCAACTTCCGTCCCGATTTGTTTTACCGGATCGCGACCATGACCATCCACTTGCCGCCTTTGCGGGAACGAGCGGTGGATTTGCCGATTATCTGCGATTACCTGCTGCAGTACTACAACGAGAAGTTAAACGGGCGGGTGGTGATGGTGCGGCCGGCGCTGATGGCCAAGATGCAGCGCTACTCTTGGCCGGGCAATATTCGGCAGTTGGAAAACCTGGTAAAGCGCTACGTGGTGATGGGCACCGAGGACGTGATTCTAAGCGAACTGCTGGAGCCCAATGAGCGCGATGCGGTGGACACCCTGGTGCTGGAGGGTCCGGTATCGCTGAAAAAATTAACCCGGCAAACGGTGCGCAAACTGGAAGCGCGTATTATCCTGAATGCATTGCACGCCAACAACTGGAACCGCAAGAAAGCGGCGCGTTCGCTGGACATTAGCTATCGCGCCCTGCTGTACAAACTGAAGGAAGTTGGAATTCCGCAACGGCGTTCCAGTGCCACCACAAAACACGAGGAAGACGGGGCCGAGTAAACCAGACCGAGGTGAGGAGATGTATTTGCAACGACAGACTTTGGGGAAACGAATTTTCATAGTGACGGCAATCGTGCTGCTTGGGCTGTGGGCGCTGGCAGCATATGGACAGGATAATGCGGGTCAGTCGGGAAGCGATTCCACTACCGCCGCCAAGCCGGTGATCCCTGCCAGTTCCAGTGGGGACGCTAATGCCGGGAAGGACGTGGCTAAGACAACGGCGCTGCCGGCGACGGACATTCCGCACTCGCGGGTGGCCAATGTTCGTCCGGAGACCTACATCATCGGCGTTGGCGATGTGCTGTTCATCAGCGTTTGGAAGGAGGGCGAGCTTTCCAAGGCGGTTGCCGTCCGGACCGATGGAATCATCACCTTGCCGCTGATCGGGGAGATCAAGGCCGTGGGGCTGACTCCGGTGCAACTGCAGACCCAGATCGCCAGCATGCTGGAGAAAGTCATGTCCGACCCGGTGGTGACGGTCATCGTGGACTCGGTGAATAGCCTCAGTTACAACATCATGGGGCAGGTGTACAAGCCGGGATACTTTGGTCTTGGGCGGCCGATCACGATTCTGGATGCCATTGCGTTGAGCGGCGGTTTCCGCGATTTTGCCAAGCAAAAGAAGATTTATATTCTGCGCACCGCTCCGGATGGCACGCAGGAGAAGATCAAGTTCAACTACAAACAGGTCATCAAGGGCAGGAATATGGCCCAGAACATCATGGTTGAACCCGGCGATACCATTGTGGTCCCATAACGGTCGGGCTTTCGAGGCGATGGGAGGATGAGATGAAACGACAACTAAGACCAATTCTGGCCGCCGTCGCGCTGCTTTGCGGAACGCTGGCCTGGTCGCAGAGCGGTTCTCAGAATCCAAACGCAAGCACAGCGAGCGACGACTGGTGGCAGCAGAGCAGTTCCAGCGACACGTCGCAGGCCGCTTCCAGCAGTACGTCGCAGAGCGATTCTCAGAATCCGAGCGCGAGCCCGTCGAGCAACTGGTGGCAGACCGGTCCCAGCGATACGTCGCAAACCAGTTCCAGCAATACATCGCAGCCCGGTTCCAGCGGCACGCCACAGGCTGGTTCGCCTTGCCAGCCATTCGAAGGAACCGCCCTGGGTTGTACCGATGACCAGTCACAATCCGGTAATGATCAGTCGCAATCCGGTTTGGGGGGGCCGCAGGAGACCTTCTCGCATCCGGAGAAGCTGCCGGCCCTGAGTCTGTTCAGCGACACCATCTCGCATACCGGATACAGCTTTACCGGATCGGTAGGTGAGGTAGCCCAACACGTCTCGAGCGGGTATGGCCAGCCCGGTTACTGGGACAACCTTGCTTTGCTCAATACTGGCATCAATATCGTGGAGTCCCGACCGACGGTACTGTGGTCGTTAGGTTATAACGTCGGTGTCAGCAGCAACACGGCAGCAAGTTACGGCACCTACTCCTATCTAAACCAAGCCGCCAATATGCACTTCATCTGGGGGTTCGCCCGGCGCTGGCAGTTCCGGTTGAAGGACGATTTCTTTTACTCGGACGATCCGTTTACACCCTTCTTGACCTATCTAGGTGACCCCACGCCGAACAACCCCAACCCGGTGATTTACTTTCCACAAGCCGTGCTGGAGCAGAATCAGGGGACGGGCGATCTGACCTATCTGCTGAGCGCCCATGACCTGATCGACTTTACCGGGGGCGAGAGCTTTCAACACTATCTGCGTGGCCTGCCCGGTGAGCAGACCGGCGGATACAATCCGTCTGCTCTGTGGAATTCGGTTACCTACGTGGGGGGAGTGTTCTACCAACACGTGTTCAGCCCCAGGGTGAACGCCGGGATGGGTTACACTTTCAGCGCCTTGGATTTTGGGCACGGACAATCGCGTGCCGGGGTGCAACTGTTCCAGAACTATGTCAGCTACAGGCTGAGCAGCCGGATGACGGTTTCCGGCTGGGTCGGACCCGAGGTGACGAACACGAAAGATATTGTGCCGCTGGCTTGCTTTCCCAGTGGCTGCCTGGTGGTGGTATTACACGAAAGTTATGTGAACGTCGCCGAGGGCGGAACGTTCAGCTGGGCGGCGGGGCACAATAATTCCTTTGGTGCACAGTACTCCCATAGCATTACCAATGGGGGCGGATTGTTCGGTGCGGTACATTACCAGCAAGCGACGGGGACCTACAGCCGGCAGTTGAACCGCAACTGGGGCCTGTCGGCCGGCGTCTTTTATGGCAACAGTGTCTCGATATCGGAGTTCCAGGGGCAGGAGTATCTGCATAGTATTCAAGGGACGATCAGCTTGACCCGCAAGCTCAGCCCGGCCTGGAACCTCGGTGCCTACTACGTTTACATCCATCAAAAAGACAACTACTTCGGCACGCTCGGACTGCCGCAAACGGTTGATTCGACCGGTGCCGGAGTAACAATTCAGTATGCCTGGAATCATTCTTTGGGACGGTGACTTATGATGCAGGAATTTGACGAGCAAAAATCAGGACACGGCTTTGATGAATATTGGGGGATCGTGCTCCGCCGCAAGTGGTGGATTCTAGGGCCACTCTTCTTTGGATGGCTGATTGTTTTCGCCTCCGCGTGGTTCTTGCCACCAACGTATGTTTCGGAGAGCACGGTTCTGGTTGAGCCGCCCAAAGTACCCAGCAATCTGGTTGAGCCCAACGTGCAAGTGGACTTGGCGGACCGGGTGCAGAGTATGAGCACGCAGGTGGAGAGCCGCACCCGTTTGCTCAACCTGATCCAGCGGTTCAACCTGTATCCCCGATACGCCTTTTCGCCGGACGATCAGGTCAGCAAGATGCGCGACGACATCAAGATGGACCTGATCAAGAGCGAGACGAATATTTCCGGCAAAGCGGAGATCGTCGCGTTCAAGCTTTCCTATAAGGCGTCGGACGCGGCCATCGCCCAGAAGGTGACGATTGCCCTCACCTCGTTCTTTGTGGACGAGAATGTGCGCGCCAGCCAGGAGCAGTCGGAAGCGACGACCCTGTTCCTGGATTCCCAGGTGAGAGCGACGGGGCAGGCGTTGGCGGATGAGGAAGCCAAAGTACGGGCTTTTGAAGCGGAGCACGAGGGGGCGTTGCCGCAGCAACTGGACAGCAATCAGCGCATATTGCAAGGCATCCAGCAGCAGATGCAGGCCGCGCAAGCCGCCCGCGAACGGGGCATGCAGCAGCAGACGTATCTGGAGTCGGTGCAGACCCAGTATCAGAACATGGGCGATTCCGCCATGGCCCCCCCCACTATTGATTCGCAACTCGACAGCGCGCGGTCCAATCTTGCCGCGATGGAAGCCCGCTATACCGATGACCATCCTGACGTGAAGAAGCTGAAGGAAACCATCGCGTCGCTGGAAAAGCTGAAGAAGGACATGGCGAACGAAGCACGCGACCGCATGCAGTCGGACGAGGGCACGCCGCAGGCCATACAGCAGGGCAACGCGTTGCTCAACCTGCGGACCCAGATGAAGCTGAACCGGATGGAGTTGGAGCGGGTGGGGCAGCAGATACAGCGCCTGGAGCAGGCGGCCCAGGTGTACCAGGCACGGCTGAACGCCACTCCCGCGGTGGAAGCGGAGATGAGCGACATGTCGCGCGACTTCGGCAATATGAAGAAGGCCTACCAGGACCTGCTGGGCAAGAAGACGGAATCGGCCTTGGCAACCAGCCTGGAACGGCAGCAACAGGGCGCGCAGTTCCGGGTCATTGACCCGCCAAGCCTTCCCGACAAGCCGTCTTTTCCTGACCGCTTCAAGTTTTCTCTGGCGGCAATCGGCGCCGGCTTTGCGCTGGCGGTATTGTGCGGATTCGGATCGGAGTTCCTGGATGATCGCATTCGTGGCGAGCAGGCGCTGAGCGAGGCGGTCAACCTGCCCATCCTGTGCGAGATTCCAGCGCTATCGACGGCGAAGGAACTGCGCCGCGCCCGTTGGGTGCCCCGATTGGCCTTGGCAGCTACCATAGTGGTGTTGATCTTGCTGCCATCCGGTGTCGCCTACGCCTATTACTGGGGATAATGCATGTACAAACAATTCTTCGGGTTGACGCGCAATCCTTTTGAGATTAGCCCCGACCCGTTTTTTTATCATCCCACGCCGCGGCACAACGAAGCTCTGGCCAACCTGCACTACGGGGTTGGCCGGCGAAAGGGCTTTATTGTGATCACCGGCGAGGTGGGCACCGGCAAGACCCTGCTGGTGCGTTGCCTGCTCTCGGAGCTGCGCAAGAACAATATCGTCTTTGGCTACGTCTTCAACCCGTTATTGCCAGTGGTGGAATTCTTCCAGTACATCATGGCGGATTTGGGGCTGCCCTACTCGGGACGCAACAAGACTGAGATGCTGCTGGATCTGAATCGATTCCTCATCCAGCGCCATGCTCGCGGGCTGATTACCGCGCTGGTGGTGGACGAGGCGCAAGCCCTGCGGTCGGAATTGCTGGAGGAGATCCGGCTGCTGACCAACCTGGAAACTTCGCAACAAAAGCTTCTGCAGATTGTGTTGATGGGACAGCCGGAGCTGGAGATGATGCTGGACTCTCCCGAATTGCGGCAGTTGAAGCAGCGGGTCGCTCTGCGCTGCCAGTTGCAGCCTTTGGACCAGTCGCAAACGCATGCTTATATCCTGTCGCGTTTGGAGCGCGCCGGAGCTCAGCCGGAGCCGCCGGTGTTCTCCGATGAAGCACTGGAGAGGATCTTCGAATACTCGCGCGGCATTCCGCGTATCATCAACAACCTTTGCGAAAACTCCATGGTAAGCGCTTTTGCCAGTGAGCAACGGCCAGTGACGGCGCAGATGGTCACGGACGTGGCTGCCGACTTCCGGCTCATCGGCCCGGCACTGCCGGAAGAGGTCACGGCGGGCGTCGCCGCTGCCGAAGAAAACAACGAGAGCCTTTTGCGCTCGCTGTTCCGCATGGTGCGGACCATGGACAATCAGACGCTGGAAGCCAATAAAACGATGCCAACTACCGCAGTGAGGAGAGTCTAACCATGAGTCGAGTGTACGAAGCATTACAACGGTCCCAAGGTGAAAGTCCCGATCCCAGTGCCTCGCCTTTGGTTCCAGATCAGCCGGAAGCTGCCGGCGCAGCCGCTGCCGTTGCAGTTGAAACTCCGGGAGGGCCGCTCTCCACTGCCGAGCCCGCGGACGGGAATTGGCTGAAAGTGCCCGCCGAGCGGGTTCTGCACCCCGTGCCCACGCCGGAACAGCGTCTGGTGGCGATGAGCGAACCGGACAGCACGGGCGCCGAGATGTTCCGCGTGTTGGCTACCCGCCTGGCGCACATGCAGCGCAAGCGCCGCCTGCAAAAGCTGCTGATCACCAGCTCGGTGGTCGACGAGGGCAAGTCGGTGGTGTCCGCCAATCTTGCCTTGACCCTGGCGCGGCGTTCCGGCGAACGGGTCCTGCTGATCGAAGCCGATCTGCGCCGGCCCAGCGTCAGCGCGCTGTTCTCCTCTACGCCGTTGCACGGGATTTCCGAGTGGATGGACGGCAAGCAGGCTTTGGAAAACTCCCTTTACCAGATCAGGGACCTGCCAGTGTGGTTGCTTGCCGCCGGGCATCCCATGGGCGAGCCGCTGCCTCTGCTGGAATCCGATCGCTTCGCCAAAATGCTGGAGACCGTCTCCGCCAGCTTCGACTGGGTGCTGCTGGATGCCACGCCCATGTTGCCCATGGCCGACTCCACTTCGATCGCCCGCCTTTGCGATGGGGTTCTGGTGGTCGTGCGCGAGGGCCACACGCGAAAGAAGGTGCTCAACAAGGCGCTGGAAACCATCGACAAGACCAAGCTTCTCGGCGTGGTCTTTAACCAGGCCTCCCTGTTGAACACCAACTACGAGAGCTATTACAGCGCGGGCAACTCTTCCGGCAAGTCGAAGAAAGAAGCCAAGAAAGAAGCCAAGGAAGCCAAGAAGGAAGCGAAAAGAGAAGCGAACAAGATCAAAGCGGCTTCGGCATGATTCGTTTGTTTAATGCCTACTTCCCCACCCGCACACTGTTGCTGACGGTGACCGAGGCCTTACTTGTCACACTGGCCTTCACGGTGTCGGTGGTGTTTTGGGCGGGGACAGCGATGGATGCCAACATCTATCTGCTGTACGAGAATGGCTTCGGGCGAATCGGGCTGGTGGTTGGGATCTTCGTTCTGTTGATGTACTACTTCGACCTGTACGACTCCATCGTGCTGTCCAACCGGCGCGAAGTCGTCACCCGCCTGGTCGGAGTACTGGGCTGCGCGTTCGTAGCCCTGTCGGTTCTGTACTACGTGTTCCCCGAAATCAGCCTGGTGGGCAGTACGCTGTGGCCAGGTGTAGCCATTGTGGCCATCACGGTTCCGGCCTGGCGCAAGCTCTTCTTCACCTTGAATCGCTCGGCGCGCTTCTCCGAGCGCGCAGTTCTCTATGGCGACGGTCCCCTGGCCGCGCCCTTAATGGAAGAAATCGCCAGCCGCTCCGAGTTGGGTGTGCGCGTCGTCGGCTTTATCGGCAACACGACGGAGACCGTCGCCGGTGTCCCTCGTTTCGACGAGGACGATTTGCAAGAAGTGGTGGAGCAGCGCAATGTGCGGCGCGTGGTTGTGACCATGGGCGACCGCCGGGGCAAGCTGAACGTAAAACAGCTGCTGAAGCTGAAGACCCAAGGGGTTTACATCCAGGATGGCCCGGAGTACTACGAGAGTATTACAGGGAAGATTCCGCTGGAGTCGTTGCGGCTGAGCTGGCTGATATTTTCGCCCGGGTTTCATGTTCGCGCGGGCCTGCGCTTATACAAGCGGGTATTTTCGCTGCTTTTGGGCAGCCTTGCCATCCTCATAACCTCGCCCATTATGCTGCTGGCCGCCATCGCGGTGCGGCTTAGCTCGCCCGGCCCGGCGATCTTCAAGCAGCAGCGCGTCGGTGAGCACGGAAAGCTGTTCACCTGCTACAAATTCCGCTCGATGTTCGAAGGATCGGACAAGATCAAGCTGACTCCGGCACAGCATGAAGATCCGCGGGTTACTCGGGTGGGGAAATGGTTAAGGCGTACGCGCGTTGATGAGCTGCCGCAGTTGTTCAACATCGTCAAAGGCGACATGGCGTTCGTCGGCCCGCGGCCATTCGTTCCCGCTCAGGAAGAAGAATGTGCCGCCCAGATTCCTTTCTACCAGGAGCGCTGGCTGGTGCGACCCGGCGCCACCGGATGGGCGCAGATCAACCGCGGCTACAATGCTACGCTGGAAGATAACCGGGAGAAGCTGGCCTACGACTTGTTCTACATCAAGAACGTGTCGTTCGGGCTGGACCTGTTCATCATGTTCTCCACCATCAAGATTCTGCTGTTAGGTAGAGGCGGGCGGTAGCGCTCTCCAGCAGTTTCCTGCTGAATGCTGTATTCTTATTGATTCGCAATAGCAGCCATCGCGGTAGCCTAGTCGATCCATAAGAAGTGGGGCCGCTATGGCGCACGCGGGAAGGAACTTCTTATGAAAACAGCTCTCATCACGGGAATTTCCGGGCAGGACGGCAGTTATCTTGCCGAATATCTGCTCGATCTGGGATACAAAGTGTATGGCCTAGTGCGGCGCGAGCCGGATAGCATTCGTTACCTGCACGGCGTTGAGGACAGGGTCGAGCTTTTGTATGGCGATATGCGCGATGCGGTTTCTCTGGAGGTCGCTTTCGCCAAGGCGATGCCGGACGAAATCTACAACCTTGCTGGCCAGGTCTTCGTGCCCACGAGTTGGCATCTTCCCGCTGAGACCTTCGACATCAATGTGGGAGGACTTGCCCGGGTGTTGAACATGGTGGAGCGGCTCAAGCCCGAGGCCCGCGTCTACCAGGCTTCCAGCTCGGAGATGTATGGCAATCTGAACGGATTGCGCAACGAAGAGACGCCGCTGCGTCCCACGTCGCCGTATGGCGTTTCCAAGACGGCGGCCCATAATCTGTGCCAGGTGTACCGCGCGCGGGGAATTTTTGTGGTGGGCGGCATCCTGTTCAATCACGAGTCGCCGCGCCGCGGGCCGGAGATGGTGACTCGCAAAATCACTTTGGCGGCAGCCGACTGGGCGCATGGCAAGAAGAACAAGGTGAAGCTGGGCAATATGCAGGCGCGCCGCGACTGGGGTTTCGCCGGCGACTACGTTCGCGCCATGCATGCCATGCTGCAACAGGAGAAGCCCCATGATTACGTGATAGCCACCGGCGACTCGCACAGCGTATATGAATTCGTGGTGGAGGTGCTGCACTGCCTGGACCTGATTCCGCCCAAGGCGGAGGTTGAAGATATAGTGAACGAGTACGTGGAAGTCGATCCCAAGCTGTTCCGCACGGGAGAAATCCACGATTTGCGCGGGGATGCAACTTTGGCGCGCCGCGATCTGAGCTGGGAACCGGGAGTTGACTTCCAGGGTTTGGTGCGCATGATGGTTGAGGCCGACACGGGTGTGGAGAGCAAAGCCGGGTCTGCCAAAGGCCAGTTCGTCAGAAGTGGTGCATAGAAGCGAGCTTTTACATGGCATCTACTCCTAACATGACTCCCGCCGCTGAGACACAAAAAACGTCACTCGTCTGCCGACTGTTCACTTGGGTCCTTGTCGGCATAGTCCTCCTGATCGTTCTGGTGGCATTCGCGGTTGTGAACAACAACTATTCCTTCCACCGGACTTCGCGCGCCGAATTTAATGCGCAGCTCGATCATGCCATCGAGACCTCGACGCAGTGGATCGTGCAGCAGTCGGACATCCAGGGAAATCCGCCGTTGATGTTCATGATTGGCGATATGGCGGAGATGTCGGGCGATCCGCGGCTGAAAGAGTTTATCGCCACGTACCTGGCCAGCCCGCGAGTGCGGCAGGCCGGCCATCCGGTGACCTGGTATTACGCCCACTGGGTGGATCCCAGCGTGCCCCTGCCGATGATTACCGCCGACGAGGTACCTTCGCTGATGTGGCAAGACCGCTGGTTTAGCTATGGAACCGCTCCGGATCGCGTGGCCTTGACCGCGGACGATCAGGCCAACCTGTTTTCTCCAACCAAGTACAGTTGGGGAGTGCGGCTCCATCTGCAACTCATAGGCCTGGATATCTACCGCCATTACAACGGTCCCTCAGCGAAGCTGGATGCCGCCCTGATTCCGGTCACCGATGGGGTGGCGCAAGACGCCTACTGGGACTTCCGGGTGAGCGACTCCTATCCGCAGCGCAGCGCGCTTCTGCTGGCCGCCGGACGGCCGGAGCTGGTGAAGAAGCGCTGGATCGAACGCATCCTCGACCGGCAAAACCCGGACGGCACCTGGAACTATTGCTGGTATGGCTGGTGCCGCGGCGTCTTCGAGTTTAGCTTGACAAAAGAGGACCAGGGACATACCACGGTACAGGCTGCGTGGACGCTGTATCAGTTGAAGTACCGCTATCAGGACTGGATTAGCCAGAATTTCAAGTAATGGTTCACCAGAGCCGCGCTCATCTCCTAAATCTTGAGCGGTTCACATGCCATATCTACCGCACGCTGCCTACGTACAAGCAAGGGAGGCCTACTGCTACGTCGATTCCGATGCGCACTTCGATATTCTGCAGACTGGGACCCTGCCCTACACCGGAACGATTCAGGGCATATTCCCAAGAGTGGTACCCGCTACTTATCCTGCAGGAATCAATCTTCGAGGGTTCGAGATAATCTGCGGGACTGTGTTTGCGGACGCAGACTCGGCCGACGTTCTTGGCCACTCGACCCCAGGTCATCTGGCGAATATAAAGGGCGTGGTTTGTGCGATTGTCCACTGGAAGATGGCGTCTCAAGGCGGCAGGGGGCGGGTCGAGAACCTGCTGAGACGCTGGACTCAGTCGACACATCGACAATTGCTTCGGGCCTATCGTCATCGGTCACTGTCCGAATTCTGCGTCGGCGGCATTGCCATACCGATTGGGACCGCCATGCTCCGGTTCACTTACCCGAACCAGTTCGGAATCATGGACAGCCGGGTTGTCACTCGCCACACTCAGCCGGCTGGCGTCACGACACTTAGCCTCCGACGGGAGGACGGATATATAAACAACGTGCCGGGCAATGTCCATAAGTACGAGAGCGAATACCTTCCCTTCCTTGCCGCTGAGGCGACCGCGCTCAACTCCGCAGGCGTAACGTTTACTGACGTGGAGCCTGGCGGTCATCAGCTACCGGTTGCTTTTCGCCCATGTGACGTGGAAATGGCCTTATTCGTCTAGCAGCATGCAATCAACGCGCCAGGAAACTGAAGTGGGAGCCGATATAGTACGGCCACAGCAAAATCGCCAGAACACCTTTCCAAAAACCCAGATGTAGAAATCCGATGGTGAAGAGCCATGCGGCTGCCCACATGCCCCCGGTGAAGGTGTGCTGCTGGATTTTTATTTTCTCCATAGTCTCTCCGCGAGTTTCTGATTGCATGGGGTGATCTCCATAACTGCTTGTCCCAGACCGCGGAACAGTTTCACACCTGGCACGATGATTTGTCAGTGACGCAGGTCGCGCCGCGAAGTAATAGCGTCTCGCAATGACGAGCGTCCGAAGGGATGGAGGCAGGCCGAAACCGGAAACAAGCCCCCGACCGCGCCCGTTGCGCAGAGCCTGCTACGCAACGGGACGCGGTGAGCGACCCGACCAAGTTTATTTCAATTGTCAAAGAACGGGGCCGAACACATGCACTGGGCCGGTCCGTTCTGTTCCGGCGATCGAGCCGCACCGTCGTGCGTTTCAACCGCAAAACAAAAAGCCGCCGGAAGAAGCTACGTCTAGCTTTTCCAGCGGCCACAGACTAGAGTAGCATGTTTGTCGTAGATGTCTATACAACTTTAATGGGAGTCTCTACAATTCCGCCAGCGCCTGATGCACCAGGTGAATGGCGATGGAGCCTTCGCCAACTGCCGAGGCCACGCGCTTGACGTTGCCGGAACGGATATCACCGACGGCAAAGACGCCCGGCAAGCTGGTTTCCAGCAGCAGTGGCGGACGCGAGAGCGGCCACTCCAACCCTTGCAAAGTGACCCGATCCAGGTCATGGCCGGTGAGGACGAATCCCTTGTTGTCGAGCGCGAGGCATCCCTTCAGCCAGTCGGTGTGGGGCGTAGCCCCGGTCATCACAAACACATGCCGGATATCGTGCGCCGAAGTTTCGCCGGTCTTCTTATCTTGCCAGGTGACGCTCTCCAGGTGCTCACCGCCGTCCAAGCCGACGATTTCGGTGTTATAGTGCAGCTCGATCACCGGGTTCTCCTCGATGCGTTGAATCAAGTAGCGCGACATGGTATCGGACAACTGGCCGGAGCGCACCAGCATGTAGACCTTGCGCGCGGTTTGCGACAAGAAGATCGCCGCCTGTCCCGCCGAGTTTCCTCCGCCGACGACGATGACGTCTTCATTCCCGCAGAGCTGCGCCTCCATGTTGGTGGCGCCGTAATAGATGCCCAGACCCTCGAACTTCGCCAGGTTGCCGATTGTCGGTTTGTTGTACTGGACGCCCGCGGCGATGACCACCGACCGCGTGGTCAGCGGGTTGCCCTGATCGAGAACGACCTGGTAAGGCCGCCGCTCACACTGCAAACGCACCGCGCTGCGCGCGACCATCATTTTGGCGCCGAACTTCTGAGCCTGCGCCAGCGCGCGAGCGGTAAGCTCGCCTCCCGAAATGCCCATGGGGAAGCCAAGATAGTTTTCGATCCTGGAACTCGATCCCGCCTGGCCGCCGGGGCTGGAAGTTTCGACCACCAGTACGTCAAGCCCCTCGGAAGCAGCATAAACGGCAGCCGCTAAACCGGAGGGACCGGCGCCGACAACGATCAGATCGCGCACCTGCGATTCGTCGATGTTAGCGTTCAATCCCAGACAGTCGGCCAGCCTGGCGATCGACGGATTGCGCAGCACACTGCGTCCGTTGCAGACGACGACGGGAATCTCCTCGGGCTTGACGGCAAAGTGGTCGAGCAGGGACTGCGATCGTTGGTCGGTATCGAGATCGATATAGACGTAGGGATGTCCATTACGCGCAAGGAATTCACGCAACAGCAAGGTGCCAGGCGAGTGGCGCGAACCCAGCAAGATCACATTGCCGGCGCCCGCGGCAATCAGCGCTACCCGACGCAGAATGAAGGCGCGCATAAAGATCTCGCTCAACTCAGCGTCTTTGGCCACCAGCGAGCGCAAGCTGTCGGCACTGATCTGGAGAAACTCGCCGGCCTCGGCGACCCGGCCGCGCATCAGGCTGCGCTGGGCGGTGATCATGGCAAACTCGCCGGTAAAGCCGCCCGGTACGTGGGTGACGATCACACGCTCCCCGTTGGGACACCGCTGCACGATGTCCAATCTTCCTGACAGCAAAACAAAGAACGGAACGTTGCTGTCGCCGGGCTCGAACAGTATTTCGCCGGGCTGCACTGGACGTAGCGTGCCGAAAGGTCGAAGCCGGTCGACTTGCGTCGCCGTAAGGAGGGGAAAAGCTTCCGAACCAGGTTCAGTCGAAATCGGCAGGGGCGTAGAGGACATGCGTGGCTCCCGGGAGAAAGAAATTCGGCGATGCAGATGTAGATGAGATGACCGGGCGCAAGGGTGCCAGCGTTCAGTGGCCAGTTGCTAGTGGTCAGTGGTCAGTTGAGCCGGCATAAGCTTGCGACGCGGATCTCCCGGGTCTCGAACCCCGCGAGACCCGGGGCACCCGTGTTCCGAATCTGCTCTAAAATGGGCTCTATGGCCGAAGTCAAAACAAAGCGCCTGACGGAGATGGTGAAAGCTGCGGGTTGAGCCAGCAAGCTAAGTCCGGCGGTGCTGGACTCGGTGCTTGGGAGATTAGCCCGGCAACACGATCCCAATGTCCTTGTCGGCTTCGATACAGCCGACGACGCGGGCGTGTATCAACTCACGCCGGAGCTGGCGCTGGTGCAGACCGTGGACTTCTTCACGCCGATTGTGGACGACGCCTACGTCTTCGGCCAGATTGCGGCCACCAACGCGCTCAGCGATGTCTACGCGATGGGCGGGCGGCCTATCAGCGCGCTGGCCATGGTCTGCTTTCCCGACAATGGCGATCCCAAAACGCTGGAGGAGATGCTGGCCGGCGGCCTGTCGAAGATGGTCGAGGCCGGTTGCACCATCATCGGCGGACATAGCATTCGCGATGAGGAGATCAAGCTCGGGTATGCGGTGACCGGCGTCATCGATCCCAAGAAAGTGTTGGCTAACAGCGCCGCCCAGGCGGGCGACCGGCTGATCTTTACCAAGGCGATCGGCACCGGCGTGATCTCAACCGCGATAAAACGCGGCGACGCCGATTTCACCTGGATTCGCGCTGCGGTGGTTTCGATGACCACGCTGAATAAGGCCGCCGCCGAAGTCATAACGTCCGGCGGATTCGGCGTGCACGGCATGACGGACATCACCGGCTTTGGCCTGATCGGCCACGCGCGCGAGATGGCCGCCGCTTCGGGCGTCAGCTTGCGCATCGAGGCTTCGCGAGTTCCGCTGTTGCCGGGCGCGCTGGAATGCGTTCGCCGCGGATACGTACCCGGAGGACTGAAGGCGAACCGTCAGTTCGCCGAGGGCTGCGTCGAAGCTGGCGATGGCATCGCGCAGGATTTGTTGACCCTGCTGTACGATCCTCAGACCGCAGGCGGACTGCTGATTGCTGTCGCCGCCGGCGATGCCGGGCGATTGATTGCGGAGCTGCAAAACGCCGGGGTGGAGGCGGTCGAAATCGGCGAAGTGGTGGCCAAGCAGAAACCGCTGATCGCCGTGATGTAGTCGCGCGGCGAGTTGGCTATTCTCCCGGAAGCGTTTGGTCTTCGATTTTTTCCAGGTCCGCAGCTTGAAACTGGTGCGGACCAGGGTCTTCCTCAAATTCCACTTGAACCATTTCCCCGGGTTGGCTGTCCGCCATCACGGTCCCAATCCAATCCCCATAAAATTTTTCCGTGTCCGGCGGATTCGCCGGCAGTTTGACCCGCACTTTGTCGCCACGCTTCATTCGCTTTCTCCCTTCCTGAATCAGCGCCGGAATTATCTCATGGGCGGCATACCACCGGTCATCCTGGGCGGAAGTGGGAGGCAGCGACCGGCATTCCGGGATTGGGCGGGGAGCGCAGAAATTAAAGGCGATTTGCGAATTTCCTCTCGCCGGGAGGCCAGTTCGGAGTTAACATATCGATAACTCTGGTACAGCGAGAGGCCGCGCCCGTGGCAATGCGAGTACATGCCGCCGGCGTTCCAGCTGGCCTGCGAATTCGCTGCGGAGACATTAAACCGGTTCCTAACTGTTCAAGTTGGTCAGAGCACACTACTGCACATTCACTGAGGAGATACGATGAGGGCATCGAGGGTTCTTGGGTTATCGGGCTTGGCAGTATTACTTTGCATGTTTCTAGCGGCTTGCGGCGGCAGCAAGACTCCGACGCCGACTCCGGCCGGCCCCCCCGTGATCACCACCGCTACCCTGACGCAAGCGACGGTGAATGTGCCCTATGTTTTCTTTGTGCAGGCCACGGGCGGCACCGGAACCTACACCTGGGCAATCAGCGCGGGAACTCTGCCTCCCGGTCTAAGCTTCAGCGATCAAACCGCGGAATTTACCGGTACGCCGACCCTGCTCGGCAGTTATCCCCTTACCATCAAAGTCACCGACCAAGCCTCCATGACCGCCACCGCGAACTTTACCCTGGTAGTCGGTGGCGCGCTTATTATCGATTGCAATTCGTGTGTTACAGGCACGTTGACATTGCCCACCGGAAACCCCGGAGTGCCGTACAGTGCAACCCTGTCGGTCAGCGGCGGGGTAGCGCCTTACACCTGGTGCGTGATTGAGAGCAGCGGCGCCTGCGATAGCGGTTCAGGCGGCGGCTTACCGCCGGGACTCACCATCAGCACCAACGGCATCATCTCGGGCACGCCGACAACTCCGGGAACGCCGACCACAGTCACGGTGCAAGTCACTGACTCGGAGCAGATTCATTCCAGCGCCTCGGCAGAGCTCTCACTGACGATTATGGGTATCGTGACCACGGCGCTGCCCCCTGGCTTTATCAACATTGCCTACAGCCAAAACATGACGGTTGCGGGCGGGCGCCCTCCTTACACGTGGACGATAAGTTCGGGCCAGTTGCCACCGGGATTGTCTCTGGTGCCCGGTACCTGCGTGGACAGCCGGCTGGCCACCTGCACCATCAGCGGTACCCCGACGGTGCCAAGCCCCCCCCCTTACACGTTCACGGCGCAAGTAACGGATGGAGAGACACCGCCGGCAGTGGCCACGCAACAATTCACCATCACCGTGGCGGGGATAACGAACGCTACGCTAAACGGGAACTACGTTTTCTCATTCAACGGTTACAACGGCAGCAACAGCAGTCCCCTCATCATGGCTGGGGCCTTTGTGGCCGATGGGAACGGGGACCTTGCTCCCCCCATGGGCGGCAACGGCAACGGCGGTGAGTTCGACCTGAACAGTGGGTCGGGCGAAACCAATGTCACCTGTCCGAACGGCATAGATGTTGGCCCACAACCGCAAGTCATCATTCCCGGTCCCGCGGGCTCAACTTACTCGCTGCAACCGAACGGATTGGGTACGATGACCATCGTCACCAGTTCAGCCACTTACAATTTCCAGATTGCCATTCGTCCCGATGGCAGCGGAAGCATGATCCAGAACAATGCCGACCCGAACACGCGCGGCTCGGGGACGATTAAGGTGCAGACGAAGAACGTGACCGTGGCCCAAATCGAGGGCAACTTCGTTTACGGTGTCAACGGCGCCGACCCCAGCGGCAGCCGCTATTCCGCTGCCGGCCGCTACAGCCAGGTCGACCAGAATGGTGATTTGAGCAACGGAGCTCTCGACGTGGACGACGCGGGCACAACCTCTCAGCAGACCTTCCTGGGGACCCTCTCGGTTACCCTTGATCCCTTCGGCCGGGGCTGTAACTCCAGACTCACCTTCAATCACAATAATAACGAGGGGTACGTTTACACCTACTACATCATTTCCGCTAACGAACTGGTGCTAATCTCCACCGATCCTGTGGGCGGCAGTAACAACGCCAACCTGACGCTGTGGTCAATTCGTCGCCAGATCGTGGGGGGAAGCGGCTTCAACAATGGGAATCTGGCTGGGACTACCGTTCTGGAGCTCAGCGCCCAGGATACGAACGGAGACGCCGATGTCACCACCGGATTGTTTGTGGGGCAAGGCACCAGCTCGAATGACTGCCAAAACGGAAACTATGACAGCGCAACTTTCAGCTTCGATGAGAACCAGGGCGGCACGCTGAACCAGCAGCAGTCTTCACCGGGCACCTATTGCGTCGACACTAATACCGGTCGAGTCACGTTACAGGGCTTCAGCGGCTGGTCCACGAGTCCTCCGGTCTTCTACCTGGGCGGCAATGACCCCGGGTTTGTCGTGGGAACGGACGCGGCCGTCACCTCCGGCATCATGGAAGCGCAGACGGGTGCTTCGTTGAACCTCGACTACTGGGGCGGTACGTTCCTGCCGCCGATTTCGGCGGTCACGGACTCGGTAACCTCCCTGATCGCCGGAAATGGCAACATCACAGCCACGCAGTACACCAGCGGACCGGGTGGGCCCGGCGGGCCGACTAACTTGACGCTTACTTACAGCGTGGATAACACCGGCCGGGCGGTGGTCATGCAAAATGGCAACATCTACGGCATTTTGTATGTGGTGTCGCCGACCAAATTTATTCTGCTGCCGGCCAGTACGACGCCGGTCCTGAACGTCTTTGCCCAGGCTGGTTTCTAGCGGCTTTGGGCTGCGGAAAATCCGCGCGGTAGAGTCCGGGTAGTGCTGCGCTGCCAGCCTGCCCGGTTTTCCTGTCATCCAGGACAAGCGAGCGAGTGCAAGGCGAATTCCGGCGAGAACGGGTAGAGCGGCGCTTCAGCGCCGCGTTCGCTGCGGACAAATGAACCGCTTGGGCCGCTGCGGTCATTACGAGAATGACCGCAGCGGCCCAAGCCTTATGAAAGTGAATTGCCTGGACGCCAGCCTGAAGGCTGGCTCTACCCGGTCTATGCTAGCTCCGAAGCTGGTGTAGCTTGCCCAGAATCCCCCGACTGTTAAGTCCCATACAAGGCCCGATTTGCCGAGCCCCGCATCGACGAAAATGGGCCCTTTCGGCCTCAGACTGCGTAAGCTTTCGCTTAAAATCCAGCACTTTGGAGCCTTGGATCGGGGAAAACTTTGGGAACTCCACTGCAAGGTGTTGCACTACTGGTCAAGAAAGACTATTTGTTATCAATGTGTTACAACGGAGATCGGATTGCAACAACAAGGGTGAATCGGGTTTGTGTCTGAGGACGCGTCTTGGGCGCAGACTGCGAGGCAGGGTTTGTTGCTTGCCGAATTGCGGGCTCGTAATCGATTAATACCTCGAGATGTCTCGGAAAACGGAGGAACCCTTGAGTAAGAAATTGGCTTTGACACTTTGTCTACTGGCCCTCGCTCTCTGCACTCTGCCAGCGATGGCTCAAACAACTTTGTATTCCGATCTGGGCACTGGAAGTGATGTATACAATTGCTGCAGTGGCTGGACGATTTCAGGAACTGGAACGGTTGGCGAGAGCTTCACTTCTGCCAACGAGTTCGTCGATGGAGTGACGGGCGCGGTTACACAGCTCGAGCTCGGTGTCGGTTATGTGACGGGCACGAACTCCTTCTTTGCCGCCATGTACACCAACAACGGCGGCCGGCCGGGCACGCTGATCGACCAGTGGAGCGGCCTGAGCAGCAGCACAACCTTTGGTCAATGCTGCGGGTTGATTACAATTACCGGCATTACCGGAGTCGACCTTACCGCGGGAACGTCGTACTGGATCATCATGGGACCCACGAACCTGAGCGCTACCACTTGGGAAGCGTGGAACCTTAACAGCACGGGCGCGACGGGAACCGACCTGTATGCCACCAGCGGCTGCACCAACGGCACCGGAGGTAACTGCTCGTGGGTTTCGAACGGCACTCAGACGATCGGCGCCTTCGACATCATCGGCACCACTGGATCAAGCGTCCCCGAGCCATCCTCCCTGCTGTTGCTGGGAACCGGCTTGGTCGGAGCTTTTGGAACTATCCGCCGCAAGTTGATGCGCTAACCCTCTTTTAGTCTTGAAAAAAGCCGGAGAGCATTCTCCGGCTTTTTTCATTTGGCAAGCTGAGTGCGAAATTCGCCATGTTAGGGCGCGCCTAAAGGCGCGCCCCTTCAAGGCAGAGTATCAGCAGAGCGCCAGACACTCCCGGCTCCGGCGTGCATGCCAGCCAAGCTACATCTGCGGCTCTAGACTCGGTTGCGGAGGCGCGCCGGGCTCGGTGCTCTGCGGTTGTGGGTTGGACTGTGCCGGCGGCGTTCCCCTCTCCGGATGCTGAAGCGCGGCGCCGGGCGGCGGAGCCACAACCTCTGGAGCCTCGGCCGGTACCACTCCCTGGACCGCCGGCTTGTGCTGGACCTTGCCGGACTCAGCATCTGCGATGTCAATGCCCAGCTTGGTGAGCGTCTCCGCCGTGTAGTAATCCAGCAGCACTTTGGACTTCTCGTAATTGGCGGCCGAGTTGAGCACGTTGGATTCCGCCTGCGTCAGATTGCTGGACGCCTGCAGCACCAGCGTCGGTGTCGATGCTCCGTAGCTGAACTTCTTCTGTTCGGCATCCAGGTTCTGCTGCGCATAATCCCGAGCTGCGATGGCAGCCTGTAGAGCTGCATAATTATTTTGCAGGCCGAACTGCGCCTGCCTCACCTGCAAGGTGATGGTGTTCTCAATCTGCTGCAGGTTTACCTGTTGCTGGCGATATTCCAGCTCGGAGCGGACCTGACTGGCCTGGGCCGCGCGATTGCGCAGTGGGATGCTCACATTCACTCCCATGCCTTTGTCCGGCGCGGAGCTGTTGAATAGATTGGAAAAGGCCGAGTTATAGTTGGGAGGAACCGAGCCAGGCTGAAAGCATTCGCCGAAAAGGTTAAGCGTCGGACAGGTCGGAATCAGCGGGTTCTGCGGCCCCGCCAGACCCGACGCCCCGTAGAACGCATATAAATCCACTGTCGGCAGCAACGCGTTCCTCAGCGACTTGCGCGAGATCTCGTAATTGGTGAGTTGGATCCGGGCGGTCGCTATTTCGGGACGCCCTTGCACTGCCTCCTGAATAAGATCTTCCACCGGCCGCACTTCATATTGTTCGTTGGGCTTCAGGGTGTCCGTGGGGATGACGGGCGCCGCCGCCAGCAACGGATCCTGCATGTTTTTGGTGATGGCATTCTTGATCAGCAGTTGTTCCAACTGAAGATTGGTTTGGGCCATGATGAGATTCTGCTTGGCGTTCTCAACTCCACTCTGCGCCTGGACCACGGTGATGGGGGCCAGGGTGCCGATCCTCACTTGTTCCTGATCATCGGAGAGCGTTTTGTTGGCTAGTTGTAACTGCCGCTGGTTTACCTTTACCGCCTCATACGCCGTCACCAGGTCCCAGTAGATGTTTTCAATCTGCGAAACGGTGGTCATGATCTGCTGCCGGAAGACCACATCGGCGATCTCGCGGTTGTTGCGCGCAATCCGAATCCAGCGCAGGTTGGGATCGAAGCCAAAGCCTTGCAGCAGGTGCTGGCGCACCTGGAAGCGGAAGCTGGGGGTTAGGGTCGGATTCACGAAGCTGTAGGGGCTGTTGGTGGTGATGTAGCTGTTGTTGAAGGTCAGCGTCATCAGTGTGCCGGTCGAGAATCCCTGCGAGTAATTGAAGTTGTAGGTGTTGGTGTTCTGATTCAGACTGGGGACGCCATAGAAAACGGTGCTTTCCTGCGGCGTGAGGGCGCGCTCGCCTTGAATGTTGGCGCCGATCACCGGGTCGTAGTTGTCGATGGGGGGGCCATTACCCAGAGTGGACGTCACAATGCC
>Ga0181530_10000736_pt1 | contig 42134 bp, 26 predicted proteins | sample PEATcosm2014_Bin_42_FD_119769 | JGI IMG/M metagenome (GOLD analysis project Ga0181530, IMG submission 119769) | Peatland microbial communities from MTU Mesocosm Facility, Houghton, MI, USA - PEATcosm2014_Bin10_60_metaG | ecosystem: Environmental > Terrestrial > Soil > Wetlands > Peat | place...
AGCAAGGAAGCAAGGAAGCAAGCGTTTAACACAGATTTTCACAGATTAAGTCACAGATTAAGTCACAGATCAGGAATAATAATACCTATTGCGTAACATTTATAATTTCGCGCGGACGGAAACCATTTCTAATCTGTGACTTAATCTGTGAAAATCTGTGTTAAACGCTTGCTTCCTTGCTTGCTTTCCTTTCTGCTCCCCCACCTCCAAACACCGACCTGGCGGCCAGGCGGTAGCAGTCAATATCGCGCACCCAATCGCGTGCGATCGCCATGCGGGACACCTGTCGCGCCGCCCCGGCGGCGAGCGTCCGGATGCAGGCTACGATCGGCGTTCACGGGGCAAAGCTCCATAGGCGCTAACTTAAGGCTATTCGAGCACGGACGGGCCTCCTGTGCCATGGCCGGCCACCCACGACTTGCTGTGCCGTGCGCTGCAAAGTCGCGGGTCACCGGGTCAAGCCCGGTGATGACACATTGGGGCAGACCGTCGGCCAAACCACTTAAGTTAGCGCCTATGGGACGAAGGCCCGCCATCCACGACTTTGCGGCTCACATAAAGGAAAGTCATGGATGGTCCGCCTGCGCGGACCATGACGAATTGGGCAGAGTCCGCACGTCAACTGACGCAGTTATTCCCCGGCGAGCCCTTATCCGCCAGCGCAGAGTAGCTTTGTCCGCCGTACCAGAAGCCCGTTTCGCCCGTTCTGACCGGCCTGAGTTACAAGCCTGACCGCAAGATTTGATCAGGCGAAATGGCAGGCAACGAAATGTCGCGGGGCCACCTCGCGCAGAGCGACCGGCTGAGCGCAGATCGGCGCCGCCAGCGGACACCTGCCACGCAGACGACATCCTTGCACGACGGCAGAGGCACCCGGCGGCTCGCCACGCAATACGAAGCGGCTGCGGCGCCGGTCCGGATCGGGCACCGGCACCGCGGAGATCAGGGCGCGCGTATAGGGATGCCGCGGATCGCCGATGACCTGCGCGGCGTCGCCATGTTCGACGATCACACCAAGATACATCACCGCAATCCGCCCGGCCAGATATTTCACGGTCGCAATGTCGTGCGAGATGAACAGATAGGCCAGGTCGAGTTCCGCGCGCAGCCGCTCGAGCAACAGGATGACGCGCGAGCGCAGGGACACGTCGAGTGCCGACGTGGGTTCGTCCAGCACCACCAGCCGGGGCTGGGTGACGATCGCGCGCGCGATATTGGCCCGCTGCCGCTGCCCGCCCGAAAGTTCGTGCGGGTAGCGATCCGCCAGTTCGAGCCCGAGACCGACATGCTCCAGCACCGCTTCGGCGCGTTCCCGCCGCTCCGCCCGGCCAAGCTCCTCGTGCAACAGCAATGGCTCTTCCACCATCCGGCGCACCGTCATCCGAGGGTTGAGCGCCGCCGCGGAATCCTGAAACACCATCTGCACCTGCTTGCGCATTGCCCGCAGCCCGGACCGGTCCAGGGCGCACAGATCCACCCCCGCCAGCCGGATGGCGCCGCGGCTCGGCTCGATCACGCGCAGAATGCAACGGCCCAGCGTGGACTTGCCGCATCCGGACTCGCCGATCAAACCCAGCGTCTCGCCGGCGTCGATCGTCAGGCTCACGCCATCGACGGCCCGCACGCCGCCGCCGGCACCGCCGAACCGCTTCAGCGGGAAATGCTTGGCCAGGTCTTCGACCTCAAGCAGCGCTGGCACGGGCATGCGCTACGGCAAAGCAGGCGGCGGCATGGCCAGGGCCGATCGCCAGCAGCTCCGGGCGGCTCTGTCGGCACCGCGCCGACACCAGGTCGCACCGGTCGGCGTAACGGCATCCCGGTGGCGGATGCAGCAATGGCGGCACCGCGCCCGGTATCGGCGTCAAGGCGACATCCGCGTCGATGCGCGGAATCGCCGCCACCAGCGCCCGCGTGTACGGATGTGCCGGATGACGGAACAGGCTGCGCACCGGTGCCACTTCCGCGAGCTGTCCGGCGTGCATCACCGCGACGCGATCGCAGGTTTCCGCGACCACGCCAAGGTCGTGCGTAATCAGGATGATCGCGCTGCCGGTCTGCACGCAGACGTCGCGCAGCAGGTCCAGGATGCGCGCGGCGATCGACACGTCCAGCCCGGTCGTCGGCTCGTCCGCGATGAGCAATCGCGGCGCGCTCGACAACGCCATCGCCACCATGATGCGCTGACAGGTGCCGCCGGAAAGCTGATGCGGGTACTGCCTTGCCTTGCCGCCGGCGTCCGGAATTCCCACCTGCTCCATCAGGGCGATGGCCCGGCGCGCGGCCGCGGCACGCGATGCACGCTCGTGCAGCCGGATCAGCCGGGCGATCTGCTGTCCTACCGGAATGACCGGATTCAGCGAGGTGCGCGGACTCTGCGGCACCAGCGCAATCCGGCGTCCGCGATAGGTCCGCTGTTCCGCCTCCGGCATGCGCAGAATGTCGTGGCCCTCGAAGCGGACGGCACCGCGCACCACGTGCCCGGGCGGACGGATCAAACCCAGAATGGCAACGCCGGTCACCGACTTTCCGGAACCCGATTCGCCGACCAGACCGACGATTTCGCCCGCCTCGACGTTGAGGCTGACACCGTCCACCGCCTGCACCGTGCCATCCTCGGTGTGGAAGTGGATGACGAGGTCCTCGATTTCCAGCAGGCTCATCGTACCCCCCGCATGCGCGGGTCGAGAATGTCGCGCAGCGCGTCGCCGATCAGGTTGAACGACAGCACGGCGAGCATGATCGCGAGGCCGGGGAACAGGAAAAGCCACCACTCGCCGGTAACCATCTGGCTGGCGCCTTCCGCGGTCATCTCGCCCCACTCGCTGGCCGGAGGTTGGATGCCGAGACCGAGGAACGACAGCGTCGCCATGGTGAGCAATGCGAAGCCGGTGGCAAGCGTCGCCTGCACGATCAATGGCGGAATGCAGTTCGGCAGCAGATGCACGAACAGAATGCGACGCGTCGGATTGCCGACGGTGAGCGCGGCTTCGGCGTATTCCATCTCACGCGCGCGCAGCACCTCGCCACGCATCAGCCGCAGATAGGTGGGCACCTGGGTAATCGCGATGACCAGGATCAAATTGCCGGTTCCGCTGCCGAGCGCTGCCGCCAGCCCCATCGCCAGCACGAGCGCCGGGAACGCCAGCACCGCGTCCACCGCGCGCATCACCAGCATGTCCAGCCAGCCGCCGCGATAGCCGGAGATCATCCCGATGAACGACCCCACCGCCAGGGCGGCAGAGGTGGCGGCCAGCGGCACCGCCAGATCGACCCGCGCGGCATAGATGATCCGGGAAAATTGATCGCGGCCATAGACGTCGGTGCCGAACCAATGCGGCCAGCACGGCCCGAACAAGGCTGCCGTCGGGTCCGTGTCGTCAGGCCCGAACGGCATGATCCAGGGCGCCAGCGCGGCGATCAGCACCAGCGCCGCCAGCGTGCCGACCGCAGCCAGGGACACGGGATTGCGCCGCAGCCGCCGCATCCCCGGCCAGCCAGTCCAGGGATGTCCCGGCAGCGCCAGCCCCGCCATCAGCCGAGCCGGATACGCGGATCGGCCAGCCCGTAGGCCACGTCCACCGCAAAGTTCACCAGCACGTACATCACCGCCACGAACAGCACGAAGGATTGGATCGGCGCCGAATCTTTCGTCATCAGCGCGGTCACCGCGTAATTGCCGATGCCCGGCCAGGCGAACACGCTCTCGACCACCGCATTGCCGGCCATCAGGAAGCCGAACACGACGCCAAGCGTGGTGATGACCGGGATCAACGCATTGCGCAATGCGTCGCCATAGATCACCTGGCGTGCCGGCAGTCCCGCGGCCCATGCTGCCTTGACGTAGTCGGAGACCAGCGTTTCCAGCATCGACGCCCGGACCATGCGCGCCAGCGGCGCCATGATGCTGATCGCCAGGGTGAACGACGGCAGTGCCAGATGCGCCAGGCTGGAGCCGAGCGCGCGCCAGTTGCCGGTCAGCACCGAATCCACGACATAGAGTCCGGTCAGGTGCATGGGTGCCGCGACGTCCGGGCCGAGCCGGCCAAGCGGCGCCGGCGCGATGCCCAGCAAATAGAAAAACACGTAGATCAACAGCAGCCCGGTCCAGAAGCTCGGCAGCGCCACGCCGGCGACGGCAACCACGCGGCCCAGATGATCGATCAGCTTGTCCCGGTGCAGCGCCGACAGCACGCCAAGCGGCAGGCCGAAGACGACCGCCAGAACCAGGCTGGCCAGCGTCAATTCGAGCGTCGCCGGCAGGCGCTGGGCAAAATCCTGCAACACCGGCCGCCCGGTCGCGGCGCTTTCGCCCAGGTCGCCATGCAACAAGCCCGCGACATAGCGCTCGTACTGCACGGGAATCGGCCGATCGAGCCCCATCTGGTGCTCGACCTCCTTGATATAGGCGGGCGTCGCGAAGGGACCGGCCTTCACCAATGCGGGGTTGCCAGGCAGCAGCACGGTCAGCAGGAAGCTGATCAGCGTCACGCCGAACAATGTCGGGATGACCAGCGCCAGGCGTCCAACGACGTACCAGGCGAACGCCATGTCGCGCGGGGTCCGCCTCGCCTCAGGCGAGCTTCATTGGATAGAACCGCTCGAACGTGTCCCAACGCTTCTCGATCCCGACCAGGTCGGCACGCATGACGCGGGTCCAGTTGTCGTACCACAGGAAGCCCCAGACCGCATCGTCGATCAGGATCTTCTGCGCCTGTTTCGCCCCCTCCAGGCGCTTTCCCGCATCCTGCTCGAACATGTTCGCATCGATCACCGCGTCGAGCGCGGGGTTGGCATAGAACGACGTGTTCGTCGCCTTGGCCTTGCTGTGGAAATTGAAATACAGGTGGTAGAACGGGTCGTTGATCCACGACTGCCATGACTCGATCGAAAGCTGGTGGCTGCCCTGGCTGGCCATCTGCCGGAACGTCGCGTCGGTCTCCTTCACGATGTTGACGGTGAACCCGATGTTTTGCAGTTCCCGCTGAATCCACACCGCGGCCTCTTCGTGCGGCTGCCAGCCGACGCGGATCGCCAGCTCCACCGGCAGCGGCGCGCCGCCAGGCCCCGCCTGCTTCATCAGCGCCTGCGCATGCGCGATGTCGTATTTGAACGGCGACAGCGACGCGTCATAGCCCGGCGTAAGGCTGGGCAGCGGACTCTTCATCTGCGCACCATAGCCGAACAGCACGTTCGGAATGATCGCCTGGATCGGGATGGCGTAGTTCACCGCCTGCCGCACCTCCGGCTTGTCGAACGGCGGCTTGCTGGTGTTCATGCTGAGCCAGTGGCAGGTCGTGTCCGGGACGGTGACGATCGTCAGATCCTTGTCGCCTTCCAGGCTCTTGATGCTGCGCGGCGACAGGCCCGAACGGCCGGCGACGAAGTCGATCGCCTTGCGCTTCAGCAGCAGCAGCCGGTCGGATTCGTTTGGCACGAACTTGCAGTCGATGCGTTCGAAGAAGGGCGCCGGCCGCCAGTACGGCTTGGTCGCCTCCAATACCACGCCAACCCCCGGCTCGTTCCTGGTCAACTGGTACGGTCCGAGTCCGGCGGTGTTCCGCTTCAGCCAGGCCGTTGCCCAGGGATCGTCCGGCGTGGCGTGCGGCTTCACCTCATCGGGGTCCAGCAATGCATCGTTCGCCAGCGCCATGGCGTCGAGCGCCAGCGGGCTCGCCGCGGGCATGTGGATCGCCACCGTTTCGTCATCGCGCAGTTCGAACTGTTCCGGCTTGGTCACGCGCAGCAGCAGCGGCAGCACCAGCCGCATGTAGCCGGGCGATTGCAGGCTGCGATCCAGCATATACTTCACCGCCGCCGCATTGACCGGCCGGCCGCTGGGAAAAATCATGCCCTTGCGGATTTGCATCACCAGCGTGGCGCCGTTGTCCTCGAACGACCAGGCGCTGGCAACGCTGCCGTCGAATTGCTCGGGCTTCGAGCGATAGAGACCCGGCGCCCCCGCCACCGGATCGACCTTCCACATCAGCGGGCTGTCATAGATGTTCGCCTGCACGGTGTACGCACCGATCGACTTGAACGACGCCGGATCGAGCGTGTCGATGTCGGTGTCCCACGCAACCGTCAGCGTCCGCGGCTCGGCGGCCTGTGCCGGTCGCGCACCAGGCGCAACGGCAAGGCCGGTGCCCAGCGCCGCCGCCCCCGAGGCCGCGAGTTTCAGGAAATCCCGCCGCGCCGTGCCGCCGCTCATGCCAGCCCCCATCCCGCAGATTGCGGCTTGTCTTATCAGGAGTGTTCCATTATCGTCAACCCAAGTTCGAGAAAATGGAACACGCGGCGGACCATGTCGACCCTGGAAAATGCTGCCTCGGTGCTGCGGTTGTTCTCCCCCGACCGGCAGGAACTGACCGTGACGGACGCGGCCCGCGCTTTGGGCATGCCGAAAAGCTCCGTGTCCCGGCTGCTGAAGGCGATGCGCGATGCCGGGTTCCTGACCAGCGTCGCCGCCGCCCCGCGCTACCGCGTCGGCAATCTGTTGTTCGAAATTGCCCAGATGCATCGGCAGAATTCCGACCTGATGCAGCTTGCCGATGCCGAGCTTGGCGCGATCTGCCGGGAGACGCGGCACACCGGCTACATCTCCATTCTCGACGGCGCGGATGTCCTGGTGCTGCGGATGCTTCCCGGTCGCGACGCGTTGCGGGTGGTCACGCCGCTCGGCAGCCGGGCCGCCGCCTTCGCAACCGCCAACGGGCGCGCGTTGCTGGCGCGGCTCGGCGACGACAAGGTGCGCGCGCTGCATCCCAAGCGCCTGCGGCCGCCATCGCCCAATGCGCCGCGCGCCATGACGGACTTGCTCGCCAGGCTGGCGCAACTGCGCCGCGTCGGATGGTGCGAGGCGATCGATGAGGCGATCCCCGGCGTCCACTCCGTCGCGGTGGCGGTGGAGGATGCGGCCAATGCGGAAACCCTCGCATTTTGCCTGTCCTTTCCGGATTCCCATGGCTCGGAGATCGAATTGCGCCGCATGGTTCGCATGCTGACGGGCGCCGCCCGCCGGATTGCCGACAGGGTCGGCGATCGGTACTGGCAATCGCTGCCGAGGGATCTGGCGGCATGAGGCAGTTGTCGGCCGACGACATCGAGGCGCTCGCCGTCGGGGCATGGATCCTCGGCGCCGGCGGCGGCGGCAGCCCGTACCATGGGCTGCTGAACATGCGCCGTCTGTATCGCGAGGGCACCCGGATTTCCCTGATGCAGCCGGACGAACTCGACGATCGCGACGATGTCGCGGTGGTCTCGATGATGGGCGCCCCGCTGGTCATCCTGGAACGCCTGGTCGATGCACGGCTGATCGCGCGTGCCGTCGAGGCGATGCAGGAACATCTCGGCCGCCGCTTCCGCGCGGTGATGGCGATCGAGATCGGCGGCGGCAACGGCATTCAGCCGCTGATGGCGGCGGCGCATCTTGGCATTCCGGTGGTCGATGCCGACGCCATGGGCCGCGCCTATCCCGAAGCGCAGATGACCTCCTTCGCCGTCGCCAACCTGGCGCCGGCGCCGCTGACCTCGGTCGATCCGCGCGGCACCGAAGCGGTGATCACCCGCGCGGCAAGCTGGAAATGGATGGAGCGCGCCAGCCGCAAGCTGTGCACCGAATTCGGCTCGATCGCCGCAACCTGCAAGGCACCGCGCACCGGCGCGGAAGTGAAGCGCTGGGGTATCCCCGGCACCACGTCGCAGGCGATCCGTCTGGGCCAGGCCGTGCAATCCGCACACCGTCGCCACGACGATCCCATCGCCGCGATCCTGCGCACGGAGAATGGCAAGCGCGTGTTCACCGGCAAGGTGACGGCGGTCGAACGCCGGACGACCGAAGGCTTTCTGCGCGGCCGGACGACGATCCAGGGCCTGGGCGCCGACCGGGACGCCGCGATCGACATCGAATTCCAGAACGAATGGCTGGTGGTGTGGCGCGACGGCGCGCCCGTGGCCTCCACGCCGGAGCTGATCTGCGCCATCGACAACGATACCGGCGAGGCGATCGGCACCGAAATGGTGCGCTACGGCCAGCGCGTGACGGTGATCGCGTTGCCCTCGCCACCGATATTTCTGACGCCGGCCGGTCTCGCCTATGTCGGCCCGCGCGCGTTCGGTTACAATTTCGACTTTCGTTCGGTGTTCGACGCATGAACCGACTGGGCATCGATGTCGGCGGCACCAACACCGACGCCACGCTGGTGGCGGATGGGCGCGTCCTGTACGCCATCAAGGTGCCCACCACCGAGGATGTCACCAGCGGCATCGTCGCCGCGATGCGGGCGGTCCTGGCCCAAGCCGCGATAAGCGTCGATGCGGTGATGATCGGCACAACGCATTTCGTCAACGCCGTGGTGCAGCGGCGCAGCCTGGCGCCGGTGGCCGCGATGCGCATCGGGCTGCCCGCGACGGCGGCGTTGCCGCCATTCACCGACTGGCCGGATGACCTTGCCGCGCCAGTGGCCGGAGGATGCTGGCTGGTCCAAGGCGGCCATGATTATGACGGCCGCCGCTTCATGCCGCTCGACGTTGCAGCGGTCCGCGCCGCGGCACGGGAGATGCGCGCGCGCGGACTGACGCAGGCGGCGGTCACCGCCATGTTCTCCCCACTGACGCAGGAGGACGAAGCCGCCGTCGCGGCCATCCTGCGCGACGAGGTCCCCGGCATCTCCGTCACCTGTTCGCACCTGCTTGGCGGCATCGGCCTGCTGGAGCGGGAGAATGCCGCGGTGCTGAATGCGGCGATCATTCCGCTGGCGCGGGAGACGATCGGCGGCTTCGAACGGGCGATGCAGGAAACCGGGATCGCAGCGCCGCTCTACATCACCCAGAACGACGGCACCGTGGCGGCGGCCAGCCAGGCGGCGCTGTTCCCGGTGTTCAGCTTTGCCTCCGGTCCGACCAATTCAATGCGCGGCGCGGCGTATCTCTCGCGCTGGCAGAACGCCGTCGTCGTCGATGTCGGCGGCACGACGACCGATTTCGGCCATCTTCAGGCCGGCTTCCCGCGCCAGGCCAATACCTCGGTCCGGGTCGGCGGCGTGCGGACATTGTTCCGGATGCCGGACGTGTTGTCGATCGGCCTCGGCGGCGGCAGCCTGGTCGATCCGGAAACGATCGCTATCGGGCCGCACAGTGTGGGCTACCGCCTGACGGAACAGGCTCTGGTGTTCGGCGGCGACCGGTTGACGATGACCGACGTCGCGGTGGCCGCCGGACTTGCCGATATCGGCGAACGCGCACGGGTGCGGCATTTGTCGCGCGACCTGGTGGATGCCGCGCTCGCACGCGCCGCCGCGATGATCGAAGACCATGTCGACCGGATGAAGACCGATGCCGGCGACGTGGTGCTGATCGCGGTCGGTGGTGGCGCCTTCCTGGTGCCGGACCACCTTGCCGGCGTGCGCGACGTGGTTCGCCTGGAGCATGGCGGATGCGCCAACGCGGTCGGCGCGGCGATCGCGCAAGTCAGCGGCGAGGTGGACCAGGTGTTCCAGGGCCTGAGCCGCGACGCCGCGCTGTCGCAGGCCCGCAGCATCGCGGAACGCCGTGCCGTCGAGGCCGGAGCGTCCGCGGACAGCCTGTCCATCGTCGAAGCCGAGGACATTCCGATTGCGTATCTCCCCGGCGATGCCATCCGGGTGCGCGTCAAGGTCGTCGGCGACATCGCCTGAACAAGGAAAGCCACGATGCCGGTTCGGTTCCTCATCAGCACCCTGAAGTCCGGCGTGGACCCGCAAGACTACGAGCAATGGGTCCGCGAACGCGACTACGCGCTGGTGCGCAGCAAACCGAACTATCTCAGCTACACCGTGCATCGCATCCGCGGGCCGGTGGCGGGCGCCCCAGACGCCGGTTGGCAGTATATCGAGCGGATCGAAGTGCGCAGCCTGGAACAACATGACCGCGATCTGGCCTCGCCGGAGGGCGTGGCGCTGCGCGAGGAGCTGTACGGCCGCTTCCTGGATCGTGCCAAGAACATCTATTTCGCGACGGATCCGATCGAGTAGAGCATTTGCACCGTGACTGGACATAAGGATACTCCCCCTCCCCTTGAGGGAGGGGGTTGGGGGGAGGGGTTCGTGCCGCATGAACTCCTCCCCCCAACCCCCTCCCTCAAGGGGAGGGGGAGTATCCTTCTCGGCGACAGTCTCCGCAGTTTCGTCCAGGGCGGGTCGGCCGCTGGCCGGTGGGGAACCCGCAATGACAGGGGGTAGTCTGCGTTTCCAGTCAGGCTGAAAGCGCTCTGGCGCGCCGGAAGAAGGAGACCGCCATGGGTCTGGAGCTTCTCATGCTGGGCGATACGCCCGTGTCGCAGCTCGCCGAGCGTGCGCGGTTCGCCGAGGCATGCGGCTTCGACACGGTTTGGATCGCCGACGAGCGGTTCTATCGCGAGGTGTATTCCTGCCTGACCCGCGTCGCCCTTGCCACCTCGCGCGTGCTGCTCGGTCCCTGTGTCACCGACCCATTCGCGCGGCATCCGGCGCTGACCGCGATGGCGATCGCCACGCTGGACGAGATCGCCGGCGGCCGCGCCGTGCTGGGGCTGGGCGCGGGCGTGTCGGGTTTCGCCGAACTCGGCATCCAGCCGAACAAGCCGCCGCGCGCCCTGCGCGAATCCATCGCGCTGATCCGCGCCTTGCTGCGGGGGGAAAATGTCGATGTGCAGGGCGAGGTGATCTCGTTCCGCAACGGTCATCTGAGCTTCAAGCCGATCCGCGCCGAGATACCCGTTGTCATTGCGAGCAATGGCCCGTTGGGTCAACGGGCCGCCGGCGCGGTGGCGGACGGCGCCATCATGGAGGCCTGCGGCTCGGTCGCGGAAGCGCGTGCCTTGCGGGCGGAGGTGGCGCGTGGCGCGGCCGCGGCCGGGCGCAATCCGCAATCGGTGCGGCTGATCGCACGGCTCAATGCCTGCGTCGCGGCCGATGGACGGCGGGCGCGCGATGTCGTCCGGCCAACCGTCGCCCGATTGCTGGGACGCGGTTCGCTCAAGCTTGCTACCGCCGCGGCCGAAGGGCTGACGCTTCCCTCAGAAGCCACCGCGCCGATGGCAAACGCACCTTATGCCGAAGGTGTGCGGCCGTACCTTCCGCTGTTGCCGCTGATCACCGACCGTCATGTGGACGCGTTCACCCTGGCCGGCACCAAGGATGAGGTCACGGCGCACATCATCGCGCTGCGCAAGGCCGGCATCGATTCCATCATCGTCCGCCCGCTGGCCGCGGACGATGCGCCGGCGGAGGCAACCATCGAGGCGCTCGGCGCAATCTGGCCCGCCGTGATGTCCGCGGCGGCCTGACCCGGAAGCGCGCATGGCATTCCAGGTCCATCAGCCCGAGAGCGTTGAGGCAGCGATCCGGCTGGCCGGCGCGTTCGGCCCGGATGCCCGCTTTCTGGCCGGCGGTACCGACCTGATCATCCAGATCAACCGCAAGCGCTGCGCGCCGCAACACCTGATCGCGCTGGGCGGCATCCGCGGCCTGTGCGGCATCGAAGCGGGCGCGGACGCAATCGTCCTGGGTGCGCTGACAACCCACAAGGCGATCGAACGATCACCGGTTTTCGCGGGACCGCTGGCCGCGCTGGCGGAGGCGGCACGCGTCGTCGGCGGGCATCAGATTCGCAATATCGCCACGATCGGCGGCAACGTCGCGAATGCCTCGCCGGCGGCCGACCTGCTGCCGCCATTGCTCGCGCTGGATGCCTCGGTGTCGTTGGCCGGCGGACGCGGCACACGGCGGCTTCCGCTCGCGCAGTTCCTGCACGGACCCGGCGCCACCGATCGCCGCGACGATGAGCTGTTGACGAGCATCGTGTTCGCCCGCCCGCCGCAGCGCAGCGCGACCGCCTTCATCAAGGCAGGCCGGCGCCGTGCGATGGAGATCTCCATCGTCTGCGTCGCCGCACTGTTGCAACTGGACGCAGACGGAAGCTGCCGGACCGTCCGCATCGCGCTCGGTGCGGTGGGGCCGACCGCGACGCGCGCACCCCAGGCCGAGCAAGCCCTGCGCGGCTGTGAACCGACACCGGCAGCGCTTCAGGAAGCCGGACGCCTCGCCGCGGCCGGCTGCGCGCCGATCAGCGATGTGCGGGCCTCCGCCGAGTATCGACGGATGCTGGTGCAGGCGCTGGTGCCGCGCGCTCTGCAACGCTGCCTGCAACGCATCGAGGCATACGGCCGATGAACACGATCCCGCTGCAACTCCAGGTCAACGGCGAGGCGCACGACGTTCTGGTCGAGCCACATTGGACGCTGCTGCATGTGCTGCGCCAGCAACTCGGGCTGACCGGCACCAAGGAGAATTGCCTGGAAGCGGAATGCGGCGTCTGCACCGTCCTGCTGGACGGCAAGGCAGTCAACGCCTGCATTCTTCTTGCGGTACAATGCCGTGGCCGGACCATCATGACGATCGAGGGCCTTGGCCGCCCCGGCCGGCTGCATCCGTTGCAGCAGGCCTTCATCGAGCATGGCGCGGCGCAGTGCGGCTATTGCATCCCCGGCATGCTGCTGACCGCCAAGTCCTATCTGGACGAGCATCCGGGCGAGGTGCCGGACCCCGCCGCGGTGCGCGAGGCAATTGCCGGCACGCTGTGCCGCTGCACCGGCTATCAGAAGATCGTCGATGCGATCCGTGCCGCCGCGACGCGCATGCGGGAGCCGGCTTGAGATGGCGCTGCCGAACCGATTCGCTGTCGTCGGGCATCGCCTGCCGCGCCTCGACGCGCCGGCCAAGGTGACGGGCACGCAGACCTACGGCACCGACGTCATCCTGCCAGGCATGCTGTACGGCAAACTGTTCCGCAGCCCGGTGCCGCATGCGCTGATCCGCCGGCTGGACGTGCGGCCGGCGCTGGCCATCGCCGGGGTGCGCGCCGTGATCACCGCCGCCGACATTCCAAACACGCGCTACGGCCCGGCGGTCAAGGACATGCCCGCGCTCGCAACGGACCGTGTGCGCTATATCGGCGAACCGGTCGCCGCGGTCGCCGCGACCAGCGTCGAGATCGCCGAACGCGCGGTCGCTGCGATCGAAGCCGAGTTCGAGCCACTGCCGGCCGTGTTCGAGCCCGAGGCGGCGCTGGCGCCCGACGCGCCGCTGCTGCATCCCGATTGGGCACGCTACCAGGCCCTGCCGATCCTGGCTCGCGCCGGTAACGTGGCGAGCCACTCGCGCATCCATCATGGCGATGTCGCAGCGGCCTTCGCGCAATGCTTCCGGGTCTATGAACACCGGTTCACCACCCCCGTGGTGCACGCCGGCTACACCGAGCCGCGTGCCGCGACGGCACGCTGGGAAGGCGACGGCTCGCTGACCGTGTGGAGCAACGGCCAGCTTCCGTACGAAGTGCAGGCGACGCTGGCCGACATACTGCAACTGCCGGTGTCGCTGATCCGCGTGCTGGTTCCCGGCATCGGCGGCGGATTCGGCGGCAAGCTGCGCATCGCGCTGGAGCATCACGCGGCCTTGCTGTCACGCGCGGCCGGACGGCCGGTGAAGCTGGTCTCGACCTGCGAGGAAGAACTGACGGCCGCGCATCCGCGCCAGGCCTCGATCATCACGCTGCGCACCGGCATCGGCCGCGACGGGACCTTGCTGGCGAAGCAGGCGCGCGTGGTGATGGATTGCGGTGCCTATGCCGGATCGGGCGCCGGCACCGCTGCCGTGGCATTGCAAATCGTCGCCGGCCCCTACCGCACCCCCAACCTGCTGTTGGACGGTTTCGCGGTTTACACCAACAAGGTGCCGACAGGGTCGTTCCGCGCAACCGCGGGACCGATGGGAAACTTCGCGGCCGAATCCCAGATGGACATCATCGCCGACGATCTCGGCATCGATCCGCTGGAATTGCGGCTGCGCAACGTGGTGCGCGACGGGGATAGCGGCCCGGCCGGAGAGCCATTGAGCGCGGTCAGCGTCGAGGAATGTCTGCGCAAGGCAGCGCATGCCATCGGCTGGCACGACCGCCGACCCGGCCCGGGACGCGGCAAGGGCATCGCCTGCGGCTGGTGGATGACGACCGGCGGTTCCTCCGGAGTCTATGTGAAGCTCAACGCCGATGGCACCGCCACGCTGAGCAGTGGCGCGGTTGAGTTGGGGACTGGGGCGCTGAGCGGGGCGTGCCAGGTGCTGGCGGAGGAACTCGGGCTGCCGCTGGATGCCATCCGGATTTCGGCTGTCGATACCGCAGGCGTCCCGTATGACTATGGCGCGCAAGGCAGCCGCACCGCGTTCTCGGTCGGCAATGCCGCGCGCGCGGCGGCGGCGACGTTGCGCCAGCGCATCGCCGGGTTCGCCGCCGCGCGGTTCGGAGTCGCGCCGGAGCGCGTGACGCTCGCGCAGGGCCATGCGGTCGCCGGAACCGAAAGCATTGCCATCGCCGAGGTGGCACGGCTGATCCAACTCGCGGGCGGCGGCCTGATTGCGCACGGTACGTTCATCGCACCGGCGCCGCCGCACGATGCCGCACGGGTGGACAACCATCCGTTACCGGCATGGAACACACCGAGCTTCCACGCTCACGCCGCCGAAGTGTCGGTGGACACCGAGACGGGTGAGATCATCGTCGAGCGCTATGTTGTCGCGCAGGACGTCGGTTTCGCCATCAATCCGACCGGCATCGAGGGGCAGATCGAAGGCGGCGTGGCGCAAGGGCTTGGCCAGGCCTTGTCCGAGGAGATCGTGTTCCACGAGGGCCGCGTCGTGAATGCCAACCTGACCGATTACAAGATGCCGACCGCGATGGATGTGCCGTCCATCGAGTCGATCCTGGTGGAACATGCGAGTGTGGCCGGTCCCTTCGGCGCCAAGGGCGTGGGCGAGCCGCCGTGTATCGAACCGCTGGCGACTGTGGCCAATGCCGTGGCTGCCGCGACGTGTGTGCGCATCACCGATCTGCCGATCACCGCGGAGAAGATCTGTCGGCGCTTGTTCGAGCGAGGCGCGGACAACGTGCCCCCCGTGGGGCAGCCGAGCCCGGCACAGGTTTAGGCGACGCCCAACAATCAACGAATCGATTGATGGCGGGCGGATCCGTTTCCCCGTCATGGTCGGCGTAGGCCGGCCATCCACGACTTTGCTGTGCCGCAAGCGCCACAGTCGTGGATGGCGCGCCGGAGCCTGCCCCCGGGCGCTTGACCCGGGGGCGCACCATGACGAGGTGTGGCCGGTGCCGGCGCCCAAACGCCCTAATTTAACGCCCATGGGGCCTTCGCCCGCCATGACGTGTTGGCTCGTGCCCAGCGATCCTCGAAGCAGTTATTCTTGGGCGTCGACTTAGCATCCGCCCGCGCGTCGGTCCTGGCACGCAATGCGCGTTGGCCCGGGCCTGTCGCCCTGTGCGCGGCCGGGTTTCTGGCCCCTGCTTGAGCGGCTGACCCTGCCGATCCCCGAACTCGCCGCCGAGTACTGGATCGTCGTCCATCGCGATATGCGCCGTGCCGCCTGCGTGCGCGCGGTGATGGACTGGCTACGACAGGTATTCGCCAAGCAGCGGGACCTGATCGCAGGTGCCACCCCGTCAGCCCGGCTTGCCATGCCAGGCCCGCCATGCAAGCTGCCCGGGCAGCACGAAAACCGCGGCTGCGGCGTGAACATGATCCGGCGCAGCGATGGCGGCTAACAACCTCGACAGAACATTTCGGCTGGTGCTGTACGACGCGCTCGCCAGCGAAGCGATGAGCTCGCTGACGACCGGGGTCTTCCTGGCTGGCTTCATGGTGCAGCTCGGCGCCAGCAATCTCGCCATCGGCCTGCTGGCGGCGGTGCCCTTTGCCGTGCAGTTCCTGCAGTTGCCGGCGGTGGTCCTGGTCGAGCGCATCCGCGCCAGGCGCGCCATTTGCGCCTGGGCGGCGGGGATCGGCCGCTCGTTCCTGCTCGTCGCCGCGGCGGCGCCATTGCTTGGCACGCATGTCGCGATCGCCGTGCTGGTTGGGGCGGTGGCGTTGTATCAGGCATTGGCCGCCATCGCCGGTTGCGCCTGGAATTCCTGGATGCGCGACCTGGTTCCCGAAACCGACTTCGGTCGCTTCTTCGGCCGCCGTTCCACCGCAACGACCGCACTCGCGACCGCGGTCGCGCTGCTTGGCGGTCTGCTGATCGATGCCTGGAAGCGCCACGTGCCGGGGGATCCGGCAATCGCCTACTCCGCCTTGTTCGTGGCCAGCGCGGTGTTCGGCTTTTGCGGGGTCTGGCTGCTGTCGATCACGCCGGAGCAGCCGATGCCGCCGATCGCACAGCGCACCAAAATATTCGCATTGCTCATGACACCATTCCGGGATCCGAATTTCCGCCGGCTGATGGTGTTCCTGTCGTCGTGGAACTTTGCCGCCAATCTCGCCGCCCCGTTCTTTGCCGTTTATATGTTGAAGACGCTCGGCTACGCGATGACGACGATCATCGCACTGACAGTGGCGAGCCAGCTCAGCAACATCGCCGCGCTTGGTCTCTGGGGCAATCTGATCGACCGGTTCAGCAACAAGGCGGTGCTGCAAATCTCGGCGCCGCTGTTCCTGGTCTGCACGCTGGGCTGGACCTTCACCGGTCTCGCCTGGATCGGTCCGGCGACGCTCTACCTGCTGGTGGTCATCCATGTGCTGATGGGCGTCGCCACCGCCGGCGTGGCTCTGGCTTCGGGCAACATAGTCATGAAGCTGTCGCCGTCTGGACAGGCGACCGCCTTCCTCGCGGCCAGCAGCGTGGTGGTTGCGACCTGTGGCGCGATCGCGCCGATCATCGGCGGGCTGTGTGCCGACTTCTTCGCCGCGCGGGAACTCACACTCGCGTTCACCTGGACGGGTGGCGTCGGGGCGGTCACCGTTCAGGTGCTCGACTTTCATTCCTGGACATTCTTCTTCGGCCTGGCGTTTGTGGTTGGCCTGTTTTCGCTGCATCGACTCTCGTTCGTGCAGGAAACCGCGGGGACCACCGACAAACTGCTGGTACGCGATCTGCTGCTGGAAGCACGTCGGTCGATCCAAAGCCTGTCGAGTGCTGCCGGTCTGCTGCGCGTGGTCCTCCCGCAATCGTGGCTGGTGGCGCCGCCATCGGGGAAGCCTCCGGCAACCGGCGGGGTCATCAAGTGAATCGAAGGAAGGTGGGCCTCGCGCGAAGCCTGTCATTGCGCGACACCACGTGCCGCCTGTCATTGCGAGCGCAATGCCAGGCCGCACGCTACCTGACGCGGTTATTCCCGGACAGACACCAAGCAAGCGCCGCAGCCAGGCCAACGATTGGCAGAACTATGTCAGCCCGATGCGCTGGCTCATATCACGTGGAAGACGTGGCGAACGGCCACCGTTCGGTGATGGTGGCAATATACCGAACGACCAGATCCAAGGCGCAGGCTGCATCAAACACGTCCAGCGAAACGGGACACCAGCCAAAGTCAACTCTGGCCGTGTGAGCCTCCGGCACGGATGTGGGCAGCGGGCCGAGGGATGCTTTTATCATGCCGTCGTGCGTCAGCTCGATAAGCAGCGTCTCTCCCACTTTTTCGCCGTCAGCCCGCAGTTCATATGCGATCGGATTGCAAGACGATCCACCGACATAAAGCGGCCCAGTGTAATATCCGGATATGTCACGGAACTCGCAACGTTCCGGCCTCTTGCCGAGGTGCCGGTTGGCTTGCTCTACGGCCTTGTGGATGAGGGAGCGAACCTCGGTAGAGAATTTGGTTTGCATACGCTCAAGATCCACGTGGGCATCGTCGATCGCCTGCTGGGTGTGAGCCCGTTCGGCTGTCTTCTGAAGCAGGCGCTGCCGTCGCGTATTCAGCGTCAGGTCCAGCAGATCCTCCAATGACTGTGACACCGGCGCGACCTCCTGTGAAACCGACTTCACTTGGGGCAGCAGCAATCCCGGGCCACGCCGCCGGCCCGAAATAACATTCACGTCTGGCCGGAACGGCCTGTTCCGTGCCTCCCGCGCAAACAATTTGCATACACGCGCTCTGACGTTGCATTGATCTACATCAAAGCTGCCAGGTTGGCCGCCGCCTTCCCGCACCGCGGGCTGTGCGTGATCGGTAGCAGCCATGCACCTCGGTGTGCCGGCAGCAAACACAGCGCCAGCGGCGAAGCCGCTATGTCATCTCTCCCATCACGTGCGATGCGTGCTGGACGGTGGACGGACCGTCGATTCGGACGGAATTGCGCAGAAGACCCGCAACGCCTGGTCGCGGCGGAGTTCGTGCGGCTTGCCGCTTACGGTAAGTGTCATCGGTTCCCCTGCCTCGAGCGTCGCCTCGGCAAGCTGCCCGGGCTGGTCGATCCTGATCTTGAGGCGCCGGCCACGCCACTGAAACCCGAAGCTGAGGCTGTGCCATTCCGCCGGCAGTCGCGGGTCGAGCTTAATCCCATCGCTCTGCAGTGACAGCCCGCCGAACCCCAACACCGCCGTCAGCCAGATCCCGCCCAGGGCCGCGATGTGCACGCCGCCATCGATCGCCACATGGGTATCCGCCAGATCGATCGCCGCGGTCTGCCGAAAGTAGCGCAGCGCCATTTCGGCATAGCCTAGCCGTGCGGCAACGAGCCCATGCATTGCCTGGCTCAGCGAGCTGCCTTGGCTGCACCGCGGCGCGTAGTAACGGAAGTTCGCCGCGCTTCTTTCGCCATCGAATTCCTCTGGCAGCAACCCCAGGAGTGCCACGACATCGGCCTGCTTGACCACCTGGGATCGTTGCGTCCGCTCTCGCCCAAGCACGACGTCCATCGGCACTGAACGGCCTGCATAGTTCGCCAGATCGATGTCTTCGAGAGCAAAAAACCCCGCGAACTGTTCGAACAGCCCCGTTGCGGCATCCAGGCCGGTTGCCATCGTCTCCGCGACGTTCAGCCATTGCTGCAGCTCCGTGTCGTCCACGCCGAGGCGGGACGCGAGGCGTTCCCAATGCTCGGGCCAACGCTCGCGCAACAACGCCGCAACATCGAGCGCGCGCCGAATGTTCCAGCGCGCCATGACGTTGGTGAACGCATTGTCGTCGATATGCTCGTGATACTCGTCCGGTCCGATGACGCCGCGGATATGGTGGTAACCGTCCGCCTCCGGTTGAGCGCGGCTGGACCAGAACCGGCCCGTCTCGAGCAGGATCTCGGCACCGGCGTTCAGCAGGAACACTTCGTCCCCGGTCGTCTGCCAGTATTGCCAGACGGCGTAGGCGACGTCCGCGCTGATGTGCTGCTCCTGCTTGCCACACAGGACATCGACGACCTTGCGGTCCGGACCAATGACCTGATCCGGCGTCGTCTCCGCGCCGGAATCGGCAGACTCCCAGGGATAGAGAGCCCCGCGCCAGCCCATCCGGGCGGCCTTCGCTCGCGCGCCATCGATTGTGTGGAAGCGATACATCAGCATCGCGCGGGCCGCTTCGGGCCAGGTCAGGGTATAGAATGGCAGCAGGTAGATCTCGGTGTCCCAGAACACATGCCCATGATAGTCGTCGCCGGTCAGCGCCCGGGCGCCGATCGATACGCGCTCGTCGGCTGGGTTGGCCGCGCTGTTCAGGTGGTAGATTGCAAATCGCAATGCCTGCTGCGCCGCCGGGTCGCCGTCGACCGCGACGTCGCTACACTGCCAGCGGGCTGACCAGGCTGCCTCGTGCGCCGCGACCACGCCGCGCCAACCGAGCTGTCGCGCAACGCCGAGCCTGGCCCGCGCCTGGCTGCCAGGATCGGCACCCTTCGTGTCGCTCCGCACCACGGCGACGAAGCGCTCGAAACGCACGACCTGCCCGGGCCGGGATGTCCAGGTCCAGGACGTTTTCAACTGGCCATGCGCGGTCGGCGGAAGATCGTGGCCATCGATCTGCAGCGACGACGCGGTCGCCATGGCAAGACCCTTGCCGGAATGCTGGGTCCGCCAAACGCCGAGATCCTGATTGAGCTGTTCAGCTATGAGTCCAAGGGTCAGGCCCTCGAACAACGCTTCGAGCGTGACCTCGATCTCTGCATCCCCGAACTCGAATTGGATGAGTTGCAGTCCCACCGCGCGGTCGCTCAACGACACAAGGCGCAGGGTGCGCCCGCGACGGCCCTGTCCGGGGGCACTGAGCTGACGGCCTTCGGTGAGCAATGCACCCCGTTTCATGTCGAGCGACATGCGATGCAACGACATGTCGCCAGGGTGGTGTACCCAAGCCCCGTCAGGCAGCAGGATGCGGACATGCAGCCAGTCGGCGGCTGGGACGAGTGCCGGTATCGCCTGCGCGGTGCCAGCCGTGTCGAACAGCCCGGCGACGTAGGTGCGCGGTGGGACGACCCAACGCGCTCCCCGAGTCATCGCTCGTGTGGCCCTGACGCCCAGGAACCCGTTGCTGATCGCGAAGCGCGACTCAACGCTGCTCTCGCGGAGCGGATCATAGCCCTCCGCGTCAAGCACCCAAGCGGGATCGGCGGTCGGCTCCAGCGCGTGCTCCATCTTTCCTGGCCCGATCATGTCGGCCGCCGGCTGAGCCGCCCGGCAACCAGTTCATCAATGGCAACTTCGTCCAAACTCGTCACCACCAGATCCGCCCCTGCCGCTCGCAGCGAGGCGGCGTCGCCTAGTCGCGCGACGCCGAGCGCCGCCATGCCGCCTGCGCGGGCCGCCTCGACGCCGGCGGGCGCATCCTCGACGACGAAACACTGTGCGGGCGCTACCCCGAGCTCCGCCGCAGCCAGCAGGAAAATCTCCGGATTCGGTTTGCCATGCCGCAAATCGCGGCCACAGACGTTGACACTGAAGACATCCAGCAAGCTACGGCCAGAGTCGAGGCGGATCGACCGCATCATTTGGTTGGCGTTTTTCGACGACGACGCGACAGCCATATGCCAACCAAGCGCTGCAACCGCCTGCACGAAGCGGATCGCGTCGGGGAACGCAGCGATAGTCCCGGCATCGATCAGTTCCTCCAGCCGCTTCTGCTTGCGCTCGGCATAGGCGTCGGCCTGCCGTCCCGCGTCCGGCACACCCAATGCCTCCAAGGCCGCGCGGGCACCGCACAGGCGCGGCTTGCCCGCGACATGGGCCTGATACATCGCGGTGGTGAAGCGAGCCGGCTCGGCAAAGCCGCGGAGTGCTTCGCGCCAGGCTTGCTCATGCGGAGACGCAAGCAGAACACCGTCGACGTCGAAAATGCCCGCGGTCAATGTTCGGGGTTGCCCGGACCGGCGGCCCGCCGGTTCGCAGATCGTCATGTCCTTGCGCCTTGCAGTGCTTCCGTCGAGGTCTCGCGCGACTTACACGCTCGCACCTACGTCTCTTGCCGCCGGGCAGGTTCGTGTGGACGAGCGACGTAGCACAACACGAGAGGCGCTGACCAGGATGACGTGGTTCCCAAGCTGACGCAATGATGGCCGGCTCGTGCACGACCTCGGCTTCGGGCGAGCTTTCCCCGTTGCCAGATCATAGCGACCAAGACGGCCGTTTGCGGCGCGTGGTTCCCGCCGCCCCTGTCCCCTTCACTGATTCCTTCGAGAAGCACGCGTCTCGATGATCCGCCGTCCGTCGGATGCGGGCGGCATCCGCGACCCGGCCCGGCATGACGTCAGGCTGCCATAAAACTGGATCCCCGGGCACCATCCTCTTCGTCGTCCTGCTCATTCCTATGCTTCGTGCGCCTGTGGAACTGTGGACAGCCTCCGACTGACGCAGCATAAGAACGAGCGAGCCTGGACGGGGCTGCCCGCAACTCCACAGGCGCAGCCTCGCCGGGCGATCTCCGGTGGCGCGCGTCTGCGACCTGAACCGTCTGCCGACAACCTATGCGCGGAGACCACTTTTGACGAGCAGCGATACCTTCCCTGTTGATGTTGGAACGACACCGCCGCCTGACGGGCCAATCGCCGAGCTTTCACCGAATGAAAAGCGTGCTCTGCTCGCGCAACTCCTGCGGCGGCGAGCGAACGAGTCCCAACCGTTTCATCCACTCTCCGATAACCAGCAGGGAATTTGGTTTTTGAACCAGTTCGCGCCGGAGACCTCGATTTACAATGTCAGTTTCGCCGGACGCATCCGCGCCGCTTTAGACATTCCGGCTTTGCGGCGCGCGTTTCAGGCGCTGGTGGATCGCCATCCCTCCTTGCGTACCACGATTGCGGTGCAAGCCGGCAAACCCGTTCAGCAAATCCACCAACAGCAGCCGGTCCACTTCGAGCAAACCGATACCCCGGCCTGGCGTGACAATGAGCTGCAGACCCGGCTGGTCGAGGAAACTCAGCGCCCGTTCGATCTGGAACGCGGGCCGGTCATGCGGGTCAATCTGTTTTCTCGATCGGCGCAGGAACACATCCTGTTGCTGGTCATTCATCATATCGTGGTCGATTTCTGGTCCCTCGCGGTGATTCTGAATGAACTCGGCACGCACTATCTCGCGGAATTGGCTGGTCGACCAGCGTCTCTTCGACCACTTGACCTGCAATACACGGATTTCGTCCGTTGGCAGGCCGGAATGTTGGCCGGTCCGGCCGGCGAGCGTCTCTGGGACTATTGGAAGCAGCAATTGGGCGGCAAGCTGCCTGTGCTCAATCTGCCGACCGACCGGCCGCGACCGCCAATTCAAATGTTTCGTGGCGCGCAGCACGATTTCACCCTGGATGCAGACCTGGCCCGGCGGCTCAAGGGGTTCGCCAAAGCAGAGGGGGTGACGCTGTATATGGTCCTGCTGGCGGCGTTCGAAGTGATGCTCTACCAACACAGCGGCCAGGAAGACATCCTCGTGGCTTCTCCCATGGTCGGACGGAGCCGGGCCGAGTTTGAAGGGATTGTCGGCTTCTTCGCCAATCCGGTTGTGTTGCGCGCAGATCTTTCCGGACACCCGACGTTCCGGGCGTTTCTGGACCAGGTGCGGCAGACCGTGTTGGCGGCTCTCGACCATCAGGATTACCCCACCCTGCGTTTGGCCCAACGGCTCCGGCCGCCCCGGGATCTCAGCCGGCCACCGCTCTGCCAGACGATGTTCGTCCTGGATAAACCACACCGGGTCGCCGAACTGGCGGTACCCGGATTCGCCGGAGGCGAAACCGGGCTACGGATGAGTCTCGGTGGGTTTGAGATGGAGCTGATCCCGCTCGAACGCCGCGCTGCGACTCTGGATCTGGTCTTGCTGATCATCGAAACGACCGGATCGCTTGCCGCATCTATCCGCTACAACGCCGACCTGTTTGATGCCACCACCATCGCCCGGATGGCGGGACATTTTCACGCGCTGCTGGAAAGTGTCATTCGCGACCCAGCCATCGCGATCGGCGGTCTGGAAATTCTGACCGGGACTGAACGCCGGCAACTGTTGGTCGCGTTCAACGATACGAAGGCCGATTATCCCAATAACCGCTGCGTCCACCAGTTGTTCGAGGAGCAAGTCCGAAGGACGCCGGACAGCGTGGCCGTCGTGTTTGAGCGACAGAAACTGACCTACGCGCAACTGAACGCTAGCGCCAATCATTTGGCACACCACTTACAGGCCTTGGGTGTCGGGCCGGAAGTGCCGGTGGCCATCTGCATGGAACACTGCCCGGAGATGGTCGTCGGAGTTCTGGGAATTCTCAAAGCCGGCGGCGCTTATCTGCCATTGGATCCGGCGTCTCCCGAGGAACGTCTGGCCTTCATGCTGCAAGATACGCACGCGCCCGTGCTGCTGACGCAGAAACATTGGCTGCAGAGCCTGCCCGATTATGCGGGACGCGTCGTGTGCCTGGATTCCGAGCGAGAGGCCATCGCCCCGGAGACCGACAATAATCCGATCAGCGGGGCAACCGCTCGGAGTCTTGCCTATGTGATCTACACCTCAGGATCGACGGGACAGCCCAAGGGAGTCCTGTGCGAACACGGCGGCCTCGCCAATTATCTGCGCTGGGTCAACGAGGGTCCGCTAGGCGAACCTGACCTGCGCATGCCCCTGACGACAAAGCTGACCTTCGACATGTGCCTGAAGCAACTCTTCCCCCCGCTCCTGCGCGGCGGCGCGGTGTGGCTTCTCCCGGAGGAGGTCCTGGCGGAGCCGGTCGCGCTGTTGTCGGCACTTGGTGCCCGAACGAAGGTCGCGCTCAACTGCGTGCCATCGTTATGGTCTGCCATGCTCCAGGCAATCCGCTCCGGCCAGGCGGCGACGCCAGGCGAAAATCTGACGCACCTCATTTTCGGTGGCGAAGCGCTGAGCAAAGAGCTGGTCACGCGCACCTTGGCGGCGCTGCCGCATCTCCAGATCTGGAACATCTACGGCCCGACGGAGGCGACCGCCAATGCGTCCGCTGCCAGAGTTATCCCAGGAGACGAGGTGACAATCGGTCGGCCCATCGCCAACACGCAGATCTACATCTTGAATGCCTCGCTGCATCCGGTGCCGATTGGCGTTCAGGGTGAGCTGCATATCGGTGGTGCCGGCGTTGCCCGCGGTTATCTGAACCGGCCCGAGTTGACTGCAGAAAGATTCATTCCGGACCCGTTCAGCGCCGTACCTGGTGCACGAATGTACAAGACCGGCGACCTGGCCCGCTATCGGTCTGACGGGAATATCGAGTTCCTCGGCAGGGCCGACCACCAGGTCAAGGTTCGCGGGTTTCGTATCGAACTGGGGGAGATCGAGGCGGCGCTCGGCCAACACCCGGCCGTGCGGGAGGCCGTCGTCGTAGCTCAGGAAGACGCGCAGGGCGCTGCTTCGGATTTGTTCGATGTGGAGCTGCGGTTGGTAGCCTATGTGCTCGCGGCGCAAGAGGCTACCCCCACAACCACCGATCTGCGCAATTTTCTCAAGCAGAAACTGCCCGAGTACATGGTGCCGACGGTCTTCGTGTTGCTCGATGCGTTGCCTTTGATGTCCAACGGGAAGATCGACCGCCGGGCTCTGCGGGCGCCAGACCGGTCACGGCCTGAACTGGACGGGGCGTTCGTACCGCCTCGCGGTCCGACAGAAGAGCTACTGGCGGAGATCTGGGCCGGACTTCTTGGAATTGACGATGTCGGCGTCCACGACAACTTCTTCGATCTCGGCGGCCATTCGCTGTTGGCAACCCAACTCATGTCCCGCGTGCGCGAAACTTTTCAGGTGGAAATTCCGCTGCGCCGTCTGTTCGAAGTACCGACGGTTGCCGGTCTGGCTGAAAGCATCGAGGCGGTTCGCCAGGCCGGACAGAATTTGTTGCCGCCACCCATCCTGCCGGTGCCACGGCATGGAGAGCTGGCACTGTCATTTGCCCAGCAGCGACTTTGGTTCTTCGATCGGTTGGAACCAGGCAACCCGGCCTACAATATTCCGGCCGCCGTCCGTCTCAAGGGACTGCTCAACCTGGCAGCGCTTGAGCAAAGCCTCAATGAGATCGTGAAGCGCCACGAGGCGCTGCGAACCACGTTTGGGGATGTGGATGGACGGCCCACGCAATTGATTGCCCCGAACTTGACGATAAAGCTGCCGGTCATTGACCTGCGGAGCCTGCCGGCAGGCGAGCGCGAGACAGAGGTCCGGCGATTGGTCACGGCGGAAGCGCAGCTTCCGTTCGATTTGTCCCAAGGCCCGCTGCTACGGGGCACCGTGTTACGGCTGGACGACGCGGAGCATGTGGGGCTGCTGACGATGCACCACATTGTCTCTGACGGTTGGTCAACCGGAATCCTGGTTCGAGAGATGGCGACACTTTATGTCGCCTTCTGTGCCGGCGGATCTTCGCCGCTGCCCGCGCTGCCTGTTCAATACGCCGATTTCGCCCAATGGCAGCGGCAGTGGTTGCAGGGTGAACTCCTGGAAACCCAGATTGCCTATTGGAAGCAGCAACTGGCCGGCGCCCCCGCTTTCATCGATCTACCGGCGGACCATCCCAGACCGGTGGTGCAGACTTTTCGGGGCGCCCACCAATCGCTGGTGTTGCCCCGGGATGTGCGAGAAGGAGTCAAAGCGCTGAGTCGCCAGGAGGGGGTGACCCAGTTTATGGCTCTGCTGGCGGCGTTCGCAGTCCTGTTGTGTCGCTACTCGGGGCAGGACGACCTGGTCGTCGGCACGCCGATCGCCAACCGTAACCGGCTGGAAACCGAAGGGCTGATCGGATTCTTCGTCAACACGCTGGTCCTACGGACCGACCTTTCCGGCAATCCTGGATTTCGGGAACTCTTGCGGCGGGTTCGAGACGTCTGTCTGGGTGCGTACGGCCATCAGGACCTGCCCTTCGATCGGCTGGTCGAGGAATTGCATGTGACGCGGGATTTGAGTCGCAATCCGCTCTTTCAGGTCATGTTCGTGCTGCACAACACTTCGTTGCGGACGGTCGAGTTGCCGGGTTCGACGCTCAGTGCCGTCGAAGGGGATAGCGAGACAGCGCACTTTGATCTGACCCTGGAGATGATGGATACCGAACAGGGACTGAAGGCCACATTTGTGTATAACACCGATCTGTTTGATAGGGGCACGATTGCCCGGATGTTGGAGAATTTTCAGACCTTGTTGATAGCTGTGGTTGCCGACCCCGCGCAGCGCCTGTCGGACTTGCCATTGTTGTGCGAAACCGAGCGGCAGCAACTGCTTATGGAATGGAACGGTCGCAGGACCGACTGTCCGCAGGACTTGTGCGTTCATCAGCTCTTTGAGGCGCAGGTAGAGCGAACGCCGGACGCCATCGCCATCGTGTTTGAGGCAGAACAATTGACGTATCGCGAGTTGAACCGCCACGCCAATCAACTGGCGCATCACTTGCGGGCGCTGGGTGTCGGGCCCGAGGTACTGGTAGCCATCTGCCTGGAGCGTTCGTTGGAGGCGGTGGTCGGCTTGCTGGGCATTCTCAAGGCCGGCGGCGCGTATGTACCGCTGGATCCGGCGTATCCGAATGATCGCCTGGCCTTCATGCTGAAAGATGCGGATGCCCGCGTGCTGTTGACCTGCAAGCGGCTGTTGGCGAGATTTGAGGAATCGGGTGTCGAAGTCATTTGCCTGGATTCTGGGTGGGATGCCATCGCCAGCAAAAGCGACGAGAACCGCCACGCTGCCACTCAGCCCGAAAACCTGGCCTATGTTATCTACACTTCGGGATCGACGGGGCGGCCAAAGGGAGTTCTCGTGTCCCATGGTGCGATTGCGGGCCACTGCCGGAATGTCCAAGAGTGCTACGAGCTGGTCTCCCGCGATATCGTGCTACAGTTTGCGTCGTTGAGTTTCGACGTCTCGTTGGAGGAAATCCTGCCCACGCTGGTCGTCGGGGCGCGGCTGGTCGTTATGGGAACGAACATCTGGCCTCCGGCAGAGTTTCATCGAAAGATTGCAGAATTCGGACTCACGGTCGTCAATCTCCCGACCGCCTATTGGCAGGAACTGGCCCGGGAATGGGCGGACGTTCCAGATTCGGTGCCGAACATTCAGCCCAGGCTCTGCATTGTTGGCGGGGATACGATGTTGCCTGATGCTCTCAAGCTCTGGCAGAGAGCTCCGATGAAATCGGTCCGGCTACTTAACGCTTACGGCCCCACCGAGACGACCATCACGGCGACGGTGTTCGAAGTCACTCCGCATCCCGATGAGACCGCGGTGTATCGACGAGTGCCCATTGGTCGCCCGCTGGCCAACCGCGCGATCTATATTCTGGACCGGCACCGCAATCCCGTACCGATCGGCGTTCACGGTCATCTGCATATTGGCGGAGCAGGCGTGGCCAGAGGGTACTTGAATCGGCCCGACCTGACTGCGACGGCGTTTATTCCTGACCCCTTCAGCGCCGAACCAGGGGCAAGAATGTACCAGACCGGTGACCTGGCTCGCTATCGGCCGGATGGCAACATCGAGTTCCTCGGACGCGCCGACGACCAGGTGAAGATCCGCGGATTTCGCATCGAACTGCGAGAAATAGAAGCCGTGCTCGGCCAACACCCGGCCGTGCGCGAGGTTGCGGTGCTGGCTCGGGAAGTCGTGCCAGGCGACAAGCGGTTGGTGGCGTATATTGTCGGCGAGTCCACGACCGATGAGTTGCGTGGATTTCTCGAAGAGAATGAGCTGCGTGGTTTCCTTAACGATAAGCTGCCCGAGTTCATGGTGCCGGCAAACTTCGTATTGCTTCCAGCCTTGCCGTTGATGGCCAACGGGAAGGTGGACCGCCGGGCACTGCCAGCACCCGATCGATCCGGGTCACAACCGGAGAGAACCTTCGTCGCGCCCCGCGACGACCTGGAACGCCAACTGGCGCTGATCTGGGAGGAGGTTCTGGACGTTCGACCGGTCGGGGTGAGAGACAATTTCTTTGAACTGGGAGGACACTCTCTGCTGGCGGTGCGTCTGTTCGCACTCATCGAGAAACGGCTGGGCAGGAAGCTCCCGCTGACGGCCGTCTTTCAGGGCGCAACGGTTGAGCATCTCGCCGAGGTTCTCGGCCAGCAGGCGGCGCCCGGCCCGCGGTCCTCGTTGGTGGCGCTGCAACCAGACGGCAGCAAGCGGCCGCTGTTCCTGGTGCATCCGGCTGGCGGACACGTTTTTCCATACGTTCGCCTGGCGCAACTTCTGGGTCCCGAGCAGCCTTGCTATGGGCTGCAATCCAGGGGCGTGGAAGACGGACAAGGTCCGCATACGCGGATCGAAGACATGGCAGCCTACTACATCGAAGCCATGCAGACCGTGCAACCGACGGGGCCGTACTTGCTCGGAGGTTGGTCGATGGGAGGCGTGGTCGCCTTCGAGATGGCGCAGCAACTTGGCGCCCAAGGTCAGCTTGTGGCGTTGCTCGTCTTGCTGGATGGCCGGATTCCTACATCGGATTCGACGTTCCCGGAACAGAATGAGGAGGCAATTTCGTTGGTCGAACGCTATTTCGGGGTCTCGTTCGGTCCGATAGAGTCTTTGGCGGAGCTGCCCGAAGACGAACAGTTGGCCGTCATGCTGAACGAAGCGAAGAGCGCCGGCCTGGTGCCCGAGGAGCTCGACGTTGCCCAGGCTCGGCGTTTTGTCACGCTCCTCAAGAACGATCTACGTGCGACACAGAACTACGAACTGCATTGCTACCCTGGTCGCATAACCTTTTTCAAGGCGAGCGAAACGTTGGAGGGCCCGTCCACGGACCCAACGATGGGCTGGAGCGATTGGGCCCGAGGCGGCGTGGACGTCCATGTCGTTCCGGGCAACCACGCCAACCTGATGTACGAACCGCACGTTGAAGTCCTGGCTCAGAAGCTGACAGATTGCCTCGACCAAGCGCAGTCCGCCGCGCCGGCGGGACACGGCGCGGCCTGAACGACCGGCAACGGCTACGGCCGTGGAAGGCCATGACTGGCGTCTGACCTGTTGGCAATGGCCAGATCCGACGCAGCCATCAGTTTGAATGTCGCGACGCTGCTCTTTTTCGCGCCCATCTCTCGGCAAGGAATTTCACAATCAGATAGGCGAGCAATGCAATCGGAGCAGCAATGATGACCGAGCCGACCAACATCGCGGCGTAGGCATCCCAACTGTTTTGCAGAACGCTCCACAGGCGTGCCTGATCCAACGCCAGTGGATGCCGCACTGGGAGAATCAGCATCCCCAATCGATATTCAGCCAGCCAGATCAACGGTAATAGCGGGGTATAGAGAATCGCCGCCGTTGCTCCGGCGACCGCGGCGATCACGTTCCTCTTCAGCAGCCACGCTACCACTGTCGCCAGGATTATTGGCGACGGGTTCAACGGCAGGAAGCTGGCAACGATGCCAATAGCGAAGCCGGCCGCGATCAGGTCGGGACGGGCATCGATGTGCGATAGCCTTTCCCAAACTTCACGGATTCGTCGCTTCAGGCTGTTTCTGGTCACGGTTCAAAGCGTGTGGCTTGCGTGCGCCACATCACTGACGATCTGACCGTCACGCAAGCGGATCAACCGGTGCGCCCGCTCCATGACCTGAGGGTCATGGGTCGCATAAACGAAAGTCGTACCGTGAGCGCGATTAAGTTGCTCCATGACCTCAAGGAGAGCCGTCGCCGTCACCGAGTCAAGGTTCGCCGTGGGTTCATCCGCCAGGATCAGCGCCGGTTCGCTGACCATGGCGCGCGCCACCGCCACCCGTTGTTGTTGCCCACCCGACAACTCGCCGGGACGACGATTCTCAAGGCCCGCGAGACCGATTTCCTCGAACAGCTTTTCCACCCTAACTTTTCGTTGCTGTGCGGGCACACCTTGCAGGAGCAAGGTAAATTCGGCGTTCTCCAGCGCGGTCAGAACCGGCAGCAGGTTGTAAGCCTGGAACACGAAGCCCAGGCGTTCCAGCCGCAGACGAGCCAGCTCGCCGGAGGATAAGAGCTGCAGGTTCTTTCCGTCCACCAACACCTCCCCGGTATCGGCTCGGTCGAGTCCGCCGATGATGTTGAGCAACGTCGTTTTGCCGCAACCGGACGGGCCGGCAATCGCGAGAAACTCCCCGAAAGCAACCTGAAGATTGATTCCGCGCAATGCCGGAACCTCGATCGGCCCCGTGCGATAGGTCTTCTTCACGTCATTCAGCTCTACCGCCCATTCACTCATATTGCTCTCCAATCACGCTAAAATACCCTCAATGCACCGGGCAATTCGGTTCGCGCGGCCCTGAGCGCGGGATAAAGCGAGATGACGATCGCCGTCAGAAATACAATGCCGACGGACGAAGCGATTCGCGTTACGCTCAGGCGCGCGTAGATAATCGGATCGAAAACGAGAGCAGTGGGGAGACTGCTCTTGAAGAACCAGCGTAGATCCAACCCAGAGGTGGCAAAATAATGCTGGGCGCTCAATCCCAGCACTAGTCCCAGACCAAGGCTGATCGTCGTGAGCGCCAATGACTCGCCGATAACCATGACGGCAAGCTGCCCGGGTCGTAGACCCAAAGCGGAACAGAGACCAAATTCATAGCGGCGCTCGAGTACTCGCATGAGAATGGTGTTGAATATCGCCAACCCGACCATCGCGAGTACCACCCCATTCATGACATAATTGAAGGCCTCGTCCAGCGAGACGAGTTGGGCCAGCGTCGGCATGGCCTCCCGCCAAGTGAGAATTTCAACCGGGGTTCCTGTCAACTGCTTCCGCAAGTCCTGGGCCACCATCAGCGAGTCACCCTCCCGTTCCAGGAGCACCGCAACCTCGGTGATTCGGTCGGGCACTCCGAGCAGAGTTTGGGCCTCGGGCAATGGCATCTGGATGATGTGGGCATCGATCGCCTGGACGCCGGTGCGAAAAATCCCGCTCACTCGCAGCAACGTGCTCTGCATTTCGCCACCGCCTGTGTCCGCCGCCTCGGTGTCGGGCAGCTGCACCATCTGACTCGTGAGTACGAGTTTGCCGCCGATCTTGACTGCAAGCTTGCGGGCCAACTCAGTTCCTATGACGATACCCGATTGTTGGTCGTCGCTAAGATAGCTTCCCTCGACGATCCGCTGGGGTATCAGCGATACCGTGCGTTCCTCTATGGGGATGACCCCCATGATGTCCACCCCATCAGCATTGGCGGCGGAACTCAACAACCCGGAGGCCAGCAGACGTGGACTAACGCCGCGCACAACATGTTTCATGGCATCGGTATGCAGGAACGCCTCGGCAGCCGACATGACCGGCGCGGGCAGCAATAACTCCTGCGAGCCGGACTGTTGATACCCCTGCGCCTGAATGACGACGTGGCCCGTACCAAACCTCACCGCGTTCCCAATCATTTGCTCCTGGCTGCCATCGAGCAAACCCAAAGAAATCAGCAGCAAGGTCAGACCCATACCCAGGGCCAGCGCGGTCAGCAAGGTGCCGCGGGGATTGCGCCAGAGATTGCGCCACCCGATCTTCACCAGCAGAAGAACACCCGCCATCGCTAAACCTTTCGGAGTGCCTCCGCCGGACGAAATCGGGCCGCCCGCAACGCGGGATAGAGCGCCGCCGCCAGAGCCGTGACGGCGAGCCCCAGCGCAGCCTGAGCGTAGGCGGTGAAATCCTGCCGGCCATACCAGAGGGGACCCACCAAGACTCCGGCCAGTGACACCCCACCTCCCTTATGACCCAGGTTCAAGCCATGAACCTGCAAATACCAGAGAAGTGGAGACCCAAGCGCGGCACCCAACACCAGACTGGCTCCCGCCAGACTTGCCGCCTCCGCTACGATAAGCCCGACTACCTGAACCGGACGCATTCCCACGGCCATCAACATGCCGAGCTCACGGGTGCGTTGAATGATCGCCATGAGCATGGTGTTGATGATGCCCATGGCCACCAACAGGAAGAAGATGAAAAATAGAATGAACGTTACACGACGATTGAACTGCACGTAGTCAGCCAGTTCCGGCGCCAATTCCTGCCACGGCATCACTCGAACCGGCAAGGTTTTGCTTAATGATGCTTTGAGTGAAGCTGCCGTGGTCGTCGCCGTGGTGATGTCACGGAGCTTGATGGCAACTTCATGAATCCTCGCAGGCGACAGGCGCAACAGGTGCTGCAGAGAGGTAAGTGGCATGAGCACCAGTGCCCGGTCCATGGCGTCAAGTCCGGTGTGAAACAGCCCAACTACCGTGTACACGTCATTTCCCGTCGAGCCATCAGCCGCAGGCGTCAACAGGACGATTTCAGACCCCACATCGACTCCAAGCGCGGTGGCGAGTTCATCTCCCATGACGACACCGTTCGGCATTTGTCCCGTCAGATAGCCGCCCTTGACCATCCGGGTTTGCAGCACAGTGGTCTTCCGTTCCTGCGCAGGAACGATACCAAGAAGTTGTGCGCCAACCGACTGATGGGCCGCACTGACCAAGCCGTAAGCGTACGCTCGGGGACTCGCAGCCTGAACCCCGGGCGCAGTGGCAATGGTGGCGAGCAGCGCGTTGACATCTGTCCCGTTTCGCCCCCCCAGAGTCTGTTGAATAGGACGGTCCGGGTAGTAGTCCGGAGCATGTACCTCAATATCAGAGAGAAGCAGACCGGTACCGCTCTCGATCATTTGCTGCCGCAGTCCGGCCATCAGGCAGGCAACGAACATCAGCATGGCGTAGCCCAGGCCAATTGCAGCCATCGCAATCAGCGTCCGCCCGGGATTATACCAGAGATTGCGCCACGCCAAGCGCAGCAGCGCTCCGGTCATTGCTTCAGGTTCTTCAGGGAGAACATGTCCTCGCTGATCGGAGCGTCGAACACGAGGTTTTCGTAGGTGATTGTCGTCTGTTCTCCTACTTGATCCAAGGGTCGCATGACCAAATGGGTGGGAATGAGCCTCCCGCTCACATATTTGTAGTCGGAAAATGACAGTTCCCGGACTAGCTTCCCATCCTCGTCATAGTAGCGCTGCCATACAGGCATCAGATCGGCTTGGCGGACTTCCAAAGCAATCTTTCCCCACACCACGGCTGCCGCCGGCTTGGGGGTCAGGGTATACTCGGACACCGCCACCCCATCGCGATATCCCGCAAATGAGGCTGAAATCACGTAGTCGTGGGTGAGGCGACTCTGGCCTACCAGGTCGTCGAGGGTGAAGTGACTGCCCATCCATGACGTCATCATCATCGAAGCCGGCATGTCGACCGTGCGGTTCGCTTTCGGCAGATACAACCAGGTCTTGTCGCCGACTTTCAGGATCGCCGTGCCCGCGTCTTCCGGCGGTTGGCGAATGCGAACGAGGATCTTCGACTCACCGAGCGACCAGAACTGCATCGAGATCGTTCGCTTCAAGTCTTGCTTGACGATTTGCATTTCCACGGTCGCGATGCTGGATTTACTGGCAAACAACCGAGCGACCCGGTCCACAATCTCCTGCGCCCGTTGATCGTCCGCGGCCTGACAGACTTGCCCCAGACTCAGCCATACCAGCCCCACGCAAATCGTGATGCGTGCCGTTTGCCATCCCATCAAGCGATACGCCCTTTCGTGGAGGCGAGAAAGCCAGCCGATGACATGAGATATCAGAACGGGCGGTGTCACCGTAGCTGTGGGAGAGAATACTAGCACTGCATGGAACCGGCCTTCTCCTCAGCCAACATATCGGCGAGCAATGAGCTGACTTGCTCATCCGAAAGCTGGTCCAGGCTGGCCAACAAGGTTTCCGCATGTCGCTGTGCACCCAACTCCGCAACTGCCGGAGCCAGAGGCGTTGTTGGATTGGTGGCTTCGGCTGCCAATTGTTCCAGTACCTGCGTGACAGCCTGGTCAACACTGAAGCCTTGGAGAAACTTCACCACCGGTACGTTCACCTTCAGGTCGAACGCGATCCGGTTTTTCAATTCGACGGCCATCAGGGAGTCAAGACCGAGATCGCTCAAGGGTTGCCGGGGGTCCAGCTTGGCTGGACTGAGTCCCAGCGCCCGCGCCACCTGTGCGATCAAATAGGATTGCAGCAGCCGTTGGCGGTCCGCTGGTTCGGCCGCGAGCAGGGCATCCCTCGTTGCGGTCGTGAGGCCCGCCGGCCGGGGGACTTCCGCTGCCTCCCGCGCCAATTCAGAGAGCAGCGGCGAGGCAATGCCCGACGAATAGAACTCTCGATACTGCTTCCAGTCGACTGGCACCGCGACGACCTGGACTGCGCGTTGGCACAGCAATCGTCCCAGGATGTCCAGTGCTTGTTGCGGATCGATGCCGCTGATTCCCAGCAGCGCGAGGCGCGCGGCGAGACGCTTGCCGCCAACCGAATCTGCAAACCCCTCACCGGCCCAGGCACCCCAGTTGATACACAGGGCCGGCTGCCCCTGGGCTTGCCGGTGATGCGCCAATGCATCCAGGAAAGCATTGCCGGCGGCATAGTTCCCCTGTCCCGGCTGGCCCAGCATGGAACCCGCGGAAGAGAAGAGTACGAAAAAGTCTAAGGCCTCATCTGAGAGCAAATCATGTAGCAGCCAGGCGCCCATCACCTTTGGTCGCATGACTGCGTCCAGTGCCGGCGCATCGAGTTGCACCAGCAGTCCGTCCTGCAGCACACCCGCCGCATGTACGACACCCCGGATCGGTGGCCAGCCCTCGGCGTGAAATTCATTGAGAAAACCGCGCAACTCTGCTTCATCGGCCACATCAACCGGCGCCAGATGCACGCTTGCTCCCAATGATTCCAATTCGCGGATGGCGGTGATTTGCCTGGCCAGGCGAGTTCCGGTTGCTGCCGAGATCCAATTCGAGCGTGGTGGTAGCCTGGTGCGTCCCAGCAGGATCAACCGCCGTGCCCCTTGCTCGACCATCCATCGTGCGACCAATAAGCCGAGGTCTCCTAAGCCTCCGCTGATAAGGTAGCTGGCGTCCGTCCGCCAGCGGAATGAAGGTGCTTGCGTGACCGATGGTCGCAGGCGGACCAAACGACCCACGTATCGCCGCCCTTGACGAAACGCGAGTTGATCCTCGTTGTCAGCACCGGAGATTTCGTCACACAACTGGTGAGCGGCCGCGTCGTGCAGTGATACACCGGGTTCCAGGTCCACCAACCCGCCCCAGAAGGTCGGATGTTCCTGAGCAATGACGCGACCCAATCCCCACAGCGGCGCTTGCGCGACGGACAACTGGGAATCTTCTTCTCCGACCGCCTGAGCACCCCGCGTAACCAGCCATAGCCGAGGAAGGTCGGGCGCTTCCGTGCGAGCCAATTCCTGCACCACGTGCAGGACGCTGCCACAACCCAGAGTCTGGGCGGCACTCAACGAGGCTACGGTCGTCTCTTCCGGGCGAGCAACATCAAGACTCCAGAGATGGACAACGCCACGACAGTTCGGTTGGCCGGATCCCAGGGCCGCCTCGAAGATCCGGCTGATATCTTCCGATCGTTCGGGACGGGCACGATAATGCCTGTCGTCGATCTGTTCATACGTCTTACCGGCAGTGACCAGAATGCTCGGTTCGCCGCGCGCTTCCAGCAGCGCCGACAGCGTATCTCCGACGCCACCGCCATCGGCGAAGATCAGCCAGCTTGCCTGCCCGGCCAGCACGGAAGGGTTCGCTGCCGCAAGTTCCCTTGGCTGCCACTGGAACTCATAGAGCCAATCGTCAAGGTTACCGAAAACCGCATGCTGTGTGTCTTCGCCCAAATATTCGAATCGAATGCCGTCAATCGCGATGGCCACGCTTCCGGCCTCATCGAAGAGCTGAACTTCTCCGGTCGAGGCAGTCGCCTCCCGATGCTGCACCCGGCCGTGCCCCCATAGTTGACGGCCTGGATGACCGTGGACCCGGAATTGGTCGATGCGGGTCGGCAGATAGAGTCCCCGTCGGTCAGTGCCAGCCGCATCCGCGGCAACCGCTGCTCCGAAAACCTGCAACCCCGCATCGAGAATGGCTGGGTGGATTTTTAAACCGTGCAAGTCAGCTTCCGGCCCAGCGGGCACCTGCACGTCACCCAACATCTCTCCAGTGTTCTGCCACAGCCGGGCGATGCACTGAAAGAATGGCCCGTAATGAATGCCGCTTTCGTTGAGACCGCGGTAATAGTCGGGACCGTCGATCGTCTCCACGCAGCGAGTTCGGATCTCGGCAAGCGCCTCCTGCCCGACATCCTGGATAATGCTGCTGGCGTTCTGTTGAAGACAGACCTTGCCGGTGAGATGCAGCGTCCATGATCCGCTGCGCTGCACCGCGCCTCCCGCACAACTGTAGATGTGAAAGAGTGCCATCCCGTCCGCGCCGCCCGAAAGGATCGTCTGAATCGTGCGGGTTTCCCCCTCTGGCAGGAAAAGCGCCTTGCGGAATTCAATATCTTTTAGTGATACCGATTGCTCTCCATACACTTCAGCCACGGCGGCCAAGGCCATCGCCAGATAGGCTGAGGCAGGCAGTACGGCGACCCCTTGAATGCGGTGATCATCCAGATATGGCAGAGAAACCTTGTCCAATATGGTTTCCCAGAAGTGGGTGCCTGCATGATGCGGCGAGGTAAAATGTCGGCCCAGAAGAAAGTGGTTCCCGGTCCCACCCCGAACGGTTTGCTGCCGGGGAGAGTCGGCGTCACCGTCTAACGGATCAAACCAGCAGCGCTCCCGTTGCCATGGGTAGCATGGGAGTTGCACGCACCGTCCGCCGCTCGGATAGATCCGGTTCCAATCGACGGGATATCCCAATGTATAAAGCGCGCCCAAAGATCCAAGCAGGACCGTGCTGTCATCTTCGTCATGCCGCAACGACGGCAGCACTGCGCCTTCCTGGCCGAACCGATGCAACCCTTGCTGCATGGCGCTGAGTAGTATGGGGTTCGGGCTGATTTCCAGGAATATGTCGTGCCCGTCTTCTGCCAGGTGCCGAACCGCCGCGGAGAAAAGCACCGGCTCCCGCATGTTCCTGGTCCAATAGCCCGCATCGAATTCCTGGCCATGGCTGAGCTGGCCGGTCACCGTCGAGTAGATCGGCACGGATTCAGTCTGTGGCCGCAAGCCTTCCAAGGCTCGCAGCAGATCGGCACGCAGCGGCTCCATCTGGGGGCTGTGCGAGGCAAAATCGACTTTCACCATACGACAGAAAATGTCGTCACGCTGCAACCGATTTAGAATGGCAGCGAGCGCGGCCGGATCACCGGACAGCACCGTCGAGGTGGGACCGTTGCTGGCAGCGATCGACACGCGGTCTTCGCAACCGGCCAGGGCGCGTCTTGCATCCTCGAGCGAAAGTTCCACCGCCGCCATGGCCCCATGCCCAATGGTGCGCGTAAACAAGCGGCTGCGATGACAGATGACCCTGACGGCATCATCGAAACTCAATGCACCGGCGACGTGTGCGGCCGCGACCTCTCCCAAACTATGACCCACCACAGCGTGCGGCTCGATACCCCAGGAACGCCACAGCGCTGCCAAGCCGACTTGAATCGCAAACAGGGCCGGCTGGATGATATCGACTTCGTTCAATCGCGATCGGGCGGCATCGGTGGCCGTGAGTTCGCTGAGCAACGACCAATCGCCGTACGGTCGCATCGCCAGGTCGCACCGTTCGATAACGTCCCGGAAGACCGCTTCCTGCTGCAGCAGCCGTCGCCCCATGCCAAACCATTGGCTGCCCTGCCCGGAGAACACAAAAGCAAGTTTCCGCCGGCGTGCAGCGAGCTTGTGGCCGGACGACAGGCCGGGACGCGCCTCGCCCTGCGAAAAGGCTTCCAGGCCCTCTATCAGTTGCGTGGGTGAATTGCCGGTCACGGCGAGACGATGGTCGTGGTGACCGAGCCGCGCGCTGGCCGTGTAGCAAATATCCGGCAGCGATACCGCGGCCTCCGGTGTGCCGAGGAAACCCCGGTACGCCCCGGCGAGCGATCGGAGGGCTTCCGGATTACGTGCCGACAACGGCAGCAGGTGTATACTGACTTTCCGTTCCGCATCCGACACACCGGCGATTGCCGGGGGCGCCTCTTGCAGAACCACATGCGCGTTGGTGCCGCCGAATCCGAACGAACTGACTCCGGCCAATGCCGCACCGATTTCCGCAGGCCACGAACCCAACGTCGTTTGTACGTGGAGAGGAAGCTCGTCGAAAGGAATATGTGGGTTGGGCTCTTCAAAGTGCAGGCTCGGCGGGATTTCGCGATGCCGGAGCGCCAGCGCCACCTTGATCAGGCCCGCGATGCCGGCGGCCGCCTCGAGGTGGCCCAGGTTGGTCTTGACCGACCCGATGGCGCAGTTGCGGCCCGCTGGACGTCCGACACCCAACACGTTGCCCAGCGCCTGAGCCTCGATCGGGTCGCCCAACAATGTGCCCGTGCCATGGGCCTCGATGTATTGCACCTCGCCGGGCGAGACAGCGGCTTGCCGGTAGGCTTCGCGTAGCACCGCCTCCTGCGCCAGCGGGTTCGGCGCCATCAACCCGTTGCTGCGTCCGTCCTGGTTCACCGCGCTGCCGCGAATGACAGCATAGATCGGATCGCCATCGGCCAACGCTTTCGACAGCAGCTTCAGCACGACGACTCCGGCACCCTCGCTGCGAACGTAGCCGTTGGCGCGGGCATCGAACGCCTTGCAGCGCCCATCCGGCGCCATGGCGCCGGCTTTGGTAAAGTTGATCGCAATCGCCGGCGAAAGAATCAGGTTCGCGCCGCCGGCCAAAGCCAGCATTGACTCGCCGTTCCGAAGGCTGCGGCAGGCCAGGTGGACGGCAACCAGCGACGACGAACAGGCCGTGTCGATGGCGATACTCGGCCCACGGAAATCGAACAGGTACGAGATCCGGTTGGCGGCGATGCTCAGGGCGTTGCCCGTCCCGGCGTAGGCATCGATTCGCTCGAGATCATTCCACTGCCGCCGGCCGTAATCGTTGGTCGAGATGCCGATGAATACGCTGACGGGGGAACCGGCCAGACGCTCGGGCACCTGCCCCGCGTCTTGTAATGCTTCCCAGGTCACCTCCAGCAAGAGGCGCTGCTGCGGATCCATGCGCAACGCTTCCCGCGGCGAGATGCCAAAGAAGTTGGGATCGAACTGATCCACCTGGTCCAGAAAGCCGCCCCAACGCGTGTTCATCCTGCCCGGCATCGCCGGGTCTGGATCGTAGAACGCATGATGATCGAAGCGGTCAGGGGGAACTTCGCTTATGGCATCGCCACCATTTCGCAGCAACTGCCAAAACGCGGACGCATCCTTCGCTCCGGGAAACCGGCAACCGATGCCAATGATGGCAATCGATTCGTTTGCCTCCTCCCGGTCCTGGCCAGCCCCGGTCGCTGACTTAGTCAGGTTCGGCGATCCTGCCAAATGCCGAGCCAGAGCCTCGATCGTGGGGTACTCATAGGCCAGCGTCGGAGACAGATCTCGTCCCAACCACTCGGCGAGTTCACCGGCCAGGCCGACCGCCTCCGTTGACCCGAGTCCGTAGCTGGCGAGCGGCTCCCGAATATCGATTTCGTACTGCTCTATTCCGAGCCGTTCGGAAAGTTTGCAGACCAGCCACGCCTGGATGACGTCCGCGTTGGTAGAATTGCCGGACATGGCTCAGCTCTCACCGAATCTTTCCAGCGTCCCCTGCAGGAAACTGGCTTTGCACGCATGGCGCTGCACCTTGCCGCTGGTGGTTTTGGGAATGCGTCCAGCCCGGAGCAGTACTACCATGTGGACCCGTGCATCATGGTGTTCGGCTACCGCCCTGCGAACGGCCCGGACCACGGCCTCGACATCCAGCGGCAGACGTCCGTTTGGACGAGCGCGCAGTTCCGCATTCGGCAGCTCGCGAACCGCCGGTTGGTATCCTGGCTCGACTTCGGCGGCGACGATCAGTTGTTCTTCGCCGGTGCCATCGACTGAAAACGCCGCACAGCAAGCCGGCCGCAAGGCCGGATGGCTTTGCTCGACCGTCAATTCAATATCCTGGGGGTAGAGCTTGCGGCCGCTGATAATGATAAGATCCTTCAGGCGACCGGTGACAAACAATTCGCCATCGGACATGAATCCCAGATCCCCGGTGCGCAGAAACGGTCCTTCCCCGGTATCGTGCAGGTAGGCTCGACAAGCGCGTTCCGTCTCCTCGGGTCGATTCCAATAGCCGTGCGCGATACTCGGGCCAGATACCCAGATTTCCCCCACTTGATGAGGCGCACAAGTCGTCAACGATTCCGGATGAGCGATGACAATCCTGGTATCGTGCAGCGCGTGGCCGCTGCCGACGAGTGTCCGCACATTCCGGTCCTGTGCGCCTGCCTCTACAACGCGGTTCTGCTCAAACGCCGCCACTTGTATCGTGCGGAACATCTCCTGTCCTAAAGAACCGCCGGAAACCACCAGCGTCGCTTCAGCAAGCCCATAGCATGGATGCAAGGCACCAGGCCGGAAACCACATGACGCAAAGGCATCCGCAAACCGTTTCATGGTGTCGGCACGAACCGGCTCTGCTCCGTTGTACGCCACATCCCAACTGCTGAGATCGAGCGTTGCACGTTGTTCCGGAGTAATTCGGCGCGTGCATAATTCATAAGCAAAATTTGGGCCGCCGCTGATCGTGGCCTTGTAGCGTGAAATGGCCTGCAGCCATCTTACCGGCTGCATGAGAAAGGCGACCGCCGGCATCAGGTAACAGGGGCGTCCATGGTAGACCGGCTGGATAATCCCATTGGTAAGTCCCATGTCATGGAACGCCGGTAACCAACTGACGGTGACACCGTTCGTGTTGAACGCGAAGAGGCGGCTGATATAAGCCGAATTGTGCAGCAGGTTTCCGTGTCTGATCTCGACGCCCTTCGGTTCCGCGGTGGACCCGGAGGTATACTGAAGCAATGCCAAGGTATCGCCAGTCACGGCGGGGTCCCGCCACTCCTGCGCCAGCTCATCGGCAACCTCATCGGTGGCCAACCAGCGCATCTTCTGCAACTCGGGCGCTTGCGCGAACAAGCGCCCCGCGTCGGAGAGAATCGCCGACGTGGTGAGCACCACCGAAGGCTGCGAATCGCCGGTGATGGCCAGAAGCCTGGGAAGAGTGCGGTGTGGCTGCGTCAGGTTGGGCGGCGGCAGCGGGACGGCAATCACCCCGGCATACAGACAGCCGAAAAATGCCGGGATGAACTCGAGACCTGCCGGATACAACAGCAGCGCACGCTCCCCAACCGCGCAGAAGCTTTGCAGCAGCGCCCCAATACGCCGGGCCTGACAGTCCAGCGCCGCGTGTGTCAGATGATCCCCTTCCGCCTCTCCATCGATTAGATGGGTATGGGTTCGCTGTTCAGGCTGCCGCAGCGCGCGCCAGCGAAGCAGCTCGACAAGCGTGGAAAACTCCACAACTGATTCGCTTACGTCCCTCGGCACGCTACGCTCCCATGGCGCGGTTCAAGCGGGAGGGTAGCTTAGGGCGCGGCGCGGCGCTACCCGAGCAAGCCAGACGCCGATGCCTTTGGCGTCTGGTACTCGACATAGGCAAGTGAGCGCACGGTGTTGGCGAGGCGACTCGAGGCGGCAGACCGACCGCAATGGATTTGTCCCTCCCGATGCAGGTCCGCCGGCCCCGTGTCAGGCGGGAAGCGCTGCGTGTCCGGCGCCCGGGCAACCGGCGTGGTTGTACTCCCAGGCTCAAGTAGTGTCGCAACGTCTGATGCCGATAGGTCGGTGGATTGATGTTCGGATCATGCCCGTGCGCTCCGTGGGAAGGTAGGTTCGGAATCTACTCACGCCGTCGGGCAACGACAGTCTCGCTGTTGCTGTGTCAACAGGTCCTGCCACGCGCCTGACGTCGAGGCTGTCCTGATGCGGCCCACCCTCCGTGCGGCCCAATCCCGGTCAGGATGGCTCGGGCTGATCGCGCGCCTTGTTGCGAGGCGGCAGCCGAGTGTTATACTAACGGAACCAGGGGGAGCAGGGCGTCG
>Ga0181530_10000738_pt1 | contig 42096 bp, 34 predicted proteins | sample PEATcosm2014_Bin_42_FD_119769 | JGI IMG/M metagenome (GOLD analysis project Ga0181530, IMG submission 119769) | Peatland microbial communities from MTU Mesocosm Facility, Houghton, MI, USA - PEATcosm2014_Bin10_60_metaG | ecosystem: Environmental > Terrestrial > Soil > Wetlands > Peat | place...
GCTCTGCGTTTAAAGCTTGAGGGCTTAAAGGTGCTCATGTCCATGAAGAGCGGCGAACCCGTTTCCACATCGGAGGCGGCAAAGCAGCTTCTTGAGTCCTCAAAAGAAGAACGACTTGAGCTGGTAAGTCTGCTTACCGAGCCGACCGATTCTCTGCTAATGATTCGCCGAAAGGCAGACTCAAAGCTCCCGCTTTCGCAAGCAGAATGGACCGCCGTTGCCTATTTCTGTCTGCACGGAGTGGAGAGATTTGCAAACACCGCACAGACGGAGATCTCATATGAATCTCTTGCCGGAATCCTTGAGGCATTCCAGGCGGTTTACGGTTTGCTTCGCAAACCAAACAAGACCCATTTGGACTCTTTCTTCGTCGCACATCTCCCGCCCGATCGGCAAGCCGAAGCGAAGAAACCGGAAGAGATCGGAAGCGACGATGTTCGGCGCGCCGTCACCCACACCATTCGGATGCTGAAAAACCCGACAGAAGAGCGACAGAGACCCATCTTTGTCGCCCGGAACCTCTACTTTCTCCTCGACGAGCTAGACTTCCCCAATATCGAGAGGCTAAACGAGGCGCTTCGGCCGTTCTGGCCGACCCTGTGGCGCGTGTGCGCCCGCGGCCACTATTTTCACTATGGTAAGCCCTTGCAAGATCCGAACTCTTCGGCAGGGGGAATGGACGCCCCGTTGAATCCGCCATTACCGAAATTTGAAGAAGGCGACTACCGCCTCGAATTCGTGCGCTCGCCGAGCGAAGGCTTTTCCGTTTGGTTGTCCTTCCCCGGAAGACTTGCGCCGCTCTATCCCGTGGAGGGATACCCAAAGATTTCGGAATTCAGGACGATCCTAGAACGGTTGGATGTAAGGCGGGTGCTGATCTCCTGGAATGGCCGCTATTTTCTCGCATACACGGTGGCTGACGAGAAGGACGAAATCGGCGTGAATTTTCGTGCTGGCGACAACGGAATTACGTTTAACTTTCGTGGCGAAGACTGGCAGTCCATCAAGAAGCTGTTTCGACGCGCGTGGCAGGCTCCGCAAGTACGCCGCCTGTGGGACGCGCTGACTCTTGAGTATGGCGAGTTGTAAGAACGCGGTGCTTCGCACCGGAAGAAGTGGGACACGTCACCCCCAAGTTGGGAACTGCGGCGCGCCAGACAGCGCTTCGATGTTTACGCAGGTTAACTTTAGCTGCATCAACAAAGTCGGTTGTTCGCTGAATGAGCGCGGTAGCACCGATAACGCTTGTTTGCGACAAGAATGTTCGTGAGCGTCGATCGCGTAAACGTGTTGAAGAGCAAGAACTTCTTGTGAACGAGCGCTTGCGCTGCTGAACTGCATCGGGGCCGGGCGCGACATGAACGACGAGGTGGTTCCCCCAATGAGTAGTCCCCGGATTGAAGCTAATCCGCAGTCCAGTTTGCCGTTCGGAGAAGAAGCGAAGCCCGGCTTCCGCACCAAGACCGCAGCCACGCGGCTGACTCCGGACGAACTGGCCGAGATCGAAGCCGCCGCCGAAAGCGCGGGGCAGGCTCTCTCCGAGTGGCTGCGCGGGACCGCTCTGTGCGCTGCGCGACAGCGGCCCGCTGATCCGGTCGAACTGGTTTTGGCCGAAGTCTGGGCGGTGCGTTACACGCTGCTTAATCTCTTCCACGCAGCCGCCGGGGCCGCAGCGGAAGGTAGACAACTGTCGCCCGATTCCGTCCTCAATATTCGCGACCAGGCAGACGGGCGAAAGCTCCAGCAAGCGCGCAAACTGCTTGATGACTTCTTCGCCCGTGAGGGCGAGGAAAGAGATCGTATGCCATGAGTGCCATGCCTTTTCCCAGAAGCTCTTCGCTTTTGACGCCGTTGCTTTGGGTAGCCGCGATGTTCCTATTGCTCCTGGCTGTGCGGAGTGTGTTGCAGAACCGGTTCTCACGTAAGCGGCGGGATGTGGAGACGATCGAATGGGGCCGGCCTCGGCCAAGTTTGATCCAGAGATGGAGGATAAAGATGGACAGAATCCGATTCAGACTGCCGAGATTTTCGCAGCGGCAGATACCGGAGATCGCGCCGAAACCAGCGCCATCAGTGCCAGCAAATGCTCCCGCCGATCCGCTGAAGAAGCCTACTCAGCCGATGCTCGCGCTCTTCGGTTCGACCACCAATGGTTCGACCATCGGTGCGCCGGAGACCAAACCCAAAGAGGCGTTCGCCTGGGAGAAAACGAAGGGAATCGAATGAGAGACAAATTGCCAAGAACACCACTTCACGCTTGAGGAATGCTCGGTATGCTCACGATCTCGAAACCGCTGTCAGCCAGCCAGGCACAGGCCTACCATGTGCTGGAGTTTGCCTCACAGGAACAGAACTACTGGAGCCGCGATCAGCAGGGTCACAGTGAGTGGCAGGGCAGACTCGCCGAGCAGTGGGGGTTGCACGGTGGCGTTGGTTCCGAACACTTTGCACGACTGAGTGAAGGCCAACATCCGCACAGCGAAGAGCAGCTTGTCCGGCATCAAGTTTCGAGAACCTATGAAGGCAAATTTGGCAGAGAGGTGACCAGCGCCGAACATCGCGCAGGGTGGGACGCCACATTTTCCGCGCCGAAGTCGGTGTCGCTCACCGCTCTCGTAGGGGGCGATGATCGGGTGCGGGAAGCCCATCGGGAGAGTGTACGCGCGGCACTTCAGGAACTTGAGCGATACACGCAGGCGCGGATTGGCAATGTCCATGCCCCGGAAACCACCGGAAAATTCATCGCTGCCACTTTCGAGCACGACACCGCGCGGCCCGTAGATGGCTACGCGGCGCCCCAGCTTCATACTCATGCCGTGATCTTCAACATGACCGAGCGCGAGAATGGTCTCGAAAATGGGAAACAGATGCGAGCTTTGCAGCCACACGAGATGTTCGTCTCTCAACGCTACGCCACGGCGGTCTACCGATCCGAGTTGGCTCTGCGTCTGGAAAAGCTGGGCTACGAACTGGAGCGCGGCAAGCATGGACAACCGGAAGTAAAAGGCTACACGAAGGAGTATCTGGAGGCTTCCAGTCCGAGGCGTGAACAGATCAAAGACCATCTCCGCGAACAAGGAATCGACGGAGCTGCGGCGGCACAGATCGCGGCCCACCATACGCGCGACCGCAAGGAACTGCTGTCGCCTGGCGAAGTCTTACAGCGGCATCGCGAGTTGGCCGCACAGTATGGGCATCAGGCGGACCATGTCGTCGCACAGGCGCGCCAACATGGGCAATACCACGTGCCGGAGCCAGAGGTTCAGGCGAAGCGGGCCGTGACATGGGCGCGCGATCATGTCTTCGAGAGATCGGCCGTACAGGACCGCCGCGCGATCCTCGAAACAGCGCTGGTGCGCGGCATGGGGGAAACCACCTATGCCCAAGTCCGGCAGGAGTTAGAGCGCCGGATCGATTCCGGGGAGTTCCGGGAAGTCTCGCACGTTGGTGCTGGCAGGCAGTACACAACCGCAGTGATGGTACGCATGGAGCGTGAGATCGTTGGCCGGATGCAGGAAGGCAATCGGCGCGACTACGGCGATCCCATGCTGGTCTCGCCGCAAGCGCGCATCGCCACGGAAGACCGCCACCCGGAGTTGAATGCGTCGCAGCGCCAAGCAGTAGACGAAATCTTTCTTTCGCGGGAGAAGCTTGTCGGTTTAGATGGCATCGCAGGCGCGGGCAAGACGACGACTCTCTCCGTTATTCGCGAAGGTGCGGAGGCCGAGGGCTACAAGGTGGAAGGTTTCGCGCCGACATCCCGCGCGGCGCAGAAACTCGGGGAAGCAGGCATGGAGACATCCACACTACAGAAGCATCTGGTACGTGGACGGCAGCCGGATAGTGGGGAGAAACGGCTCTATGTACTCGACGAATCCTCGCTCGCATCGACCCGGCAGGTGCATGAGTTTGTGAACCGGCTTCATCCGAATGACCGTGTGTTGCTCGTCGGCGACCGGCGGCAACATGAGGCGGTTGAGGCCGGGAGGCCCTTCGCGCAGCTCCAGGACGCAGGTATGAAAACCGTGAAACTCGAAGAGATCGTGCGGCAGATAGACCCGGAACTGAAAGAGGTAGTCGAGCAGCTTGCACGGGGCGAAGTGCGCGAAGCGATACAGAATCTTGACCTGCAGGGCCGAGTCCATGAGATTCAAGGCCACGACGACCGCATCGCCGAGATTGCGAAGGACTATGCAAAATCGCCGGAGAACACGCTGGTGATTTCTCCCGATAATCGCTCTCGCATGGAGATCAACGAACAGGTCCATTCGGAATTGCAGCAGAGTGGCCTCGTCAGCAACCAGGAGCACCGGATCAGGACGCTAGTGCCGCGCCAAGACCTCACCGGCGCGGACCGCACATGGGCCGAGCGCTATGAGGTGGGCGATGTGCTGCGCTATTCGCGCGCATCGAAGGAGACCGGCATCGGGAAAGGCGCGTACGCACAGGTGAAGAGCATCGACGCGCCGAAAAACCGGCTGACAGTCAAACTGCAAGACGGCACGGAACGAACCTACGATCCACGCCGACAGCAGGGCGTCTCGGTCTTTCGGGAGGAGATGCGGAGTTTTTCAGCAGGCGACCGCATTCAGCTCACCGCGCCGGCCAACAACCTCAGAGTTGCGAACCGCGAGTTGGGGACCATCGAGAGGATCGAGGAAGACGGGCGGCTGCGTCTGAAAATGGACGGTGGCCGAGCGGTTGAACTCGATCCGCGCAAGCATCCGCATCTCGACCACGGCTATGCAATGACGAGCCACTCCAGCCAGGGGCAGACTGCCGACCGTGTCTTGATTCACGTGGACACTGATCTGGGTGCCAAGGATCTGCACAACACCCGCATGGCCTATGTCTCTGTCTCGCGCGGACGCTATGACGCGCAAATTTATACGAACAACGCAGCGACGCTCGGACAGGAACTCAGCCGCGACGTGTCCCATTCGCCCGCGATTCAGCAAGAGCCAGGAGCGATCAAGATAGAACCACAAACCACGCACACGAATCAGATCAGTCAGGGTTTCGGTCTAGGTCTGTGATGCATGCCCGAATGACATGCCCCGGATAGCCAGAGCATAGCCGAGGCCCGGCCAGTGTCAAGGCCGCGCTTCGCGCGCCGCGTTCGCGGTCGAAGAGCCTTGACACTGGCCTTTGCGCCTCGGCTTATTATTCGGCTATCCGGGGGATGTCAGATTTTTACTTCCACGAACCGGGGCTCCGCGCCGAGTCGAATCGCTGTCGGAGGAAATCTGGGACTTGAGAAAGACGTGTTCAAACAAGCATTCACCTACGAGCAATGAGAATCATTACTTATAGCGACCTGCATCTTGAATTTGGCTCGGGCTGGATGTTGCCGCCAGATACCAACGGAGATGTCATGATCCTGGCAGGCGATATCGTCACGCTCAGGGATTGTGAACCGCTCGACCAGATTCTGCGGAAGTGGAAGAAACCAGTCCTATATGTGACGGGAAACCACGAATATTACACGCGGCGGCCAATGAACGAAGAGGACAATAGATTCAAGGCGTGGCTCGAAGACAGACATTCGCAGGTGAAACTGCTTCTTGATGAAGAGGTCACCATCGACGGCGTCAATTTCTTTGGCGGCACGATGTGGACGGATTTCAACGGCGGCGATTTGCGCGCCATGGAGACCGCTCGCTCTCAAATGAATGATTACCGCCTCATCTATAACCCCGACGAAACGCCTTTCACGCCAGCAGATTCGATTGCACTACACAAATGCTTCTCGTCGAAATTGCTGAACTGGTTTGCCAAGAATCTAACCGGTCCGCGCGTGGTTATCAGCCATAATGCACCGGTCATCAATCCCAACTCCAAATACAAGGGCGGCCCTCTCACGCCGGCGTTCAATTCCCTGGACATGGTGGAGATCATTGAGACCCACCAGCCGGCCCTGTGGGTGTATGGCCATACGCATGAATGCGACGATCAGACGATCGGCCAAACCCGGATCATTTCTAATCAGCTCGGATATCCCGGCAACCTTGGCGGTTTTGAATGCAAGGATTTTGATGAAGCGGGTCTGCCAGTCGAGGTAGGCGTTTAGCCCCCGAGCTTCCTGGCTATCCATCATCTTTGTTAAGGCCCTTCTGCTCCCAAAGATCCGAGCCGGTCAATTGGACCAGAGCGTTTCCGGCGAATTAGTCCTGTCCGGATCGTACCTTACGCCCTCGCCATTTCTTCGGCAACCATCCACCTGGGTGCCGAGAAGAGACTAATCGTTAGGTATCCAGCATGTCCCACTCATCACCGAGAACCCAGCGCAACGCAGAGAGCTTCCCGTTAATCATTCCCCAATCGAAATCGTCCCAAGGACCAAGATTCTCCACTCCGTACTTCTTTTCGACTTTCGCAGCGGCCTTGAGAGCGCCTTCCCAAACATTGCGTTGAATCGGCCGCCGCAGGTGGTTCTTGACAGGGAATGTTTCTTTCTCAACGATCTTGGTTTGGCCCCGCTTGATTTTCTGGCGTGTGATCTGGTGCCGGTTGTACCAGACCTGATGGAACAGCAAGTCTATGGCATCCAAGATTTCAGTCAGTCGCCTTGGTTCTTCCATCCATTCCTGTTCGATCATCAGATCGGCAAATTGTTCTGGCTGTACGCGGCGCAACGCCTCGCCCAGGGTGATGAAATACATCGACCGCACCCGCGAAAAGCAAACTGCGACATCCGGGTGGGGTAACTTGTTGTTGGCGGCTGGGTGGCTAAAATCCTTGATATTATGGGTGATAAAAGCAAATCGCGTTCCCGTTGCCTTTGCTCCCACTACGTCCGCGTAAACTTCGATCAGGATGGCATCATCGATGCCATTCCGTTGCCTGTGAAAAGGAGCGCGCTTGTCGATTGCGCGTTGTGCTGCACGCACCTTCACGCTATCGGAAATCTCGATAATCGGTGTGCGCGCGAACAGCTTCTCGATGCGGCTGACAGTATCCACTGCAGCTTCACCCAAAGTTGGAATCCGATGATCTACGTCATTAAGCTGTCGAAGCACTGTGCTCTTTTTCCGGGGATCTCCAAATTTCTCAACCGCCTCCTTGACTCGCTTCATAGTTCCGGAAAGGCTGCGGCTGCTCTCTTCGACGACGCGGCCTTTGTTGCGGGCGAATTCATCGAGGACGGTGCGCGGCAGTATCAGCTCAATATCCCCCATGCGGATGAGCTCTTCAAGTGCGGTCAGAATCGGCTGCTGCTGATAGTCCTTCGCAAGATCGAGCCAAACGCAGGTATCGATAAGAATCTTGAACAAGCTGTTTTTCTCCCTTCTGCGGAGCGCCGACACTCTCTAGGGTTTCTGCGTCCGCTGATAAGCATAAGTGTCAAAGATGAAATTACTAAACGTCATGGCGGCATTGACGATCAGGGCTGCGTGGTGTGCGGCGGGTTTGTATTCGCGAACGTGCCGGTCGCCCATCTTGTTACTGAGGCCGGATAGTCCCCCGATGATGCTGATGAAGCCCGTCAGCGTCTGTTTCAAGCTGTTGCTGATCTTCGGGTTTTCGGGCGAGAGATTCAAATGCTTCTGCACTCGTTTGTATAGCTTCGGCAGATCGCCATCATAGTCAGGCGCATTGGGATCGAATTCTTTCTCGATTGCGGCCAGAACAGCCTCAACCAGGGACCGGGCATTCGTGATGGCTCCGTCGTAGTCACCCTGACTCATCTTCGTCCGGCACTTCTCGATTTGCTCCATGATGAACGCGTGCGAAAGATGACTGGGCTCTAGCTTCACATCGACGACAATCTCCCCGCGCGTTTTGTCGACGACATCGTAGCCTTTGCCGTGCGGCACGATTTCGTAGCCGTCGAAAGCCAAGAACTCATTCAGGTATGTCACCGCGTCCTGCAGATTGGCGGGCTTCTCTTGCTTCGTCTCCTTGTCATAGACCGTCGTTCCCATGAAATCCCGCGGGTCGACGGCGGACAGAATGACCTTCTTCATTGTCGGTGTGTCGTTGAACTGGCGAATGCAGTCTTCGGCAAACATCCATCGCGACGGAAAACCTTGACCATAGGTATGGTTGGTGCCGCACTCGTTGAAGAAGCTGACGAGTTTTGGCCCTCCCCGGTAGGGCGATATCCCCTTGTCACCCGTGATGATTTCTCCGAGCCGCTTGACAGTTCTTTCCGAGATTTTCATCGTGCTGCTCTTTCTACTTACCGCGCTGCGAGAGCCGCTTTCAGATCATCATGCTCAAATGCCGACGACATACGGTCGATTTCGCCTTTAGCGAGACCTTGCCGCACGGCTTCATCGCGCCACTTCGAGACAGCCTTGCCGACCTGTTTTGCTATGTCACGCGCTTTGCCGTCGTGCAGTTCGAAATATCCCGCCACCTCCATCGCCAGTGCGAGTGAAGCCGTGTTGTCATCCTCATTGATTGCCGTGCTGAGGATGCGCGGCTTGATGTCGGTTGGGACCGGGTTGAGGTCGTAAGCGGGCGACAGGCGCCAGCCCGCCTGTCCTTCGTACAGAAAGCCGTGATTGCGCAGGTGGTCGTCGGTGTTGGAGATCAGTATGTTGAAAACCAGCCGCCGCCACAACGCTTCCATGTCGGTTTTCGGCGCGGCGCCGTGCTGGCGCAGCGCGTCAACAATTTCCAGATAGCTTCGGGTTTCATTGTCTTTCGATCCGAGCATGCTCATCGCGGAGAGGAACGGGATACGCCGTTCGCCGTCGCGGTCGAACCGTAGCAGGAGGAGCACAGACTTGCCAGCGATGTTTTCGACACGGGATTGCGGAACAGGGATGCCAGATTTCTGCGCGAGGGACAGTGCGACTGCTTCCCAGACCACCGCGTTGATTTCATCATCCTTGCGTGGGAATTTCGCGATGGCGAGACGGCCGTCCTTTTCCCTGACGGAAGCCTTGGGCCTCGCGCCGCCAAGAGAGGAGCCGGGCGCGAATAGCAGTCGCAGTTCCTCCTCGGTGTCTTTCTCTTCCATCACATGTTCGGCCGCGGAGAGCAGTTTCGGGAGCTCGATCAACGGGGGGATGCGCTTGACGCCCTCCTCCCGCAGGAAGGGCCCGCCTTCTTCTTCCGCAAAGCGCAGTGCGCCCTGACGGGCCTCGTCGTCCACCAGCAGCAGGAAGTCTATTTCCTGGAGCGTGCGCGGCGCCCCGCCCTCGCGCTCCGCGCGCCTGCGTTCCATGCGGCGCATGAGCGCTCGCCCCCAACGGTCGGGCGCGGAGTCGCCAATGGCGCCAAACATGGGCGTGTCCGCCGGCGTGTGAAACGGGCCGGGACCAACCTGCAGGGCTGGCTCCAGAGAGAATCGCGCGGGATTTTCCAGCCATGTCTTGTCGTATTCGAAGGTGGCGCTTTCCTTGTTCTTGCGCGTACGGGCCCACAGACGCCCCATCAGGTGCGGGACGCCGTCGAGATCCACGTATACGAGAGCCTCTCTGTCCATCACTTGTCTTTCGTGCGTTTCGGGCTACGCGCCACGCGAATGCGCTGCGGCAGGTTTTCTTCTTCGAGCTGCAGGCCCACGGGATCGTTCTTTGGCGCAGCGAGATCGCCTAGCCGCTCCGCCATACCCAGCACAAAAAGGACCGTGGCGTATATGCCGATCGCGACACCGGGATCGCCCTTTTCAATCTTCACGAGGGTCGTACGGCTGATCGAGGCGCGCTGCGCCGCGATGGCCGCCGGGATGCGCCGCCGCCGCCGGGCGTCACGGATATCGCGCCCGAGCTTGCGCAGGGCATGCCTTACCGGGAGCGGCATTACGACGGATGATCGACTGGTTCTCATAGTTAACGTCCAAAATAATGGTCTTTATCGCATTTAATGTACATTATTATGAACGTTATGTCAATCTCTTCTACTCTTGGCTGGTACCTTGGAAAACCGCCGCGCAGGTACCCGAGACCTGCGCGGCCTAACCCGTTTCTTCAATCACATGGACGGCCAATGTAGGGGACTCTCAGCCCATACATTTTTCAGGTGCCTTTGTAGTTGAGCACCGGTCGTAGCGTGCGAATAACCTTCACCAGTTCTCGCTGCGCCTTGAGGACCGCACGAATGTCCTTGTACGCAGCAGGCGCCTCGTCCCTGAGTTTGCCTGTCAACCGGTAGTCATACCAAACGCCTTCCATTTGACGCCGAAGATCGCGGTCGCTGAACTTGCTCCGCGCAGCGCCCCGGCTCAGAGCTCTGCCTGCACCGTGAGCGCTCGAACAAAGCGCCTCTTCGCAGCCGCGTCCCTCCACATGGAAGCTGGGGCTGCCCATCGACCCTGGCAGGACTCCGGGCTGTCCCTGTTGAGCGGACATTGCGCCCTTGCGATGCACCCACAACTCGCGCTCGCCATGACGCTCAAGCGCGACATGATTGTGATCGATGGCGATCATCGTCTCCCAACTGATGCTGCACTTCAACGTTCGCGTCAGCACCTTGCCCGTTTCCTCTGCCATAGTTTTGCGAGAGGCCGCGGCGAATTGCCTGGCCCACACGGCATCATGAAGGTACTCTTTGCCAGTATCCGATTCCGCATCGAGCGCGCGTAGTCGTCCTTCAACCGGTTGCGCGCGCGCCAGATGATGGTCGCGGATCACCTGCCCGAGCGCTCGTGATCCGCTATGCACCATCAGCCAGAGCCGGTCCTCTTCGTCCGCTTGCATCTCAAGGAAGTGGTTTCCACTGCCGAGAGTCGCGAACTCGATCTCGCCCTCCTTTTGGCGAATTGCCTCCAGGCGGGCATCACTGAGCGGGTCGCTTGTTATTCCGGCGGGTTGAGGAATGAGCGCGTTCCGGTTGTGTCTGCGCGAGGGTACCGCACGCCCGATCTCGTTCAGCAGCTGTGCAGCGGTCTTCGGATTCTTCAGCGCGGAGGCCTCCACGTCAACCGCGACGGCCAGCATGCCGCATCCGATGTCGCCTCCCACTGCCTGGGGATAGATCAGGTGAGAAGTCGCGACAACGACACCGATGCACACCTCAGCGGCAAGGTGTACATCGGGCATCACCGCGACTTGTTGAACATCTGGGGCGCACCGGATTCGCTCAAGCGCCTCCGACACGTCTCGATCCAGTGGAGCAGCTAGCCAGCTTCGGAGCGGAGCCATCGACGAATCACTCATCGTCGCCTCCTTGCACCGAGACCGGCACAAACGACAGTTCTGGCGATCGCTTTCTGGCGATCGCCATCGCGATTTCCGACCGCAAACGCGATGCATCGCGCCGGAGCGCGATCATCGCATCGGCGACGGAGTAGCCATCCTGCACAACGATATGGACCAGTAGATGGCCGCAACCAGGTGCTGGCGAAACCTCATCTACAAACAGTTCGCAGCCAATGCCAGCAACGTTTGAATCCGCGAGCGCGAGGTTCAGCGCCCGCTGCACTTGGCAGCAGAATTGTTGTGTCTTCCGTTGCACTTGGCGGCTTTCCGACCGACTGCCGCTTCCTTCTCCATAGAGAATTTCAGCGAAGTCCGAGTCCACGAACTCCGCTCCTTTACCTCGACGTTTTCTTCGTTTCACAAAGCTCCCTTTTGCGCGCACGCGCGCAGAGCCGGCAGGCGCACGAATGCGTATGCGGCTTCAACTAATGAGTTGAAAGATGGAGCCAACCCAGCCGACCGGCTGGATTAGACGGCGGCCAGTGGGCTCAACGTCATCGGGCTATGTGCAATCGGCGACATAATCTCCTCCGCTGCTACGTTGAGTCTCGGAATTAAAAGCGCTTGAACGCCTGAATCCCTGACACATTATCGCTCTATCTCTGGTTCGGAGCAAGTCTGGCGCTTATGTGCCTGATGCGAACCTTCGCCATCCCGGATCGCCGCTCGACTCAAAGAAACAAGGGCGCATATGCGCTACGTCGGCTTGACGGCGACAGCGCCCATTTTCTGATGGTCCGTTCTGAGAATCCGAGGTGGCGATCCGCGCCTTCGCGGGAGACCTATCGGCGTGGCGAAATGCCACGACTTCGACAGGACTTCCTGCTCGAACTGGAGCCGTGCTCCACACATTACGAGATGTACGACCGGTAAACCCCACTAAGAATTTCGGGGTCTGAGCGCTATGGCTTGGTCTCATAGGTTGCCCCGATGTTGGCTCGCACCCCGGCTTCGTCGTAACATGAACTCCGCATGAGACGACAGTCGGTGCAATTTCTCGTCGGTTGTTTGCTGCTCTGTGGATTCTCAGCAGCTCAGATGTCCACGCTGCCAGCGGCTCAAGCCATTGCTGACCTTCCCGGTCCACCGAAAAACCCTCCGATTTTTTCGCAGATGACAGTGATTCTGCAGGGTGCACTGCAGTATCAAAACACTGTCGATCTGAAAGGTCCCGTCGCTAGCGTCGAGCGCGAGGAAACTCAATCGCCAAATCAAAGTCCGTATGCCTATCACACGAAGACTGCCTTCAAGTTTGACGACCACGGACGACTGGTCGAGCGCATCGATGAGAATTCACTAGGTGGATCGACCACGACAAACGTCTGGGTAAACGGAAGGTTGCAAAGCCAAGACGCGAGCCATCGGCGAAAGAATGGCAAATTGCCCGATTCGAACTGGAATGAGTGGCAGAAGTGGAGCTATGACAAAGACGGACATCTTTCGGAGTTCAAGGCTGGCCGCGATAAAGAAGAGATGAATGATTATGTGAACTTCAGATACGACTCCGCAGGCCGGTGCCTTGGATACGAGATGTACGCGGAAACCCTGACCGAAATCGCCTACGTGGGAAACAAGATCACATTGAGTAGGGTGGGAAAGTTTCAGCGACGTAAATTCTTTGAACAAGTCCAGATCGTTGACGACAAAAACCGGGTGGTCGACTTGAAGGTCTCTGATCTGAGTGGCAATGAACTGAAGCTCTGGTACCACGTAAGCTTTAAGTATGACGATAAGGACAGAGTGATCGAGCAGAATACCGATCCTTTCAAGCTGGGTGACGGCGACGACTATTCCCCAATGCCGGGGAAATTGATTGTCGAATATCACGACGAAAAGCACTCGGGCGAGCAGAAGTTCTATAATACCGACGGAAAATTGGATCTTCACACGGCCTTTGAATTCGACCGTGACGGAATCTTCACCAAGCTGCGCGTTCTTGACGCCTCCGGCAAAGAACAAATGGGCGGAGAGATCTTTCACGATCCTGAGTCACATAAGGCCAGTACCCGTCCGGGACAGGTGGAGTGGGAGGTCGTATACGACGATCACGGCAATTGGACAGAGCGACGGCGCTGGTTTACGCCCGCCGATGGAAGTTCCCGAATCATGACAAGAGTGATCCGACAGAACATCACGTATCGGTAGCAGTTATCGTCTTTTCCCGCCGAGTGTCAGTCTGATCGTTGGAGAGCAATCGCCACGTCGCTCGATGCGCGATGCACGACTGCGCGCGCACTAACTCGCTGGTTTCTCAGCCAGGCTTGTTTTCGGCGAAATGAATAGTCTTCGGGCTGCCCATTTCAGAATCCGCCAGCCCCCGGCGGCTCCAGCGAGAATCGTGAACAGCCACAGCAGGATCGTGGGCAGATAGAACACAAACGTCGTCATTGAGGCAGCGTACTCACCGAAACCGTCGAGACCCTCACGGGCGGAGATCTTCAGCTGATACAGCGGACGCCAATTGAGGCCGAAAACTTGGGCATCGGCTTCAGCTCGCAACGCGATGTTGATGGCGACGGTTTCAACTTGCTTCGTCAGCGCCTCGAATTCCGCTTGCCTTTCCTCGATCGCTCCGCGGACTTCGTTCAGCTTGTCACTGACTTCGAGCGTGTCTTTCACGGTCGCGGCCTTGCGCAGGATTCCGAGATACTGTTGTTCCTGAGCCCGCAGGTTGCGCAGGCGTGCTTCCTGGTCGACATATTGTTTGGTGACGTCCTGGGCGTCGATGCTTTCGCTTTCTACGCGCAAGCTGATCTTTCGGATCTGGGCGCGGACTTCGTCGAAATTTTCTGCTGGCACGCGAATACTGAGGAAGGCGCTGGTCGCGTCCGCGCCGCCATTAACGTTAGAGGTTACGAGGAATCCTCCTGCTCCTTTCGTGATCTGTATGATTTTCTCAGCAGTTTCGGCCGGAGCTTTGACGATGAGGCTAAGGGACTCCGTTCGCACTAGCCTGCGGTCCTCCGACGAGTTTTCCTCTCCGCCGGCACGTCCTCCTGAAAATGTCATGAGAGAGGCGGGTGAGACGACGGCACGGTCCACGGGAACGCCTCCAACAATGCCTTTTTGAAGGTAGGCTTCGGATCGGAAGTGCGGAAGAATTGAGGTTTGTCGCCAGAGCGAGATTGGCTCCCAACCCATGCCACCGCTGACAGCGGCAAGGCCGGTCGCCCTTTCCGAGGCAATGCCTCGTGCCTGGCCACGAGGTTGAATGAGTCCCAAGTAGAGTGCGACCACTCCGGCCATAATAAGCCAGCCTGTTTTCAGAGCCGTTCTGCTCTTGGTGTAGAACATTCCCCAGCGGATGACCATTAGGCCTCCTATATGAAGGAATAGACACGGGCGGCAATGCCGTTGTTCCCGCAGAGCTCTTGATAGCCGGGTTGTGAGCGCCATCCATCTGAGTTGAGCGGTTATCGTGTTCATGCACCAATGACCGAGAACTGGAAGCCCTATCTCTGTAACGCCAACGGAAAGATTGCGTCGATCTTTGTCGATCTTGGCCTCCGGGAGTCAGTACCGATTGGGTCGAAACCTTGGCTACTGTGGACGTGGGTCCACTTTCAATCGCCACGAGCCGATGGCCTGTCCGACAGCAAAGAAGCTCCCACACTCTACAAAATCGAAGACGCCCTAAACTTGTGCGTAGCCCGTGCCTGCACGGCGATACCCTGCGGAAGAATTACCACAGAAGGACGACGTGAGTTCTACTTCTATGGCGAGACCAAGGATGGTTTTCGTAACGCCGTCGGACAGGCACTGACGGGATTTGACGGGTACAAGTTCGACGTGGGCGAGCAGGAAGATTCGCTATGGGAGCAGTACCTCAACGTCCTATATCCATCACCGGAGGACCTTCAGCGCATTGCGAACATGGACCTGCTAGATGTGCTAGTGGAGAAAGGCGACGTTCTCACTGCGGCGAGAGAGGTCCAGCATTGGATATATTTTCGCTCTGAGCCCGCTCGGGCTTTGTTCCGAGATGCCGCAGTCGCAGCAGGCTTCAGATTTGTTTCGGAATCAAGCTCTAAGGGAGAATTGCCATTCGGCATCGTTGTCGCTCGCACTCAATCCATTGAGCAAAATTCAATCGACCGTACCGTCATTGAACTGCTGAACCTATCTCGGCGCTTCGATGGTGATTACGATGGCTGGGAAACGCCAATTGTAACGCAGTGAGAGGTCAGGGTTATGGCGGAAGCTTATCGCGTTTTTTTTGTTCTTGATCGAGATTACGGCGAACGCCTTCTCGAACTTGCTCGCAGCGGTCCGGTTTGGATCGTGGACACTCCGCAAAATCGCGCGGTTGCACAGAACCTTTGGGCCGCCAATCCGAATCGCAATCATCTAGAGGGCGTTACGACGTTCAAGGCTGGCGACGATTGTTCAAGCGAAGAGACTCTTATCAACGAGCTAGTCACAATCGACCTTCATCACGGGAGCTATTCAGCCGATCCGCCGTACACCGTTCTTGAAGTCATCGGTGCGCGACTCAGTGACAAACTAGAAAATGAACTCTCTCGGTTTGGATTCAATCAATTTCGTGCAACCACAGAGGGCTTTAGCGCGGTGCGGCCAGTGCCGAGCAACCGTCTCTCCGAGTATGGCGTGGCGATGAACGACGGCCGCCTTGCTAAGATCGAGTCGGAGGTTCGGGAATTTGTTCGGGCTGCGTATCCGGAGATGGTTGTACGTGCTGAGTATTGGGCAGAAGACCCGTCCCGCATCGCGTTGTTCTTTATTGATGAACGGTTCAGGGAGCTGTACGCCCGTCAGAGATACCACTACCTTGTGCAGCTAATTCCCAGCGATTATTACCGCTCTACGCTTGCGGACACGTTGTGGTTTGAGCTTGCTCCCGACGAGCGTCCTGAAACGATCGAGCACCCCGACCAGGAACTTATCGCATCAATAGCGCCAGATGTTTTGGGTGCGCTGCAGCAGAAGGGGTTCTTTGCGGCACTTGATGAACTGCTTTGTCCGGCCAGTGAGAAATCCGAGCCGCAGAAGTGCTCTGGGGACTTCCGTTACGCAAAGCGGGCACTGCAAGCGTGTGGCTTCGAGCAGTCTGATTCGTCTGATGTGTTTCACGTCCTGATGGAGCAGGGAGCATTTTGCGATTGCGAGATTCTATACAACGTCGCCAACGAGAGCCGTTTGAAGACGAAATACTGGCGAGCGTCGCATGGCAATCGGACTTAGCTGTCGATAAACATATTGTCATCGACGGATTCTGAGCGAAATCGCCCGATGCGACGATGCTCTCCGGCGGCCGTCACCTATCAGGACTGAGAAAGACGAAAGTCCTCCAAGCGTAACCCGTCTTGCTTGACCTGCCCGAGGTCCAGCTCGCGATCAAATGGAATAGCGCGGATCGCTTCAAGACGCTCACGCAAGCGCTCCGCAAAGGCGTGCGCAAAATGCTCCTTTTCGCGCTGCGGTCGGCTGTGGTATCGGTCTAGCAATCCATCATAATGGTCAGCTTCTTCACCAGGGCCAAGCGTGGCAGAGGGACGCTGGACCTTCTCAAGAAAGTCCACCCAATGTCCCAATTCGTGAGGCATAGTCCGGTACAGTTGCGTCGCTCGACAGCTTTCGAGGGTGGGCTCTATCGTATGATTCCTGTCGCCGAGCCGCACTTTATGCCCGTCCGACCTGAGACGCTCCAACTCAGCCGCATCATCGAGCGATAAAGACTTCCCGAACTTGAGCGGTTCGGTTGGATTCACGGCTTCGATCACGATTGCCGGCCCGCTGTAAAGCACATCTCCACGCCTATTCACTAGTTCGGCGAAATACGACAATCTACCCCACACCGAAGCCAGCGCCTGCTCTTTCCGACGCGGCTGACGGAGCACGACCGTCTCAAGCCCTTCCCAGTCGGCTGGTGGGACATTCGACATCAAACGTGCGATGTCATCCACTGTGCAGGCGTGAATGCAATCTGCTCTAGTAGGCTGAATGAAGAACCTGAGGACTCGACCCGAGACGGTTCTGCTAACTTCTGTTGCCCTGTCGATCCTCTCCCAAAAGACATGGTCTCCATGAGCAACCTCAGGAACGGTCATCCGGTTGTCCTGTCCGTGACCACTTTTGGGTGTACCAATGTTCCGATTACGTCGAGTTGGATTGCGACCTTGCATTTCGACCATCAAGACATTACACGCAGAGATACTGTGGAGCCAATCTCTTCCCAGACGGGCGAACGAGCACCCTTACGGGTGTTGGCGGAAAATCGCCCTAAAGCTCATTGACCGCTTAAGTCTTCCCCGTCATCAAGATTGTTTCCCGCAGGCTTCGCTAGAACGCCGAGTGCCCCACATGCGATAGTAAAACCGATGCCCTCCATCTCAGCAAGCACTCTTTCCGTCTTGCTGAAGGTGCTGATCGCTTGTCCCACGAAAAAAGGATAGGGCAGCAATGAAAAACAAGAGCTGAGCCGCTCCTCGTAGCAGAATTTTCATGGTCCGTCTGTGTAACTACGACGCAGGAATCTCCAACCGCTAATGCGTGCTCGTGCTCTGATCGCTCGCCTTTGTACACCGGAGAACCCCTGTCTTCCGGCCCGTTGGTAGCTCGTATATTCCTATCTCTGTGCCCGCGCCCGGAGACAGAATCATCTTGCCGTCCGGCGTGATGGCAGTGTCACCTAAACTGAACCGGTTCTTGATGCGGTGCCTCTTGCCTGTTGGCGGATTCCATCTCACTATCTCATCGCGGTCGTTTCCCCAGATCACCCACTGCCCATCCGGACTGAAGTGCAAACTGTTGACCTGGCCGTTGCTGGAAGTAGTAGATATCTCCTGTCCTGTCATCGGATTCCAAAGCTGTACCGCTGCGCCGCTACCAGTAGCCAGACGCTTGCCATCAGGGCTGAATACTACTTGCCAAGACATCCGCCAAAGTTGTGCTTGACGCTCGCCTGCATCGGCGAAAACTTTTGGAGACTTTGCGGTGCGAATTAGAAAACTCCTGAGTTCCACACCAGTAGCGATATCCCAAAGGCGAACTTTCTCGAAAGTGGCGGCGGCCAGCCACAAGCCGTCAGGACTAAAGGCAATCTCCTCGGTCATATCTGAGTTATCGAGCTTCTTTCTCTCACACCAAGACTTGGTGTCAAACAGGCGAATGCTGCCATCATCTGAGCCCACTGCGAGGGTGATTCCATCTGGACTAAACGCGACTGAGTCCACTCCTCTGCCGATGATCAGCGTGCGAAGCCGGTGACCAGTGGCGGCATCGAACACTTTCGCTGCTCCGTTCGAAGTTCCCTCAACCACCACTTGACCATCTGGACTGAATGCTGAGCTCTGGGCGTCGTCGTCTCGTACCGTGCGGGTTGCCCACACCTGCCGTCGTGTCTCAATATTCCAAGCTCGAACCCACGGATCGTAGCTCTTGCCGGCGGAGAATGCCATCTTGCCGTCCGGACTCAAGGCTATCGTCTGCACGGAGCAGGGATAGTTTTCAGATTGATCTTCGTGGTCCACCTGCGTTGCCATGAACCGTGAGGGGTCAGAAGCAAACGCAGTTCGGTTCTCATTCCACCAATCCTTCCACGGTTGAGTTGCCCTGTGGCCTAGGACGAATAGGTCATTCTCCTGCTCAAGTCGAATACCTGTGCTGCGCTCTAATGCTCCAACGGCCTCATCAGAGACGAATACTTCCGTCTGCTTATTTTTTTCCTGGCTTCCTCCACCGATGTTGAAACGAACTATGTTTCCACAACTGTGACGATCATCCAGCAAGCCCATGAATAACGGAACGAGATCGGGGCTTCGGTACCATTGCAGCGCAGTAACCGCAACACACATCGTGCTGCGCTCGTTGAGCAGTTTAACCAACAGTTCCTTCCCTGCATCAGAACGATGCTCTCCCAAAAGCCCGATAGCCGCGCCCCTGCGCTTCGCGGGTTGGCCTTGGTCGTTGGCAATTTGAACCAGTATGCGACTCCCCTCGTTGCCGAAGTCATCTATAACTTCTCGCAGAAGTATGCGATTGGTGCTCTTGTCCAGCACGCTTTCGATCTGACTTCGAGCGGTCTCTTCGCACTGTTGACCTCCCGCTGGCAGGAGCCAGAGGGCGCCCATCGACATGGACAGCAGAGCGTGTTTAACCAAGGGGCGAAGCATAAGCACCCGATACTTGATTACTCTACAATCGTTGCTCCGGTGGTTGTTGAAAAATCGGTATGTCGGCTCATTGGCCAACTCCTGGCTCTGTCTGTCACGAACAGTTGACTACGAAATGGCGCAATGTGGTGCGAGGTTGCGGTTGAGCTATGAAGGCAAGAATTGCTGACGAGGCCATTTCAGAAGCGTTGGCTCGAAGCTGCGAAAGACCTCGAAATCCGTGCGGCAGCGCCTTTCGCGGTGCAGGTTTGTGAGGATGAACCACTCACCTACGAAGCACACGTTCTAGATGCGGCGAACCGAAAGGATCCGATGGTCGGAGTTCTCGTCCAACTAGCGCAGGGAGCGCCCATCACCGCCTTGGCAGAAGGTCGTCACCTTCCCTGACTTCAGCGATCAATCGCGTAACGCCTGGTGAGCTGCGCGGGAGCAAAACCGGATGGACTTTCGATTGTCGTCGCGACATCGCTATAGTGGTCGTCAACGGATTTGTAAGCGTGGCACCGGTAAATCCTGCAGGGCCCAATCAATCAGTTGTCCAGAGCGGGATGGGTGGGCTCCAGTCAGGTGTGCCATAAGTGTGCCGTACGCTTTGAGCCCATGTGCGCTAACTCGCTTCTTTTCAATACCAGACGTGATTGCTTCCGTGCGGGCATGATTGTCGGTAAGTCATTGACTCTTAAAGGTGGTCAGGCATGGAAGGCCCTATCAGACTCGCCTACTCTTAATCAGTAGGTTGAAGGTTCGATTCCTTCCGCGCTCACCATCTTTTCAAGCAGTTGCGAGAACTGCAATCCGTTCCGCAATCCGTTAGGAATGTGGGAAAGCTAAACGCACCACTTTGCTGTGCGCTTCTGCCATCTCTGCCGTCGCCGCGTCACCATAAACGTTCATGGTGGTGCGGATATCCGAATGCCGCATTAGCTTCTGCTGGACCCCGACCGGAGTACCGACCGAATCAAGCCAAGACCTGTACGTGTGACGCAAGCTGTGAGTGCCAAGCCTGCCGATGCCCGCCTTATCCGCTGCCTTCTGGTACACACGCCAAATCTGATCGTATGACCATGGCAGTCGTCCAAGCTGTACGGGAGAAGCAAACATCCAATCGGCTGCATTCGAGAACTCGCAGGTTTGCTTCCAGGCCTTCAGAGTTTCCAGTAGTTCGCGGTCAATCGCCAAGTCACGCCGTGAATCTGTGGTTTTCACATCGTCAACCTGCTGGCAGACGATCCCGCGCTCAACGCGAAGTCTGCCGTTCAGCCAATCGACATCACCCCATTTCAAGGCCAAGCATTCGCTGATCCGCAGACCAAGACAGCAGCACAGCAGTGCAACTGTCCTGAAGGGTTCATCCAGATGTCGAATGAGCTTCTGGAAGTCTTGCACGGTGAGACTGCGTGGTCGCCGGGTGCGCTTGGTCGCACCTTTCACCCTCACCAATTCCATCGGATTGCGCTGCATGGCAATGTGATCGCGCCACATGGCGAAGTCCCACAGAATGCTAATCACGCCTCGAATGTGCGCTTTGCTTTTGGGTGCAAGTGGCAGAGATTCCAGCCACAGTTCCACAGGACGAGGCTGAAGCTCAGCCAGCGAGGACTCCCCCCATCTTGGCAAAATGTGATTCCTCAGCCAAACCTCGTAAGCCCGTCGAGTGTCATGTCGTTTGGGCATCTTCTCCATTCGGTAGTATTCAGTCAGGGTGTTTACCGTCAGCGCGTTGCCGACAGTTTTATTTTGGTTTCCCAACGAGTCCTGGAATGCCTTTGCAGCTTTCCAGACGCTCGCCTTAGTGGGATGCTGGCTCGTGGTGCCAATCTTTTTTGTGCGCCGTGTGCCATGGTCCCACCATAGAAAGTTCCAAGTCCTGCGTCGTTTGTCGAAAACTACACTACCTGTTTTGTGCCGTGCTGCCCTTTTCATTGCTCCATCCTTTCTGCAGGGCGCACGGATGGCGGAAGGGATGGTAGCACGGAGGATTCCAAAAGGGCAGCGTCTAAGTCCACTTGCCGGAACCTCCAGACGCGGCGCTTTGTACCTGAGAGCGCAAAAGCTTTCACTTTACCTTGTCGTACCCAGAGCAACAATGTGCGAGGCCTGATCTTCAGGTAGTTCGCCGCTTCCGTTACCGTTAGCCATTCCGATTGAATGATTGTTTTCATCAAAGTCAACTTTTTATTCGCCGATTCCGTTTTGCCAAAATTGATCTTGTTAGGAAACACCGTCCTGTGTTATCAAGCCCATTCTTGTTTTCATTTAAGGCAAGAAGTAGAAGAAGACCTACCGTTATTGCAGCGAAAGTCAGAACTGCTCCCACAACCGTGATTCTCATTGTGTCTGCCCCCACGGGACAATTCCGTCACAGTTCTTCTTCGGGCAGCGAAAGCCTTTCAAACCGCCGTCGAATACGCTGGTCTTAATGAGCTTTGGTTCGGCCCAAAACTCATGGCCGCACTGCGGGCACGCTAGGCGATAAAGGCGCTCCATCTCTCGCAGCCGAGTAAGCAGGCTCTCGGTGTTGGTGTGCTGTAGCAGGCGGCGGAACTCCTCAATTCCGGCAGGCCCTCGCACGAATACTTGTACTCCGCAGGAATCGCAAATCAGATAGGGCTTATCCTTTTTTGTGACCTTTACCTCGCGCGCCTGCGTACATACGGGACAAGGAAACATCGGATTGCCGTTCACAGCTGCCATAGAACTAGCACCTCCGTCATAACACCTCCGCAACGCGCAGAGAATCGGCGTCCTGCCTCACACTATAAGGGCATTTTTCCGGTCAATCATGAATTGGCCTGACGAGAATAGCGTGGATGAATCGTCGTGTTCCGTCGAATTCGGAAGCGTTTATCGGGAATCTTCCGTAAAATTAAGGTCAGTTTTTCGAGAAGTTTCCGCAAAAATGCGAGAGCGTAACCGAAGCACAAGAAAACTCGCAATTCCTCTTGACAGGTTTTCCCGGAAACGGGGCAGAGGACGCCCGTCAAGAGTGCGCCCTACTGAGATTCGTGGTCGCGCCGATAACTACCGATCAATTCTCAGGCAAGTCTGGGACCGTCTCTGGCCTAGGCTCTCGCAGGCACTGACGGACCAAGAAGTGATCGATGCATTCTTAGACAGTACGAGCCCTTACGCCCAAGAGTTCGTGCCCGCGCAGGCAAACCTGATTTTTCGCGTGTTAGGCGAGCGAAGGTTCCCAAAACGACCGAAACCGACCGACGTACCTTACGCGAGCTTCGGGAACCCGCAAAGCCTGAATCTCTATAGCTACGTTAACAACAATCCGACGACGACCCGCGATCCCGACGGGCATGTCGCCGGGGTGGACGATGCCGCAGAGGCATTAGTCTTTACTGCAGCCGTGTTCACAACTGCGGTTGTAATCTACGAGTCGCCGCCACAGAATCAACGGAACTTCGCCGAGGCAACCAGTAAGGCATTCACCAATACTGTTGATACCGTCAAGAGTTGGTTCCATTCCGAAAGCAAGGACGGCGCAAAGACCGGCGAAAAAACTGTTCCAAACCCGAACGGCTCAAAAGGTGCGCCCGATCACCAAGCGACTACAGACGAAGAGGCCGCCAAGATGGGAGGGGAACGAGAAGTGAGAGTACAGACGCCTGGGGGCGAGAAAGGGTCGCGCGTAATCGATGCCGCCAGGACCGACGCGAATGGCAAGGTGGTAGAAGCAACGCAGGTTATTCGCCCGAACAAAGATGGGACGCCGCCAGCACGTGAAGTCCGCGCCGCTTCGGACATCCAAAAGGCCACTGGCGTACAGCCGAAATTAGTGCCGGTTAGACCGATCAAACCGGACGGACAATAGCCATGGGACGCCAAATACACTTCTACATGCTGCCCGAAGATCGAAGCGAGTTCCTACGTGTCATTCAGGAACACGATTCGACAGAGGTGATTCTCAGGGACTCCGATTCGTCCCAGGTTGAGCCGATTGGCGAGGGTATCGGTGCTGACAAAACCCTTTGCGTTTGGAATCGCAAACTGCTTCCGAATCTCGAACGGAAGTGGGTACCCGACCCTGGATATTACAGGGTCGATACCCTCAAAGCACCGGTCCTCGAATTTACGCCGTCGTTCACTGCAACGTGGGAGGGTAAGCCCGCGCTAGGTCAGGGCAGGCTGTTTGGCAACTTTGAGCCATACCTGGGCAAGCCGGAGGACTTCGGAAAGTGGTACGAGAGTTTGGTGCATTGGATACGACAGCACTACCGGAAGAACCCAGCCAGCACCGGCGGATATGTTGGCCCAGCCGCTTATGAGTTCTACGAACATGGCGGGTATCTTCTCCCCAACTTCCTGCCCCCCAAGACGAAGGAATGGCTAACCGAAATCGGGAAGCAGCATAAGCAGTCCAGGACGGTGTCACGAGTGCGCAAGAAAGCAAAGGCGCGGTCCTGAAATCTGACAAAGAGAACTGATGAATGCCGCATAGAGTTTGGGCCATCATCCTGCTTGGCGTGGGGGTTGCCGTCTTCGCAATGGCACGTCAGATTGCGACGTGGAAGACCCGTCGTTAAAGGTGCTCCCACGGGGGAAACCGAGACAGTGCAAAGGGCGATGTCGAACGCAGAGTTGAAGAATACAGAGGACACTGGTCTGTTAAGAGGCGGGCGTGAAGGTACGCATTATGCAAGCGACGCTGTCAACAACGACGCAGGTCGTGCTCAGCAGCGATTGGCATTGCCACAGAAACCAGAGGTAAAGGCAACGATGCAGGTGCCGAAGGGCAAATTCTCTGAGGCTCAAAAAGTTGAACCTGCGAATAGAATGCCAGGTGGTGGGATGGAGCGAACAGCAACGGGAAAGGTTCCCGTGAAAATCAAGAAAGTGAAGAAATACTAAAATGGCGAGGAACGCAAATACCGTGGGCAAGAGAATTGAAGTAACGCTTGTCGACCCGTGGGACTTCGTGACGGTGAACGGCTCAGGGCCTTTTTTCGCCGATGTGCTTCAGTTCGGCCATGATGAGTCAACAGGGGCTGCTGCTTTGTTGGAGTTCCACGCGCCCCTCAAGTACCACGGCGAGGAATTCAAATACTTCGTTGCCACGGCCCGGCATGAGGGAGTGAAATTTGATGAACTGGGAACGAGAAGGCCGATCGTCTGCAATCTCACGGGTATCCCGGCGGAAAAGGCAAGTAGCGCCAACCCGTTCGATCTGAGTTGGTGGCGAGGCGGAGTCGCCGCGATAGCCGATTTAAGTCTCCATTGATGAATCCGCGCACCTACGACGGCGACGGCAAGCGGGTGAAGAAGTCGAATGGGACCGGCCCGCGATGGGATCCGCTGCTGGAAACGGACCTGTCGGGAGCGCGACCGTTTCTCGGATCACTGAAAGTCCACCACCTTACCTGTAAGATGATCCGTTCAAGTGCTGGCCACTCTATGTTCAAGACCTGTTTATTCTCCCGTATTCATCGTTCAGAATTGTGGTTTGCCGCTCTTGGTATCCTTTCACTATTGCTGGCCGGATGCGGCAGCAGTGGAGGTGGGGGTGGCTCGACACAAACGGGCGACTTCTCCATTTCCACCTCACCGACAACTTTGGCCCTTAGCGCGGGTGAAAGCCAGACCGTTACAGTCTCCGCGACAGGGATCAACAACTTTACGGCGAGCATCAGTGTCACTGTGAGCGGTTTGCCATCGGGAGTTACGGCGGCCCCGGCGACTTTCAGCATTCTCCCTGGCGGTCAGCAAGAGGTTACGGTCTCGGTAGCGCCAGCAACGCAGCCACTTTCTGCGACCATCGCATTTCAAGGTACGTCTGGGAGCCTCAGTCATAGCGCGCAGGCGTCCTTGAGTGTCGTTGCATCTGACTTCTCCATTTCTGCCTCACCGACAACTCTGACCCTCGCAGATGGGGGCAGCCAGACCGTTACTATCTCGGCGGCTGGGATCAACAACTTTACAGCGAGCATCAGCGTCGCTGTGAGCGGTTTGCCATCGGGAGTTACGGCGGACCCGGCGACTTTCAGCATTCTCCCTGGCGGTCAGCAAGAGGTCACTGTCTCGGTAGCGCCAGCGACGCAGCCACTTTCTGCGACCATCGAGTTTCAGGGCACGTCGGGGAGCCTAAGTCATAGTGCGCAGGCGTCCTTGAGTGTCATTGCGGCGGTAACGGGAGCCCATCCTCCCATTCGTACGCGATATCTCCGCACGAACTCGTTCTACGATCCGAATTCCTTACAATTTGCGCCGCCCCATTTCTCGGTGTACGACGCGGCCCACAAGCAGTTTTTCATCAGCAATCCCTTTCTGAATGAGATTGATGTTTTCGACGCGACGCAGGAGATCGAGACCGCGCAGATTCCCGTCCCGCTGGCCTGGGGACTCGATCTTTCTCCATACAACGGGAGCCTTTATGCTGGCACGTTGATCGGGGACATTTATCAGATTGACGCGACGACACTCAGTGTTACGACTCGTTACCCATCGGCTTCAATTGGGCCAAATGGTTTCATGTCGACGACGGCCATGGTTTTGTCCGACGGGCGACTGGCTGTGCAAGGCGCGGCGGGGGGAATTCTCGGGGTCGATGGATATAGCACGTCCGCAGTGTGGGATCCTGTCACGAATTCTCTGGACACCGGAACAAACGGTACCATTTGCGGCTTTGGCAACCAGGGAGGATTTGCCGTCAGCGGGGACAGGACGCGGATTCTGATAACGGGCGTGGACGAAGGAGGCGGAGGGGAAACGGTCTGTTCCTACGATCCCGTCGCCAAGGTAGCGACGTTGGGAGCGTTCCCGTATCCAACTTTTGTGCGTGAGATTATTCCCACTCCCGACGGGAAACGCTTTTTCCTTACCACGAACCTGTATGGGGTTGGAGTCTTCGATGCGAAAACTGTCCAGCTGCTCGGCGACATCACGGGTCCCAATCAGGATGAGATTCCGAATGCGGCTTCAGGAGCGGTCATCAGTCTGGATGGAAACACTCTGTATTTGGTGGATCAATCCTCTGGAGCTGTTGGAAGCTTCGACACCACCTCGCTCAGACAGACTGGTTGGGTTCCCAGCTTTACCGTGGACGATTCACAATCTGGGATCGTGATTGCAGCGATTGACGAGACGGGATTGATTGTCGGACCGATTGGACACGGAGTCGGATTCATTGACGGCTCGCAGATGACGACGAACCCGCCAACCCTGATCAGTGCGGGCTTTGCTAGTCCAGTTACCGGGCCGGTAGCGGGTAGCACAACGATCAGCGGCTTTGCGTATGGCAACGTGACCGACTCCGCCGCATTAGATCAAATCTACATTGGCAACATACCGGGAGTCTTCGCCTCGTTCGCGGCGAGCCAAGGTCATGAAAACACAGCGCAGGTGACGACGCCGCCTGCCAATCAAACCGGCGCGGTTGACTTGGCCGTGGTTCTAAGCGATGGCGGGGTGGGGATCGCACCGGAAAATTTCAGCTATGGGCCAACCATTCTAGAAGTCGTCCCCAATGGGGCAACAGCCGAGGGAGGGCAGACTGGTGCCATCATTGGATATGGTTTTGGCAGTTCCACATCGAGTGTCCAGGTGACCGTGGGTGGGCAGTCGGCTCCCGTCGTAGCGGTCTTCGTCGGAGCCCCCATCGAACCCTATCCCTTTCCCACGGACGGGCTCCAATTCACGATTCCGCCGGGAACGGCGGGAACGGTCGCCGATGTTACGATAACCGCGCCTTCCGGCTCCACAACTGCGGCGGGAGCATTTCATTACACCAGCGCAGGCGAGTCGTACTCGCTCGCGGCAAGTCTGCAATCTGGGATCTATGACGCGGGTAGAGACCTTTACTACTTTGCGGATCAGGCCCAGATTCAGGTGCTGTCAAAAAGCAGTGGGAGTTGGCTCTCGCCAATTCCTCTCCCAGGTGTGACGAGCAAAACTCAACTGCTGGCAATCTCGGAATCCCCTGACGGGAGCAAGCTGGCCGTTTCAGATTACGGCGGGGAGGCGATCTACGTACTAGATCCGGATGAACCAGCGACTGCTAAGGGCTATCCCATGTCACTTGACCAGGACGGCGTTGCGGATTCGCTTGCTCCTGGAGGGCTTGCCGTCACTAACAATGGCATGGTGTATTTTGACACTCGCGATATCGATGGTACGGGAACCCCGTTGTTCCACAAGCTAGATACTTCCCTCGGATCAATCATTGACCTTGGGCTTCAGGACGGGCTGCAGAGCGGGGGTGCGGGCGATCAATATGACCGCGTGCTTCTGAGTCCTGACGGGAGCAAAGTGTACTCCAGCATTTCCGGAGGCGTAACCATCGGGTTCTGGCTTGATACTTCCAATGATCAGCTACATTTTGCTGGCGCGAACTCTTTTGGTGGCTCTCAGGATCTAGCGGTTTCGGGAGACGGAACCGCTGTCGATGTCGGCGGGCAGTTCACCGATTCGTTGCTCAACGCCCAGCTTGATGTTGTTTACATCGATTGGGAAACATGGTTCCCACTTGGTGTATTGGGGCAAAAACTTAACCATGACGGTAGCATCCTGTTTCAGCCCCTTACTGATGGGATTGATATGCTGGCTCGAAATACCGGTCGGCTTCTGTACCGAATCCAGATTCCTGTGACCCCGGCCAATAACTACGATGTCCTTGTAGTGGCCGAAGGACAGAACACCTTGGCCGTTATCACCGCAAATGGAGTCTCGTTTGTAGACTTGAGTAGTCTGCCAAGTACGACTCAGTATAAACGGAGGTTTGCGGACGCAACTCATTCCAAACCGGGTGGTTTCGGGAGAAGACATATCGTTCTGCCAAGCGAACGCACTCTGTCGGATCATGCGATCTATTGGAACGAGAGGCCTAAGCTGAGGCACAGACCTGAGCAATCGAAGTATTCCGGCGAGAAGTGATTTCCAGAGTCTGGATTACGATTTTGAAGCCAGACACTAATCCAGCGCGTTTGGATGGTGCATGCAAGTGGATGAACTTGCGGTGGACTACGTGAGGGTCGGTTCTGGGAACGACACACCGAGATCCTGGTTCGATTACCCTGTCCGCTAAGCGAAGGAGTTGCCATCCACAAGAGTGTTGTGCGACTCGAATCGAGGTTGGAAGATTCTGCAATCCGTTTTGCAATCCGATTACCGGTTTTCCACTGCCTTTGATGTACTTCCATGCCATCCGTGGTCCTGCATGTTGTTGAATTTACGTTGTCATGCGGATTCGATTCCTACCGCGCTCACCAACCCCTTTGTTGCCAATGGCTTACAGGGGTCGATTTTGCGCGGAAGCCGATTTCATAACAACTTCATAACAACTGGTTTGCCGCTTCGTTCAACGGCACCCGGAACGCGTCCGATTCCACGTGGTCGTAGGTCCGGAGCGTGATCGCAACATCCGAGTGCCCCAACAGTTCCGACCCCACTTTCACACCGTGCCCGGCACGCAACATCGAAGTTGCGACCGTATGTCTGAAGTCGTGCCACCGGCCCAGGTCGATGTTGAGTTCTTTCGCGACCGGGCGAATGTATAACGCTTCAGGGCATTGCCCGGATTCAGAGGAGCTCCACCACGTGCATGGAAGATCCACTCGCCGGTATTGCCGAGAGTTTTCAGACGCTCCAGCAGTGCCGGCGGAATCGGAATTCGGCGTTTCGAATCCCGGCTTTTGGTGGTGTCGACATTGCCGTCATACATGCGGCGTTGCACATGCAGAACGTCGCCCTCGAAATCTGACCACTTGATCGCGATGGCTTCTCCGATGCGCAGTCCCGTTACGGCCAGGAATAGCAGCAGCGTGGCCTCTTACGGCATGGCTTTGCCGTTGTGGATTATTTTCGGTTTGTCCGTTGATCCATTGAGGGACCGGTAGGCGCGGAATCGCAGATTGCAGCCGCTATGCCGACGTCGCGCTACCGGTCTGGCAAGTCGCTCGGCTGAAGCTGAATTTTCGAGGGTAAGGCACAGATTGTGCGATAACCTCTATCGAAGAAGGCTCATCATGGACCGTCGCCAGTTTGTAACTCGTTTTCTAGCCGCAGCAGCAGGCGCTGTACTGTATCGCCATTCTAGCTATGCGGCTGCGCCATTCTCCGCAGAACAGATCCCCGGTTCGGTGCCTGAAGCGTCAATACAAGCGGCGCATTTTCCGGAAGGCTTTCTTTGGGGGACCGCCACGGCCTCATACCAGGTCGAAGGCGCATGGAATGAGGATGGCAAGGGGGAATCTATATGGGACAGATTCACTCATACACCCGGGAAAGTAAGGGGTGGCGTGACCGGCGACGTTGCCTGCGATCAGTACCACCGCTATCCGCAGGACATCGCATTGGCTAAACGACTCAACCAGAAGAGCTACCGTTTTTCCATCTCCTGGCCGCGCATTCAGCCAGCCGGAACCGGTTCGCCGAACATGAAGGGGATCGATCACTATAGCCGCCTTGTCGATGCTCTTCTGGAAGCGGGCATCCGGCCTTGGTGCACCATGTATCACTGGGATCTTCCACAGGCACTCGAGGATCGGGGCGGCTGGCCAAATCGGGATCTAGCCGGCTACTTCGCTGACTATGCCGGCATTCTCGCCAAGCATCTCGGCGATCGAATCACGGTCTGGGCACCCTTTAACATGCCTTGGGCAATCGCCTTCATGGGCTATGCCGCGGGCGCCTTTCCGCCTTGCCGGACCAGCTTCAGCGACTTCTTGAAAGCGGCGCACACACTGGCGCTTGCACAGGCGGAGGCGCACCGCGCAGTAAAGGCAGCCTCTCCCAAGGCAACGGTGGGGAGCGCGTATGAGATGGCCCCCGCATATCCGAAGACGGACTCGGACGACGATCGCGCAGCCGCTGCTCGATACCATGCGATGAACAATGTCTTCTTTCTGGAGGCGGCCATGCATGGCCGTTACCCGAAGGCTTTCGTTGGAGAACCGCCCTATGAGCTGATGGGCTTCAAGGCCGGCGACGAAAAACTCCTTTGCGCGCCGCTGGACTGGGTGGGCTTTCACTACTACACGCGGCGCATCGTCTCGGATGCGAGCAAAGAGCGATTTCTGGGCGGAGGCAATTTCAGTGGCACGGAGATTGAGAGCAATGCACCGGGAGGACGCGATCCTTACACACGTTTCCGTGCCGCGATGCCCACAGAAGGTCCGCTGACTGACGCCGGTTTGGAAGTGTGGCCGCGCGGCATGTACGACCTGGTCACTCAGATTTCAAGGGAATACAACCACCCGATGATCGAAATAACCGAGAGCGGATGCGGTTATCTCGATGCCCCCGATGAAGAAGAACATGGTCGCGTGCCGGATGGGCGCCGAATCCAGTGGTACCGCGAAGTGCTAGCTGAACTGGCGCGCGCGATCGCCGATGGAGCCCGCGTTCGCGCCTTCCATGCCTGGTCCCTTCTCGACAACTTCCAATGGGCGGAGGGTTATACGGAGCGCTATGGGTTGATCTACACGGACTTTCGCAACCAGAAGCGCACGATAAAGGATTCGGGCCTCTGGTACGGCCGAGTTGCAGCCTCCAATCGGCTCAATTTGTGAGGCTGGTGGTCTAAGAACGAGCGAACGGTACGGGTTGGTGCTGCCAGACGATCTCCTTTGTCGCTTTACTCCCGGTTTGTCAGCTTAACCGGAGGCCAGCGGAACACCACTCAATTACGAAATCGCCTCAAGTGGTGAAACATCTCGATTACACTCACAACCCGGTTCTGAGTGTAAGCGAAGTGAAATGAGTCACAGTTTGATGTGCGGTGACAATCCGCGCGACGCCCTCGTTCGCACTTTCCCACAAGCCCTCGATAAGGGCGAAGGCTTTGTCAAGGACAGAATCGTCCTGTCCGGTGTTGGTGACACCGCGTTTCGCCAGAGTTCGGTTGAGGAGCAAGAGCTCCAGGCATCACGCTGAATCACTATTCGGGGGAGCCAGTCGCTCCACCAACCAGTTTCTGGATAAGTTCCTGTTGGCCGATGATCCGCCCGGAACCGGCACGATGCCGATTTGGCGTTCGAGTGGGCCTTGGGCCATTTCGCTGAAAGCCCGCGAATGATCCATGCATTTTTTCAGTAGCACGTGGCTAACGGTCTGGGCGGATCAGTTTTTGGATCGCCTGGAAAGTTTCGTCCGAGTCCTCGATGATTCCGACCGCTTCCTCTCCGACATAGCAGACATCGTCCCTTTGGTAACAGAAAGTGATCATGGGCTTGCCAATTTCCACCGCCGGCGGAGTTCGCCCGTAAGGGAAATGAAACGGGAGGTTCACCGCCTTCTTCTGCTGGCCGGTCGTGTCGATAAACTGCTCCAGGGGCACTCCGCTGTCGGCTTTGCCAACGGACTCTACATGACCCCGATAAACGGACGGCACCCATCTGGCGTCGGAGCGATCCGCCGCCAACGATTTCCGGATTCTTTCTAGGATCAGGGATGGTTGCCGTCGCCGTGCCTGCTTGACCCACTCTTCAACTCTGCGCACGCCCGGGCCGGAATCTGAGGCCGCGCACTGCCGGTTCTGGTTAGCGACCATGGTCTCCCGGCGATTGTTCGCCAGTTCTCTTGCTCAACCTCCGATACGGAGCTTGGCCTTTTTGGAGCGCCCTGACTACGGCGGCGTAGAAGTCTTCGTCATTGACCGTGTCAGTGCCAGTTGGCTTCGGACGGGCGCTCCACACGACGGCCACGACGTTCGCTGCCGGATTTATGTAGATAGATTGTCCAAAGATGCCGCTGGCTAAGAATGCGCCTTCGTGAACGGGATTCGCGGAAGCATCCGGAATCCACCACATGTACCCGTAGTCGACCTTCTTGCCACCGATGATCTTGCTGGTTCCGGCTTCGCTGATCCAATCTTCCGGAAGAATTTTCTCCTCTCCCACCATGCCATGATTCATAACGAACAACCCAAAACGACCATAGTCACGCAAGGTGGCACTCAGGCCGCTTCCGCCGATCTCCTGGCCGTTAGGAGATTCAAGCCACCACGTTGCGTCAGATTCCATGCCAAACTTCGACCATATTCGCTCTGACAGATACTGCGCGACCGGTCTTTTGACGGCAGCGTGTATCAACTCTCCGACGACGTAAGTTTCTCCGGTGTTGTAGTTCCAAATCGTGCCCGGGTCGCCTGCACGCCCAAGGGTGGCCATGAGTTCCAAGATGGATCCGGGTTTACCCGACAATTGGAGTTCTAGCATGCGGCGGCGATCTGACGCCGGGTTGGTATACGTCTCATCCCACTTGACTCCCGATGCCATCTGGAGCAGGTTCCTTATCGTCACTCCTTCATACGCACTTCCAGCGAGTGTCGGCAGGTACTTGGTTACGGGATCGTCGATGCTTTTTATGTAGCCATCCTTAATTGCGACACCAACGAGAGTCGAAGCTATCGACTTAACGACCGACATTGACATCCATCGCGTGGCTTCGTTATTGCCGAGTTCGTATCGCTCGAAAGCGATCTTCCCGTCTTTAAGAATCAACAGGCCGCTCACGCGATTTAACGACATGTAATCGTACATGTCGTATTTCTTGCCCGCGGAAGTAAACTCGACCCCTTTTAGAGGGGCCTCACTCTTAGGAAGGGGATAGACGTGAGTACCGCGGCGCACGGTCCGCGTTGGAAACAGCCGCTCGATATTGCGAAAAGTCTGGACCTGAATGTCGGGATATAAAGTTCCATCGTAGATTTGCCGTACGGTCCCGATTTCCTCTAGTTGCGGTTCCTGATGCGCAAAGCCAGTAGCGGTCCAGGCGGCGAGTCCAGTGGAGAGCACGATGCCAGCCGAAACTACTGCTATCCATTTGATCAGTCCATCGAGCTTCGTGAGGGGCTCAGTCCTCGGGACTGATTCTGGCTTCGACTCTCGCGCTCTCGACCGTTTTGACATAAGTGTCTCCTCTATTCAGGAACAAGGTAACCGGCACTCAATGAGTGCTTTGGGCTGAAGTCTCCAGTTAAGACACAGGAATTCCTAAGCGGCGCGCTCCGGAATGGCGTCCATCTGACCGGGATCCTATTCCGTCAGCTCATGAGCGATTTCGGCAACGAAGAACTCGTGAGCCAAGAATGGCGTCCAATCGGACACCGTGCTGTACCTGGCCAGGTTATGCGAATTGATGAATCGGACCAGAAACGGATCCCGTCGAATCGCCTTGATACTATCTTTCATCTTTCGCGGTGCGCCTGAGGGCTGGCCGGGGCTCGCGGGCTCAAAGCAGAAATCGTCGAAGTTTATCTTGCCCCCGGTGGAGGGTCCCGTGGTGAAAGTGCCGCGCGGAGGCAGGTTGAGATTGCTCAGTTGGGTGCCGATCGCTGGAATTGCGGCCGCGTCTCGCGCGGCGTTGGGACGAAGTGCGATCGCATCCTGAACCAGTCGAGCGGCCCCAATCGCAGCCATGCACTCCGGGTTGAGATCGTGATAGGTCGCGCCGGCGACTTTGGCGGACTGACCGGTGACCAGATTCTGGGATTTGTTCGTCGACTCGTAGGCAGTGATGATCCCGGGGCTGATTCCCTTTGCAACGAGTTGTTGCACTCGGTTCACTCGGACTGCCCCGCGATTTGGATCGGGGGCGCCACTAGGGAGGACAGCCGTGTTCGAGACATGCTCGACCGCCTCGTCGAGCAAGGTGACCCGGTCAATCGTTGCGTGTATCAGTCCGGAAGAGACAGTATTCACCAGGCTGTCGCAGCCACGACTGTGGCCTGTCAGCCGTACCGCGACGGGCGCGCTGTTTATCCCGATGCTGCGCAGGCAATCTACGATTTGTGAATCACTGATCGAATTGGCAGAGCCGAGGATGCCTGGCACTCCGATCGTTATCCAATCCGATTGGTCGGACGCACCGCGCAGACCATGCAGAAATATGTCGTTGGTGTTCGCCCCTTGGACACCGCCGGCAGCGAAGAACACATGCACCTTGACGTTGGTGATATCCGCGTACGCCTTCCTCGATAGTTTGCCGGGGACAAAAATAGAAAACTGACCGAAATTGAACGTGGGCAGGAGCCTGTTCTCATCTGCCCGGATCGGAGCCGCCGTCTCGGCAGCGGCCTGGGACGTGACCTGCCGCCGCAGAGTTCCGGAGGGAGCCACTCTGGAACTGGCCTGCTGAACCACATGAGTCAGCTCATGCGCGAGCAGCCGTGCACCGGCGGAGGAGTGCGGATCATAAGCGCCGGGAGCGAATACCACGTGGTTCCCCAACGTGTAGGCCCGTGCGTGGATGGCGCTCGCGGACCTGGCTGCATCCGCGCCGGTATGAATGCGAACGCTGCTGAAATCGTAGCCGAACCGCGTCTCCATGAACTTCCGGCTCGCCGGATCGAGCGCGGCACCGGGCGCGTGCAACGTTTCCACTACCGACGGCGGCGCGGTAGCGCTGGGATGGAAGCCCGAATCGGGTTTCGGCTGCACCGACTGCGTTACAGGTGGCGTGGGCGGAAGCGTGGTAAGCGCATCGAGCAGCCGGTTGTCCTTACCCATGATCTTGTTATGCTGGCCATGGTCGACCGGGATGGTGCGGTAGTTGTTGTAAAGCTGCGTGTAGAGTGTCGAGCCCGCACCAAGGGCCGGCGCCGCATTCTTGCTGAACCACTTATCGATGGACTGCTGGAGCTTCTCGTGGCGTTCGCGATAACTGCTGTTTGTGTAGTACGCACGAAACCGGATGCTCTTCTGAAGATAGGCGGTCTGCGCCGGCGTCTCGATGCCGGATCCCGTGCCCAGGGAGATCAGCTCGGCAAGGTCCGTATCCAGATTTTGGCGCACCCAGTCTGTGACTCTTCCCAGTTCGATTGGTCCATTGATCGAATCGAAAAGCGCCACCTCCTGCAACGCAGACGGCAGGCGCGGTGTGCCGGGTTCATGCATCATCGCGGAAAGTGGATCGCCTGCGCCGCTATGGCCGCTGAGAATCACGCGACCGATTTTCGGCTCGGACGCCTGAGGGCCCCAAGCAACCATGGAAGTCAGTTTTTTGAAAACCTCGGCGATATAGGCATCGGAATTCAGCCTGCCGAACCCGGAACCCGCCGTCCCCTGGGGCAGGATGCCGATGATGGGCCTCTTGCTCGCCGCTATCTGCTGCTCGATCCGGTCAGACTCGACGTCGCGTACCGTGCCGACTCCCAGGGTTTCGTCGTCCGCGCCCTTGGTCGCGCGTTGGCGGTAGCCGACATTGTGACCGTGCAGATGAAGCAGCACGTCAACGGGCTGGGTGGTGTCGAGCGACGCCGGGAGCAGCGCAATCGCCCGGTTGTCAGCCGCTTCCTTCGCGGCCGATTGCGGATCCTTTAACGTGTTCCCCCCGGCGATGCCCTCGACCGGAATCCGGCGCACTCCCGCGACTGACGTCTCGGCCTTGTTCCAGCCAGCCGAAGGCGCAGTCGTCTCCGCCGATGCCGCCCCACCGGCCGGCGCGTCCGACCATTGACGCCGGACCATTGGCGCGAGGGACAGCTGCGTAGGGATGATTGTCGGTCCCTCGACTGGAGCCTGCCGCACCGCTATCGGCACCGGGTCCACGAGAGCCTTATCGTTGTCTTCGCGCGACGCGGCTGTTTGCTGTGAAACCGTAGTCGCGGGCATTCGCATCACTCGGTCAGAGACTCGATCTGCTTCTTGTTCAAGGGGATCGGCGATCTCACCGATTGCAAGCTTTGGCTGTATGATGCCAAGCCACGGGGGAGCGGCAGCCGAAGAGGACGTGTGGGATTTGGTCGCCCCACCAGGTGAAAACAACAGAATCTTACTAAAGTCCCAGGAGAGGCGGAGTGGCGTATTTTGTGAACCTTGATTTACCGAAGGGGCGTCTCCCCCACTGTAGCCGTGGGTAGCATTCCGGGTTGGGGTCGAAGTCCCCTGACCAGAAAGTGGCAGCGCCGCCTGATTTCCGATCGCACGTTGAAGAAACTGCGCATCCTCGACGGGATCATTGCCTAGTCGATACTCTTCTAGCTCCGCGTAGTGAGGCGCCAGTTCGCTGGTTGAACTCCTGGCAGTTTTGGTCTGCGGCTTGGCGGTCTTCGGAGCAAACTCCAATGCGGACCTCCTGAACTATGGAAGACGAGGAGCAAGAGGTTGTGATCCAGCCCCTCGCATCTTACCCACGCAGCCAACCTCAATTTGAGCCTGCTCTATCGAAGCAAGGCGGCAGACTGACTTGGGCTAGATTCAAACACGACATCCGGGGAAAAGTCCAGCTATTAACGTCCACACGAAGATCGCCACCCTGCGCGATCTGGATTTTTCCAGTGATCGCCCCCATGTGCGTGCAGCGATCACACTGGGCTTTTTCCCGGCAACGCAAGGAGCGGCTCCAACGTCCCGTGGAGCTTGCCGAGATTCAGGATCGACTTTCTAAACCCGACTGTGAGGCCAGAGCCATGACTGTGGATTGGACAAAGGCGCAGCAGAGGGCAGCCCGGACTGGACGTTGGGCAGCGGCGATGGCTAAGGTGCGTATTCGCCGAGTATTGGCTCGCACGCGCTGGCAGTTGGTGACCGTCCTGATCCCGATTGAGCAGCGGATTCATCAACGCTCATACGAACTTTACGAGCAGCGCGGAAGGACGGATGGGAGGATTGGCTTCAAGCCGAGGGGAGAAAAGCGTACGCACGAGAACACGGCAGCGGGGTAGCTTTTAGCAGTCCAGCCCGAAGTCGGGCGGCGGCTCCGTGCCTCACATAAATCGATCAGCGCCCCCGGAGGCTTCAACGGTGTGACCAGTGATGAAGCCATTCCTGTCGGAAGCTAGGAATGCCGCAATCGCGGCAATCTCGTCAGGTTGGCCGAATCGGCCAATCGGCGTCATCTCTTCCCCAAGCAGTTTCACCATCGCCTCGTCGGTCTGGTTGACAAGTTCTGGTCGCTGCTTGCGCACAGCAGGGAGCATGTTGCTAGCCCAATTGTCTGTCAGGACCGCACCAACTCCGATGGCATTCACCAGAATGCCGTCGCGTGCGACTTCAAGCGCGATACTGCGCGTCAGATTGTTGATGGCTGCGCTGAGCGCATGCGAGACCATGAGTCGGTAGTTCGGATGAATCCCACCGATGGACGAGATAGTGACGATGCGCCCCCAGTGGCGCTGGCGCATGTGTGGAATGACGGCACGGCATAATCGGCGCATGGCCGAGAGCTTGGTCGCAGTCATCTCTTCCCACTCGGACTCGGTAGCCGCCATAATGCCTCCCGCACAAGCGCGACCAGCATTGTTGACGAGAATATCGACGGTGCCGAAACGCTCCAGAGCGGATGCAACAACGCGATCAGGCTCATCTAGAGAAGCTACATCCGCTACTATCGGGAGTACTTCGACTGCGAATCGATTGCCGATCTCCTTTGCGGCGTCAGAAAGCCACGTGGCTCGACGGCCAACTAGGACGAGATTCACGCCGTTATCCGCGAACTCCCTCGCAATGGCACGCCCGATCCCAGCACTTGCTCCAGTTACTATCGCGGTCTTCCCCGCAATGCCCAAGTTCATGAGTTGCTCCCTCCATCAGATCGTGAAAACGCATGCAATCGGTCGTCTGGCGAGATCGAGGTTTTGATCCGCTGGCTTTCAAGAAATCCCGCACAGTTTGGGTGGGGCGTCCCAATCATCATTCGGCTCTGGTTCCGTCAGGCACTCCCGATTCCGGCAGCGCCAACACTGGGGTAATCCCGTCGGCATAGCCGATGTCGAACAGCATTCCTTCCGAAACCATTCCTGCCATCTTGCGTGGCGGAAGGTTCACAACGAATAACGATTGCTTGCCTTCGATCTCCCGTGGATTTGCACGCTCGCGCTTCATCCCCGCCAAGACCGTGCGCTTGTGATCGCCAAAATTTACCCTGAGTGCGACCAACTTTTCCGAATTGGCAACATCGCTCACGGATTCGATGGTGCCAACTCTGATGTCGATTTGGTTCAGAAGTTCGGGCGAGATCAACGGTTTCACTTGCGCGGGCGTCATGGTGCGATTTTAGTCGGAAGCTGTCGGGTTCGCTGCCCGATCTATGCGAGTGCGGTACGATGATTCGCATGGAGGTTAGCAACATGCAGTCGTTTCTCGATTACTTTGGCAAGATCCATGAACGCACCATGCGGGCTGTTGCCTGGATTCCACTCGACAAAATCGAGTGGCGTGCGGCGGCGGGCAAGTTCACTCTCGGCGACCTTGCCCTTGGCTTTCTCCCCTTCCACGCGCGACCATCTACACCTATCTCCACAACATCGACTACGTTAGAAAGGGAGAATGTCGGATGAGCAGAGCTATTGAGAATCTAGAGGCTGCGCAGCGGCGAGCACTGGCTGGTAGACCGAAGATCGGAGGTTTTCCGTATTTGGCTGAGACGCTGCGACGCGCAGGCGTCACCCGCAACGTCTGGACTCTGCCTGCGGGGCAAAGCCTGTACGCAACAAAGGACGGATCAGTGGTGACAGAGGGTACTCCTCTGGCATCTGGCACCGTAGACGTGCCGCCGTTTAATCGCGAAGCCCTCATTACGGCGCTGCGAACCGACCAGCCTGGCAAGAGCACGTTTCCCGAGTTTCTTGCCGCCTGTTGGCGTGCGGGAGTTGTCGGCTACGACGTCGATTTCGCAGTCCGCACGGTCTCATACTACGGCTGCAACGGCGAGGAATATATCGAAGAATATCCGGCTGTTGAAGTCGAGTGAGGAGGGCATGATGCATCAAGAACGAGCGATGAAGATCAAGCAACGACTGCAAACCACTGCCCGACGTCAACTCGCCAAGCGTTAGAGGAAGTACACGGCTGACGAATGTCTAACTGTTTGGTTGTTCGTGAGAGGGCCGCGTACACGGATATTCAACGATCAGCGTTGGCACAGCCGTCGAAGCCGAAAAACACATCCAGCCGCCGCACCGCCCCAGTCCGCTCGAAGACGGCGGCGCTGGTCTCGGTGTCGAGGCTGAGACCTTCCCTGGTGCGGCGGGAGCCCTGGGCGGGGGTGATCTCGATCCGCGGTGGCCCCGATTGGTGAGCCACCACGGGCAACTGGCAAGTGGTGAACGCCAGCGTGCCGGGCTCGAGTTCAAGGCTGCGCTCCTGGCCAGCGAGATCGTAGAAGTAAAACGTCCTCGCCTCCGCCAGGAACTCGCCACGGCTCACCAACTGGGCGCAGAAGCCGAGTCGTCCATCTTCGACCGCTACGCCCATCTCGCCGAGCCGCGAGATGAGATCCTCTTTCACCTGGCCGGTCATGCCGGGCTGCTGCACTCCCGCGAAACCGGGCGTATGGGAATAAGGATCAGTGGGCATGGCGCCGTAGACCTCAGGCGTCTTGTGGGCGCCGATGCCATCTCGGATCTCGATATACTGGCCCCGAAGGCGCTCGACAACTGCGGCGTCCGTACCGGCGCGTGCGGCACGGTCGGTCACCTCCTGAACCGCGAGCAGGAGCTTCGAAACCATGTGCCAATAGATACACCCCAGGCCTTCGTACTTATAGAACGTGCCCGAGCGGCCGGTGAAGGACTGGTGATCGAATACTCCTTCGTATAAGGCGACGATCTGCGCGCTCTCCTCGACTGGCAGGCCGAAGCGCGCGAGCGCCTCTTTGAGCAGCGCACCGTTACGGAAAGCGGCGTTGAAGTGAGCCACACCGTTCAAGTCCTGAACCACGATGCGCCGGTCGCCACGCTCGATCATCTGGGCCAGCGTTTTCGACTTGGCGATGGCCGCAGCGGGAATATTGTTTTTCTCGAAAAAGCCGGGCAGCTTCCGGTCGGGATACAAGAGGTAGCTGTTCTGGTCGGCGCGATAGAGGCGACTGCTGCGAAGCGCGTCGAGCAGAGCGGAGGATTCGCGGACGGAAAGTGCGCCGGAGCTGAGCACGGCCACCTGGCCTTCGAGCATTTCGTAAAGGCGGCGAATCACAACCCCATCTCCCGCCAAGTTCACCAGGTTGTAGGCATGGTAGAGGCCGTCGCTGCGTCGGTTGGCGCGAATCGAGTGGTCGATGTGGCGGAGCGCCACATCGCAGAACGAGTCCAACTCCGCGACCGTGAGCGGCGTTTGGTTTTCTGAAAACCCCTTGGCGTAGAGCTTCGCCCTGTAATCGCTGCCGGCGGTGCCCAGGGAATCGAGGACGGCTTTGCGGTCGCGGTCCGAAATCGGGCCGTTCAGCAAATTCGAGTATTGCTTCAGCGTTTCGGCCACGCGGTGAAAAGAGTCGGCGACCTCCGAAGAAACCTCGATCGTGGGCGTCGCGGCGGCGACGAAGAGGCTGCGGGAAAGCGACAGGAAACGGCGCAGGCAGTAGAGCGTCACCATCGAGGCGCCGTAGCCGACCAGCGCGTTGTTGGCGTCGTTCCACTCCGGCCGCTGCGTGTTCATCCACAGGCCGGCCTCCGGGATGTAGTTGAAGAACCGAGCCAGCGCCAGAACCAGCAGCTTTTCGGCCAGGTTCACGCGGCAGGGCGCGCCGTCCACGCCCGGCAGAAGTCTGCCGTCTGCTCCCATTGCGGCCGCGCGCTGACGGATCTCGCGGTCGAGGGCGGAGTCGAAGTCGAGGGTGTTGCGCGGATCTGCGAGGAGCTCGGCATACGCCTTGATGCGGTAGGGAACGTTGGCGTAGGTGAAGACGCGGCGATCGAGCAGGCTCGGCAGAGCCCGCGGATGGTAACGCGCTGAAACCTCAAGCAGCTTCAAGAGGTAGACGACCTGGTGGTCGCCCCAGTACCCGATGTAAGACCAGGCGTCGTGCGGGTCGAGCACCTCCCAGTCAAAGCCGTCGCGCATGATGCGGTATGGATTGTAGCCGTCGGCGGTGGAGGCGTCGACGAATTTGAAGATCATGCTTTCGACGTAACCGGGGAAGGAGAGCGCCAGCGCTTCCCAGTTCTGGAAAATGTCGCGCCAGTTTCCCTGATAGTTGAGGAGCCTCTCGCCGTGCTCGCCCTTCACTTCGATGGCGAAAATGTTCCAAGGGCGGCTCGGATCGCCGTGGCGGCGGCTGAAAGTCAGCGGCAAGTATTCGTGCGCCAAGCGCTCGAGATCGGGGTCCTGCTGTTCGCGCGACAACTCCAGGAGCCGACCGTGAAGCAGGGTTGCGGGGAGCGCGTCGAGAAACGCAGCCTGCCTATCGGACACCGCGCGGTTTGCATTGGCGATGAATGCCTTGAAGTCTGGCCGAGAGATGCAGTAGCCACAGCTGGGGATTCCGCCCCGCATGGTGTTGAACAGTGCGTTCGAGAAATGCCGCCAGGTCCTGAGTTCGTCACCGGTGAGTTGGAGGCCATCGGCGGCGGACACGATTCGAACCAGGCTGCGCGTGCCGCGCGCGACGTCTTCGTCGAGCTGGGTGCGCAGGTTCGTCCCAGACTTGAGGAGCTGCAAAACAGCCGCCACGCGCGCAGCATCCTGATCGAGCTCTGCCACGATGCTCCACTCTTTGCGGCCGCCTGCAGGGAGTGTCAGGTGGACATTGATGAAATACCCGCCGCGCCGGCCACGGATCAGCGTCTCCTCTTCGACCTGAAGTCCCTGCCGGAAGCGGTCAAGCTGGCCTGAACAGAGGAGACGCTTCGCGAGTTCGACGCCCTCAGACCAGACCGTGGTCGCGCCTAGCGCTTCGCTCGGCTCGGGCCGATCGGCCGGAATCGAGCTGAGCTTGAAGAGGCCCAGGCCGGTAGCAGGCTCAAGTTCGCATTCTTTGTATCCGTCCGCCAGCGTGCTGTACTCCATCTGGAACCGGCGCGTGAGGCCGTGGGGCAAGAGGTTCTGGATGCCATCCAAAAGTTCAATTTCCACGGGTTCCGCTGTCAGGTTCATCAAGGCACCGCGCCGTACGAAACCGAAGCGGTCGCTCGTCATCCACGCACAGGAAAA
>Ga0181530_10000741_pt1 | contig 42036 bp, 39 predicted proteins | sample PEATcosm2014_Bin_42_FD_119769 | JGI IMG/M metagenome (GOLD analysis project Ga0181530, IMG submission 119769) | Peatland microbial communities from MTU Mesocosm Facility, Houghton, MI, USA - PEATcosm2014_Bin10_60_metaG | ecosystem: Environmental > Terrestrial > Soil > Wetlands > Peat | place...
AACCAAGTCGTGAGTAACAACGGTTATTTCTATTCTGTCACGGCAACCACGGCGCCCGCTGGCAATGCTCCGCCTACCCCTCCAACCCTCTCGAACTCATACTGGGCTCAGAGCGAGGCGTGGCCCGCTGTCTACTATTGGGACGTGACCGGCACCCTGATCTCGCCCTGCACCGACTACCTGAACTGCAACGGCCACACGGCGCAGGGCTACATCGCGCAGTACTGGGGGGGGAAGTACGCCAAAGCGCAGTTTGGGGACGAGACCGGCCTGCTCCCCGGTCCGGTAAGCAATCTCGGAGCACTCTATCCCGACACCAAACTTCTGGCCGCCACCTTGCCCGCCGACCAGCATGGCAGCTACCGGAATGCCGGAACCAACGACCTGCCGCCCGTATTTATCGTCAACACAAACGTGCCGGCGTGGTACACGAACTACACCGCAGCCTGCTACACCGAACTCTGCGCGACCTCAACCGATGGGCTGCACACGCTCTATCGCTTCGCCCACAGTTACAACACCGGCAGTGTCGTTAGCTTTCAAGTTCAGAACAACATCGGCGTTTGCTCCTATCTCGGCGACCTTTGCGCTATCGGCACCGACATAATGGGAAAGCGCGGAACGAACACGGCATCGAACACGGTTTGTCCCGCATCGAGCTACGCGACCGGCCCGGCTGCGTCGTATCCACCTCGCGGTATGTACCAGCCCTCGACCGGCAACGCGGTCAACTACCAGGACACGATGATAGTCCTGAGCACTCTCTACATTTACCAGGCGCAGGCATTCTGGAACAGCGGCACATCATCCTATGTCTATTCAGGATCTGGAGCGGAGGGTTCGACGCTACCTGCATGGGCGACGGCTTGTGGAACAGCGGGAAGCTACTGCACGACAGATGGCACGACAGGCACGGCTCCCCTTGACGGCAATGTGCTGTGGCAGAACCTGGGCCAGAACACCTGCCGCGGCGACGTAATGATCGTAGACGTGTTGTCGGCGCATCCCGCGCCGTAACCCTGATCCACGGGACATCCCATGACAATCTCAGAGCATTTCACGCTGGAGGAGCTCTCTTTTTCTGAAGCGGCGGCGCGGCTCGGGCTGAACAACACTCCGGGTGCGAGCGTTGTTGCAAATCTAGGCCTGGTGGCGGCGGTTCTGGAAAGAATTCGCACGTTGCTTGGGGACAGACCCATCGTTGTGCACAGCGGCTACCGCTCTCCGCAAGTCAACCAGGCAGTGGGCGGAGTAGTTACGAGCGCCCACTGCCGCGGGCTGGCGTGCGACTTCGTCTGCCCCGCATTCGGTCCGCCTGCGGAAGTGGCGCTGGCTGTCCTGAGGTCGGGCATCGAATACGACCAACTCATCCTCGAGTACGGATGGGTCCACGTTGGACTGGCGCAGGAGGGATCCTTATCCCGCCGAGAAGTCCTGACGAAGCGTTCGCCATGGGCGGCGTATGAGTCGGGCATCAGAACTTGACCGATTTCGCGCGCAAACTCACTGACGTAGTTCTAACGCTATTACAAGGAGATACTACTTTGAAAAAGATCACCGCTTATCTACCCACGGTTGTGTTACTGCTTACCGCCCTTGCGAACACGGCCACGCCGGCGGTTGCAGCATTTTGGGCGAGTCACGCTAGCGTTGCGGCGATAGTCGCGCCGCTGGCCGTCATCGTGGCGCATTGGCTGCCTTCGCCGTATGCCGGCGCGGATTCGAACAACTGGCCGAAGATAGATGGAGCCGCGAAGCCATGACGATGCTGGCGCAGATCGCGCCGACTTTCTGGAACAACTACGGCGCGGCCACGGTTGCCTTCCTCGGTTTCCTGATCAATGGCGTCCTGGCGTTTGGGGCAGCGCAGAAGCTGGCCGGGCAGCGCGAGGAGCAGAGAATCGCGGACCAGGCGTGGAAGAAGGAGCATGCCGTGCAGGCGAACGTGCGCGATATTGCGATCGCGGCGCTGCAGGCCATGGGTAACAGCAATGAGGCTACGGTGAAAGGCATTCAAGGACAACTGCTGCTCATCCAGACGGAGCTGCAGGAACTCCGCAACCGGGCCGCTTGTGCTCTCTGCGCGCCGCCCCCACGAAAGTAATGTAACTCACTTCCTAAAAATTAAAAGGAGAACGTTTATGAGGAAAGTTCTGTTTATGAAGAAAACTCTGGCCGTGGTGTTCTCGCTTGCGATGTTGTCGACTGCGTGCTCGACGGCTTGGATGTCGACGCTTGATTCCATTCTGGCCGCGGCGGCGCCGGCGCTGACCAACATTCTGCAAATTGTCGCCGTGGCCAACGGCCAGCCGGTGAACAGCGACCTGGAAGCAAAGATCAATGCCGACGCAACGGCCGTCAAGACGCTGGCCGCCGATTTCGCCAAGGTTTCGTCGGGATCGGCGCCGGGTGTTTGCCAACAGTTACAGGCGGCTGTAAGTGTGTACCAGGCCGATCAACAGCTTGTGCTTCAGGTCGCGCAGGTGAGCGATCCGAAGACGCAGACGAAGGTTACGCTACTTAGCGACTTAGTGGCAGGCACGGTTGACGCAATCACGGCAGTAATCCCGTCCTGTCAGAACGCGGCTGCGTCCCGAAGCATGAAGATCGCGCCGCTCTACAGCGTGTCGACCTTTGCGGCTCATTACAACAGCATTCTGGTGGCGCCGACTGGCAATGCCGCTGTGGACGCGGCAACCCGGAAAATGAGACTCCATCAGCACTCGAAACTCGTGCAGGCGGTGAGCTTCGGGAGACTGCAGTGATCCGCAAGTTTGGCGCGTGCCGCGACGTTCATGATGTGCGGGATCGGCTGTATCGGGCATCGCCGCGAGCGGAGCTGGTCCCGCAACATGTCGATCTGCGGGAGTGGGGCGGCCCGATCAAAGATCAGGGTGAGGAAGGAAGCTGCACCGGGCATGCATTTTCGTCGGCGCGTGAGTGGATTGCGCGGAGGTATGAGAAGGCTTCGCCGATCCTGAGCCCGCAGTGTCTGTATGTCGAGGAATTGCTGGCCGACGGGTCGTTTCCGAAAGATGAGGGCGCGATGCCGCGTACCGGCTGCCAGGTGCTCACCGCAAAAGGCTGCTGTGAGGCTTCGCTGTATCCGTATGTGGCGGGCAAGTTCACGGCCCCGACGGCGGAGCAGGCGCAGAACGCAATCAAGTACAAGGCGGGCGCTTATCACCGCATCGGAAGTCTGTCGGACTTTCTCCGGTGCCTGGCCGATTCGACGCCGTGGCTGGTTACGGTTGGATTCAAGGTCTACGAGTCGTTCATGTCGCAGCAGGTGGCGGACACCGGCATCATGCCGATTCCGAAACCGGGCGAACAGCAACAGGGCGGCCACGAAGTACTCTGTCTCGGCTACGACTTATCGAAGCAATTGGCGCTTATCCAGAACAGTTGGGGCGACGGTTGGGGACAGCGGGGCTACTTCTGGATGCCGTTTAGCGTTATCAATGCGCCGGACACCGATCTGTGGATGGTGCACACGGGCGGACCGTGGAAGTGATCTCCGATTCACAGCGGCGTAGTGGTGACTTTCACGCCCGATGGAAAAACGTGCATGGCCCCAAGTGCCGTGCTCAGTGTACATTCTGGTGTATCATGGCTGGTGCATTGAGGAACCAGCCATGATTTTCACCATTACGTACGATACTGCTAGTTCGCCTTTGCAATATTCGCTTGCAACGGTACGGGTAACGGCCCCACTTTCAACATACCGATCATCTGCATCATTTGTGCTGTCTTCAGAGCCGGTCCGCGAAAATGCCAGCGGCAATTGTCGAATTTTAAGCTTATCGCCTCGAAATCGCCGCCGGAGTAAAAGAGATCACAGTCGTGCAACTCGCAGTTGAGGAAGAAACAGTCTTCCACAACGAACGTTGCTTTGGTTAGTGTTTTGCCTTCATACTTCGTCATCGTTTAGTCTCCATCGGGCTTGCGCCCTTGCTAAATGGTGGATGGGGGCTTCGCTCCATGTGCTGCCCATGGGCAGTATGCCTAATCCTCCTCATACAACATCTGGTACGTCAAAAATATTTTGGTTGACAGCGCCAAAAGGTGCATCTATATACTTAAGTGACTTTAGTGTTACTTCGGTGATCTTTCCCGTATTCATCTGTCGATATACAGTTTATCCACTGACACACGTCACGAATATGACATTGATATTGTAACCGATATTGTGTTCAGAATGTAGTTTTTTTGGATTTTCAGAGATTTCCCCAATTTCTGGAAGAGGAGGAAGTATGGCACTGGCCCATGTCCCAACCGCTCGCATCGCAACCCGTACAACCACTGTCCGTCTCCCTCGTCCCGTCTATGATCAGGCAAAGTGTGTCGTGGAGAAGGAGAAGGGTGGCGCTGGAACCAGCATCAGCTTGAATGATCTAATTGTGACCGCGATCACGACTTATCTGCGCATGTATAAGCGTCGGCAAATCGACGCCCAATTCGCGTGCATGGCCGAAGATGCGGATTATCAGAAGGAGGCTCGACTCTTGGCGGAGGAGTTTGAGCACAGCGACTGGGAAGCCCTCGGCCTAGAGGAAGCTGACCTGGAGGAAGAACCCGCCTATGCCGCATCTTCGCGGTGACGTTTTCATGGCTAACCTCGAACCATCGGAAGGCTCCGAACAGGGTGGAACCAGGCCGGTGGTCGTGGTTAGCCGTGATGCGCTTAACCGATTCAGCCCGATTGTGGTGATCTGCTCCATCACTGACGCCGCCAACAAAAAGAAGATTTATCCCACCCACGTAAAGGTCTCTGCCGGAACCGGTGGGTTGCGGATTGACTCTATCGTCATCTGCGAACAGGTCCGAGCAATAAGCAAAACACGCCTCAAGGATCAACTGGGGAAGTTCGACAAGTCTGTGATGACCAGTATTGAAGCGGCCTTGAAGATCGCCCTCGATCTCTCATAAAACTTCCAAAATTCCGAAACATGCCGTGCTCTGAGCATACGGCGGAGACGCGGCAAGCCGCGTCCCTCCAGCAACGTCAAGAATCGAAAATTTACGATCCCGATTTCTTCTCGATCTTGGCCCAGGCATCTTTCAGCGCCACGGTGCGGTTGAATACGAGATGTCCGGGCTTGGAATCCGGGTCCACGCAAAAATATCCGAGGCGTTCGAACTGATAGCGGCCTTCGATCGGCGCGTTTGCCAGCGAGGGCTCCAACTTCGCTTGCGCGATCACTTCCAGCGAGTCCCGATTCAAGTTCGCAGTGAACTCCTGACCTTCTTCAACCTGATTGGGATCTTCCTTGCTGAAGAGCTTGTCGTAGATGCGCACCTCGGCGTCGATGGCGTGCGCGGCTGACACCCAGTGGATGGTCGACTTCACCTTGCGTCCATCGGGAGCATTGCCGCCGCGCGTGGCCGGATCGTACGTACAGTGCACCTCGACCACTTCTCCTTGGTCGTTCTTCACCACCGTCTTCGCGGTAATGAAATAGCCATAGCGCAGCCGCACCTCGCGCCCAGGCGACAGGCGGTAATACTTTTTGGGCGGGTCTTCGCGGAAATCGTCTTGCTCGATGTAGAGAACCTTGGAGAATGGCACTTTGCGTTTCCCAGCGCTCTCGTCCTCGGGATTATTGACGGCGTCGGCTTCCTCAACCTGACCTTCCGGGTAGTTATCGATCACGACCTTCAAGGGCTGCAGCACGGCCATTACACGCGGCGCGCGTTTGTTCAGGTCTTCGCGAACGAAGTGTTCGAGCATGGCAAATTCCAGCGTGCCATTCGTTTTTGAAACTCCGATGGCCGCGCAGAAATGGCGGATCGCCTCGGGCGTGTAGCCGCGCCGCCGGATGCCGGACAGCGTGGGCATGCGCGGATCGTCCCAACCGGTGACGTGTTTTTCCTGCACCAGGGTTAGCAGTTTGCGCTTGCTGAGCAGCGTGTAAGTAAGGCTGAGGCGGTCAAACTCCATCTGCTGCGACGGGAAAATTCCGAGCTGCTGGATGAACCAGTTGTAAAGCGGGCGATGATCCTCGAATTCGAGCGTGCAGATGGAGTGAGTCACGTGCTCGATGGAGTCGGACTGACCGTGCGCGTAATCGTACATGGGATAGATGCACCACTTGCCGCCGGTGCGGTTATGCTCGGCGTGCAGGATGCGATACATGACGGGGTCGCGCAGGTTCAGGTTGGGCGATGCCATGTCGATCTTGGCGCGCAGCACGCGCGATCCGTCGGGAAACTCGCCTTTGTGCATGCGCTCGAACAGGTCGAGGTTCTCCTTCACTTCGCGGTTGCGATGCGGACTCTCTTTGCCGGGCTCGGTGAGCGTGCCGCGATACTGGCGAATTTCTTCCGCGCTTAGGTCGTCAACGTATGCTTTGCCTTCGTTGATCAGCTTGATCGCCCAGTCGAAGAGCTGATCGAAGTAGTCGGAAGCATAGTAGAGACCGTCCCAGTCGAAGCCCAGCCAGCGGACGTCCTTCAGGATCGAATCGACGTACTCCTGCTCTTCCTTCTCCGGGTTGGTATCGTCGAAGCGCAGGTTGGTCTTGCCGCCGAACTCGTCGGCTAATCCGAAGTTGAGGCAGATGGATTTGGCATGGCCGATATGCAGGTAGCCGTTGGGCTCGGGAGGGAAGCGGGTCTGGATGACGGCGTCGCCGTACTTCTTAGTCTTGATGTCTTCGATGACTTGGTCGCGGACAAAGTTCGAGGGGTGCGGCTCGGAGGGCGAGTTTGCGTCAGCTCCCATAGATTTAGGCGAAGATAAATTCGTCGTGCTCATTCTCTTTGTATTTTATATGGAAGAGTGGATTCGCGGCGGCTGCGGGCCGCCTGTCGACTCTAGCGACGCCCTAATCGGACTCGATGACCGCGCGGCGAGCCCAGTCCTCAGACCCTATGAAGCAATCCACGTGATAATCTGCGTCGAGAGGGACCGCAGCCTTCCGGTCGTTACGGTTGGCGCTGGGCGGGCTTCAATCTTTCATGGCAAATTGCGTTCAATGCGGCCGTCAGCTCCCAGCCCTTACCTTTGGCAGGAAGATTTGCCAGTGGTGCGTGCAGCATGAAGCCGCGCAGCGCGGCGAAGATATCCCCATTCAGCGAGTCGAGCCGGCGCCCTGGTTGCGTTCGCAGTCCAGTTCGATGGTGGTCACTCAGGCCTTTTTCGGCATCAACGTTGCGGTGTTCGTCGCCATGACGTTGGCTGGCGTTTCGCCCATGGAACCCACTAGTCAGCAACTGGTGCAATGGGGGGCGAATTTTGGGCCTTACACGGTAGCCGGCGAGTGGTGGCGGCTGTTGACATGCGTGTTCGTACATATAGGCATCATCCACATTGCGCTCAATATGTGGTGCCTGTGGAGTCTCGGCAGAATAGCCGAGCCGGTCTACGATCACTGGACATTCGGTGCGGTTTACTTGATCACCGGCGTGTCGGCGAGCGTAGCCAGCCTTATCTGGAGCCTTGGTCGCGTAAGCGCGGGAGCTTCGGGAGCCATCTTTGGAATTGCGGGCGCTCTAATTGCGTCGTTTTATCTCGGCGAATTCTCCATGCCAAAAGCGGCGGTGTCTGGCCTGCTTCGAAGCGTGTTGACGTTTGCGGGTTACAACCTCGTAATCGGAGCCATGTTGGGCATCACCGACAATGCGGCTCACGTTGGCGGGCTGGTATCGGGACTGATTCTGGGCGCGCTCATCGCCAAGGTCGCTCCACGGCACGATGACGTGCTGCGGCGCGTCGGCGTGCTGTTAGTTGGGATCGCGATCGCCTACGGCGGCGTGGCGTGGCTGCAGCATGCCCACGGGTATCTCCTGCATGCGGCAAACGGGCAGACGCTGCTATCCGAAAACAAGACCGACCAGGCAATTAAGGAATTACAGACAGCTATCCGCCAACGACCCGATTACGTTAGGGCGCGCTACGAGCTTGCGCGCGCTTATTTGGCCAAGGGCGACTACGCGAGCGCGGAAGGCGAATTCAAACGGGTCATTGAGCTGGACCCGACGTACGAAGGGGCATACTACTACCTCGGCATGTATTACTTGGATCAGAAGCGCCCGCAATCGGCACGAGAAATTCTTACGCAACTGCTGCGGGTGAATCCAAATAGCCCCGACGCCCATTTTGGGTTGGGCGCAGTCTCGTTGGATGAGCTGAAATATCCTGAGGCCCTCGCGGAGTTCAAGCAGACGGCACGGCTCGACCCGGATTACGATGGCGTTTATCAGGAGATGGGGCTGGTGCAAACAAGGCTCAAGCTCTACGACGATGCCATAGCATCCTTCCTGAAGCAGCAGAAATCCGAAGACAATTCCGAAAACGAAAACGCCTTGGCGAGCGCCTACGAGGCAAAAGAAATGCATCGCGAAGCTGCGGAAGCCAGCCAGCGCGCGAAGCAGTTTCAGAACCGGCGTTAGCACTGCTTAAATCATTTGATTCTATGGATAGCTCGCTCAATTCTCGCCAGAGTAGTTTCCCTTCCCAGCACTTCCAGCGTCTCGAATAATGGCGGGGCGTTCTTGCGTCCGCACACGGCTACTCGGATCGGTTGAAACATTTGTCCGGCTTTTACGCCTATCTGCCGGGCCGCGGCGCGGAGGGTTTGGTCCAGGGGGTCGTGTTTGAATTCAGTTTCCGCCAGCACTTCTCTGGCGCAGGTCAGAACTATGAGCGCCATGGCGACGTCTCCCTTTTGCGGAATGAGTTCGGCTGGGTCGTAGGGCGGGAGTTGATCCACAAAGAAAAAGTCGGCGGCGGTGAGAACGTCGCGCAGAAGCTTGATGCGCTCGCGGATGAGCGGGGTGATGGCGTGCATCTTTTCCGGGGTGATTTGGAATCCGGCCGCGTGGACAATGGGGAGCAGGCGGGCGCTGAGGTCGTCAATCGAAAGCCCGCGGATGTGCTCGGCATTCAGCCAGACGGCTTTAGGATCGAAGGTTTCGTCGGGGTAGAGGTCCTTCGACTCCGCGGGTACTTCACTTCGTGAAGTTCCCGCTCCGCTCAGGATGACAACTGAGGGAGGGGTTTCTTTGAAATTCACCACTGCGTTGGGACGATTGATGCCTTCGAGGGAAAACGCGTCGGTCAGCTCCTGGCGCGTCATCTTTTCGCGATCGTCTTTCGGCGACCATCCCAGCAGACAAAGAAAGTTGATAAAGGCTTCCGGAAGGAATCCGGCGTCGCGATAAGTTGTGACGCTGACCACCGGGCCGTGGCGGCGCTTGGAGAGCTTCGATCCGTCGGGGGCAACGAGCAGCGGAAGATGCGCGAACTGCGGCGGCTGGGCGCCCGCGCCTTCGAAAATGAGCACGTGCTTGTAAGTATTCGAGAGATGGTCCTGGCCGCGGATGATGTGGCTGATGCGGAGATCGATGTCGTCGGCGCAGGAGGCGAGGTGGTAGGTGGGCATGCCGTCAGAGCGGAGAAGCGCGAAGTCTTCGATGTCGTCGGCGGATTTGATTTGCTCGCCGTAAACGGCGTCATTGAAACTCACTTGCTCGCCGGAGCCGCGGGGAACACGGAAACGGAGCGCGAAGGATTCTCCGGCGGCGGCTCGGCGATCGCTTTCGGCGCGGGAAAGTTCGCGCATGCCAGGGTTGAAGAGCCAGGTCTGATTAGCGCCGGACTTTTCGCTGTCGTTGATCTGATCAGCAGCGGTGTGGGCGGGCGTGAAGTCGCGATAGGCCAGGCCCTTCTGAAAGATGGCGTCTGCGATCTGGCGATGCAGGGCCAGGCGTTCGGACTGCTTGTATTCCTCGTCCCAACCGAGATCGAGCCAGCGCAGACCGTCGAAGATGGAGTTGACGGAGGCGTCGGTATTGCGCTCGACGTCGGTGTCATCCAGGCGGAGGATCATGGTTCCTCCGTTGTGACGGGCGTAGAGCCAGTTAAAGATGAAGGTACGGGCACTGCCGACATGCAGAAAACCGGTGGGAGATGGCGCGAATCGAACACGAAGCATGACCTTTGAGTATAACGGGGATTGGGGTTTTGGCTCTAGGCTCGCGGAGGTGCCAATGCGCCTAAACGGCCTTATCGCGTGAAATCTGGCATCACGGGAGCCGCGGCAGGCGGGGAAAAGAGGGCCAGTTCTTAACTGGACACCCCCGAGATGTATCGTCGCCTGAACAAGTTAGCGTTCCAACCGTCGCAAGCGCCACGCAGTGTGGCTTTTTTGCCACATACAAAAGTGCGCCCGCCGCGGTAAGCTGATACACAGCAAAAGACTTACATCATCTTCCCCTTGACGCACGAGCAAACAATTCGTGCCGCGGTGACCTGTACCGGAGTGGGGCTGCACAGCGGCGCTCCAGTCAGCCTGCGTATTCTGCCCGCGCCTGCGGGAACCGGAATCGTGTTTCACCGCACCGACCTGGACGGCTTCGCCATCGAAGCCAGCGGACGCAACGTGGCCCGCGTCAGTTATGCCACCAGCCTGATGAAGAAAGGCGTGCTCATCTCCACCACCGAGCACCTGCTTTCGGCCTTTACTGGCGTCGGTATCGACAACGCCATCGTCGAACTGGATAATCTTGAGTTGCCCATTCTCGACGGCAGTGCTCGTCCGTTTGTCGAAATGATTCAAAAGGCCGGCATTCGGAAACAGCGCAAAGCGCGCACTTATCTCCGGATCGAGCGCGAGATCGAGTTACGGGACGGCGATAAATTTATTGCGGTGTATCCGGCAGACGTCTATTCGGTTTCGTATTCCATCAACTTTCCTCATCGCCTCATTGGCAAGCAGAGCTTCTGTGTACGGCTGACCAACGGCAGTTATCTGAAAGAGATTGCGCCGGCGCGCACTTTCGGATTTCTGCACGAAGCCGACGCTATGCGGCAGCAGGGACTGATCCGGGGAGCGTCGACCGAGAATGCCATCGTGCTGAACCGCGACGAAGTGCTGAACCCGCCGCTGCGTTTTCCCGACGAGTTCGTGCGCCACAAGGTACTGGATTTGATCGGGGACCTGGCGCTGATCGGGAAACACATACTGGGTTCGGTGGTGGCCGACCGCGCTGGCCACGCCATGCATACCGCGCTGGTGTCGCGCATTTTGCGCGACCGGTCGTATTGGGAAGAAACGACGCTGGAAGATGAAACCGCACATCCGGTGCTCGCGTCCGCGGTCAGCCTTAGCGTGTGAGCGGTAGTCTCCCCTGTGTTCCTCTGTGTTCCCGGTGGTGAAGAATTTAGGCGGCTGCGAGGCTCGGTCTGCGGGCTTCGGGAACAGAGGCTTTGGCTTGCTCAAGGCCCGAAGCTCGCGGTTCCGAACCTTCTCAATTCAGTCGGCGGGCTGGGGCGCGTTCCACTCATGCGGCAAGGCGCGTTCTGCCAGCAGGCGTTGCAGTTCGGCTTCGGCTTCGGCGCGCACACGGTCGGCGAAAGCATTCGCGCTCTGCCGGTGCTCGGCCCCGAGCGCGGACAAGCGCGCTTGCAGGTAGGGCTGATCTTCTTCCAGTCGGCGCAGCAGCCGCTGAGTTCTGGCGATTTTTTCTTCCAATGGGATCATTGCTCTATCTCGCTGGGCACTGGAGACGCGGCAAGCCGCATCTCTACAGTGCCACAGCAGTGGCCGAGCGCAAGTTACAAGCTGGATGCCGGGTGCGTGGGAGTTTTTCTGGAAAGGGTGAACCGGCGAGTCGCCCCTTCCCACGCAAGCACTGCCTTGCAGCCGGTTAGGGAAGCTCCGCGTAGCTTTGCAGTCGCGCGGGCATTTCGCTTCGCAAGCGGTCGGTCAGCCATTTTTCAAGCTGATACTGCGCGCTCTGCGGTACTTCGACGAAGCGGATGCCGGCCTGACCGGTTCCGTCGGCCCAGGCGACTTGGCCCTTCAGTTCGAGCGAAGTGTTAGTGATGGGCAGCGTGAAGCGAAGCTGCGCCTGCGCATCCTTGGGCAACTTGCCGACCAGGCGTATGGCCATGCCTCCCTCGCTCACATTCGTCGTCGTCGCGGTCAGTTCCTGGTTGGGTGGAAGGCTGATTCGCAACGGCATCTCCACCGGATGGCGGAAGTACCGGCGGCGTTCGCGCACCATGAAATTGAGAGCCGCATTAAAACAACGCGCGGCATGCAGCGGGGTGAGCGGTTTCTGCAGGACGAAGTTGGCTCCAGAGTGGAAGGCCTCCTGGGTGGTGGTTTTCCCATTCACCACAGCAAAGGCAACGGACTTGGCATTGCTTTGAGTCTGGCGGAGCAATCCCAGGAGATCAAAGCCGTTTTGCATGTCGTCGCAGTCGATGATGACTGCATCGAACTTTCGCTTTGCCATCAGATCGTTGCCGGGCTGGGACTCTGCGCAAACCTCGATGTTGACCGAGATCTTCTCCAGTGCAGGACGCAGCACGCCGAGCAAGGCGGCATCCCGGCTGATGAGAAGCGAGTCCAGATTCATGGCACTTTCGATACTAGCGGCAGCCGGGAAGTTAAGAAAGTGACCTAGGTACCGGGCGAGGGTACACCGTGCCACAGGTTCCTCGGTCACTGTGGAAAATCCGCGGCGTTGGTCAGTTTTTTCTGGATTCTCGCGCCTTTCACCGCGAAACTAGATTGGTGGGCGAAACTGCTTATCTGTCGCTGGGATCGAATTTGGGAGATCGCGCGGCCAACCTGCGCGCGGCGGTTGCACAATTGGACGTAGCAGGCCGCTTGCTGGCCGTTTCCGCATTCTATGAAACCCAGCCGGTGGACGTTCCGGACCAGCCCTGGTTTCTGAACTGCGTGGCAGCGATTGAAACGGATAAGACGCCGAGAGAATTGCTGCAGCTTGCGTTGCGGATCGAAGCGACGATGGGACGTCTCCGCATGCGCGAGAAGGGCGCGCGCAGGATTGATATCGACGTGGTGCTATTTGGAGATCGCATTGTGGATGAGCCGGGGCTGAAGATTCCGCATCTGGCCATGCATCGGCGGCGGTTTGTTCTGGAGCCGCTGGTCGAGATCGCTCCGGAGGCGCGCCATCCCGAACTCGGGAAAACTGCGCGAGAGCTTCTGGGGGAGCTGGCTGGAGGGCAGTCGGTTCGCCGACTCTGAAGATCCGGGTGCGATGCCACGACGGCAAGTGCTTTCCCTGTGGACCTCGGCGACCTCTGTAGTAGAGAGTTTCTTAACCACAGAGGTCACCGAGGTCCACAGGGGAAAGCACTATGGAATCACGATACGCCTGCCTGCCTCTTCCGGCCCAGCGATGGCCGAATGCTTTTCGGGGAACTGCGCAAAGAGGAAATCGATGAACGCCCGCGACTTCGGCCTGCCGGAGGTGCGTCCCAGGCCCATGCGCAAGAGAAATACCAGCGCCTTCAGCACGTCGGAATCGCGCAGCCGATTGTAACCTGGTATTTCGCCAATGTGTTTCTCCTCGGCGGCGCGAAATTCCCGGACCATCGTCTCGACTTCGCGGGCGATCGTCTGGTGCGCCACGTTGGCGGTCGCGGGCTCGTAGATGAGGCTGGAGTTCACCAGCGTTTGGTAGCTCTTCGCCAACGAACTGACCGCTGCGATCAGATCGCGGTCGGTGAGCGAGCGATCGGCGCGGGCGCTCTTGGCCAGGGCGAAACTGAGCCCCAGGATCAGTTCCTCGCGCTCGTAGAGAAACTGTTCGGGGATCTCGACCTTGGGGATCTCAAACTCTGGACCTAGCGCCTCGCCCTCCCGTTCGCCCCGCCCATCTTGCACTTCCGCGCGGTGCGCTTTAACATGCTCCCGCGCCTGCTGTCGTGCCTGTAAAAGATAAGGACAGTCGCTGGGGCAGTCGAGCGTCACCTCGCGCTGCTCGCCGCAGCACTGCGGACAGATTCTCCCATGCACGGCCGGACAAAACCGCTTTTCTTTTCGTTCTTCGCAAATCGCGCAACTCAATGGGAGTTCCTCGGATTTGATTATTTCACGGAAAGCGCAAGTTCTATCGCCGAGACGCCGAGGTCGCGGAGAAGGACTTTTCCTGTTGCGGGGACCGAGATGTTTCGAAGGAGATTGCTGCCGGCTGCGAGCCTCGAGCTAACGTCCGGAACGCTTGCCAGCAGCTAGTGGCCAGCAGCCAGCAGGCAGTTTTGCACCATTCTCGATGCAAACGGCTAAGCCGCATGAATAAACGCCGCTGATCGTTGCTATAAACGATTTCTATTTGTCTGGTTGCGCCTGACGCGTTAGGCTGTCTAGTCACCTCCGGTCACTCAATCTGATTCCTTGGGCTGTGCCCAAATAAAAGGAGAGGCATGTCAACTGAACTGCGGAACTTTCTAGCGATCCCCTACGACGAACTGGAAGAGATGAATCTGAAGGCGAAGAAGCAGCGCCTGGACCGCGTGGACCCTCACAAAATTCAGGAAGAGCGCCTGAAGTACCTGACGGACGAGTCGCGCATCAAGGCCGTGACCGTGCTGTTCAGCGACCTGGAAGGCCGTCTGCATATGCTCGATTACGACAAGAAGTTCCTGCTGAAGAGCTACGACAACCTGACCTTTGACGGTTCGTCGATTCGCGGCTTCACGGCGCAGCGGGAAAGCGATCTGCGTCTGGGCATCGACTGGGGCGCTTTCTATTGGGGGCCGGCAGATGTGTTCGGGCCGGGCAAGGTGCTCGTCTTTGGCGAGGTCATCGATAAAGACGGCAAGCCCTACACCGCGGACATCCGCAGCATGCTGAAGGTATTTGGCAACGGATTGCACAAGAAGCACGGCTACACCATCAACGCCGCCAATGAAATCGAGGGCTTCCTGTTCAAGGGGCCGGACGCCGAGCGCATCTACCACGAGACGGGCAAGTTCGAATACGTGAACACGGGCGGCTATTATCACTCGTTGCCGGGCGATCCGCTGCGCACGTTTATCGACACCACCGCCGAAGTGCAGCGTGCCATGGGCTTCCAGAACGAGAAGGATCACCCCGAGGTCGCGCCTTCGCAGTTCGAGATCAACTACGGCTATGCCGAAGCGGTGGCCGCCGGTGACCACATCCAGCTCTACAAGCTGATCTGCCGCCAGGTCGCGCGCAATATGGGCTTGAGCGCCTCCTTCCTGCCCAAACCGGTGGTGGGCGTCAACGGCAGCGGCATGCACACCAATGTGTCGGTGAGCAAGGAAGGCAAGAACCTGTTCTGGGACCCCAAGGGCGATGAGAAGCTCAGCAAGTTTGGCTATGAGTTCCTCGACCGCATTCTCACGCATGGGCTCGACCTCTGCCTGGTATTCAATTCCAGCGTCAACGCGTATCGCCGTCTCGATCCGCACTTCGAGGCGCCCAACCAACTGAGAGCGTCGGCCGTGGATCGAGGTGCCATGGTCCGCATCCCGATCGGCAACGAGCGCAGCATGCGCCTTGAGGTGCGCGCCGTTGCTCCCGACGCCAATCCCTACCTGGTGATGTACTCCATTTTCAAGACCGGACTGGAAGGCGAGACGTCCAAGATCAAGAATCTTCGCGAGGCCGAGCGCTACCTGCCCGACAACGTCTACACGGCGATCGATGACTTCCGCAAGGCTGAATGGACAACCAAACTGCTCGGGGAAGACGTGAAAGGCCGCTACGCCGACCTGAAGCAGGCATCGGCCGACCGCTGTCCGCGGCTGCTGGGCACGATCGTCAAGGCAGCCGAAGTTCAGTTCCACCACGAGGTGTACAACCAGTTTCTGTGGAATTTGTTCTAGCCGGCTCTGCTCGCGTAGGGACGGACGCCCTCGTCCGTCCCAGCCGAGCTAATGGGGCTGAGACGAAAAAGGTCATCGATTGCCAGCAGAGCTTACACAGTGCGATCGCCCAGTCCACTAAGGCTACGCAGCTCCGTTTGTTGTTCGGTGGTTAAGTATTGCTTTCCGAAAATGAAGACCGTGCCCTGAGAGTAAAGCATAAAGACGCGCTCGTTTTCACCGTTCCACCGCACCCCTTGCCATTTGACACGCCAGCTACACGTATCCCCTGCCACATCGAATCCGTCCTCATTGAGGTCGGCTCTAAATGTTTTGCCTGCTAGCTCACTGGCTGCGGAACACCCCTGTTTCGTTTTCACACAGGCGATTTGGCCCTTTACATACACATTACGATGTGTAAGCATTTACACATGGCAACCAACCTCGCATTGGACGACCAACTCATCGAGGATGCCCGCCGCGCCGGAAGTCACAAGTCCAAAAAGGAGGCGGTCACCGCCGCTCTGGAGGAATACGTCCGCAAGCGCCAGCAGATGCGCATCCTGGAAGCCTTCGGTACTTTCCCGGTGGATTCTAGCTCGGTTGACCCCGCCTACGACTACAAGAGCGAACGGCAGCGGCGCGCCGGTCGCGCTCCCAGGAAAAGTTCGCAGCGCCGTCGATCATCATGATGGTGCTGGTGGATACGCCCGTCTGGTCGCTGGCCCTGCGGCGCAAGCCCGAGCAACTCAGCCCAAGCGAGCGACAGCTCACCGAAACCTTGGCCGAGTTGATTCGCGAGGGACGCGTCGAGTTGCTGGGGCCAGTCCGCCAGGAACTGCTTTCCGGCATTCGCGAGGAAGCCCAGTTTCGCAAACTGCGCGAGTACCTGCGGGCCTTCCCCGAGCACCCACTCGAAGGGCAGGACTACGAAGAAGCCGCTCACATGAACAATCGCTGCCGCACCCGCGGCATAGCCGGATCGGCCATCGATTTCCTGATCTGCGCCGCCGCCCACCGCCGCAACTGGACCATTCTCACCATCGATCATGATTTCCAAAAGTACGCGTCGGTGCTTAGCTTACGGCTGCACGCGGGGTCGGCGAACGGCTAGATCGAAGAGCCGAACGGGAATCGGATGCTGATTCAGTAAAGCTGGAGGCAGAGTCTCAGATGTACATCAGCGGCTCGGCAGACCGCCTCTCGAAAAGCCGAGAAGTGGCGCACCCCCAGCAACGTCATTTCACCTTTCCCGAGGCTTTTAGCCGGTTGTACTCCTTCATGTACTTGCGCCGCTTAGCTTTGAATGCGTCCGTTTTCTCGTAGAGCCTGTGCCGACAGATCGCGGAGCACGATTTCTGATTGCGTTGGCGAGCGAGGAACCACCGTCCGCAGCTACACTTGATCAAACCTTCCAGCGCATCCAACTCGGCAAGGCCGATAGCGGAGTACGCAGTCCCTGCCTCAACCTCTGTGGCTCCTTTGAGCCTCAGCGTGGAGAAATCGTCGCCGAAGCTTAATCGGTGATAGGGAGGGTCCCACCCAACAATCTTGCACGACGGATACCTCTCGATCAGTTCGTTGACCTTGACAGCCCAGCGGTTCAGTTCTTTGTCCGCGCTACGATTGCGGCCTCGCTTTCTGCTCTCGCGACAGAGATGGATGAGCGCGTCAACGAGACTCGCAATCCTCGCCTTCCCGAACTTCGAGTATTCTTCCTTTGGGAGTTCGTTGTTCAGCCACTTCAGCACGTTTTCTCGCCAGATTTCCCGCAAAAGAACTTGCCGTTCTTGTGACACACGACTTATATTCATATCAGGTGTGTTAAAAGTACTAGCGTTTTTCGGAGCGTGTCAAGCACAATAGGTTCGAAGCGAAAGGCTCATGTGAAGAAATCGCGGCGTGACCCGAGCGTCAATTACATCGACGAAAACAAGGTGCGGGTGCGCGCTGAGCAACTGGAAACGCTCAGACGAATCATTCACGATGGCCGACACGAGGCCGAGCCGGAATACGTGGAAGCGATAAAACAGTGGAAGCCCGATATCTCAAAGGAAGAGCTGCAGGAACGGATTAAGCAGTTTCACGACGCCGTTTCGGACGTGCAAGCGCGCGAGCGAGAATCTCGCTAGATTTCTTCTCGGCCTGCTTAAATTCCTTGTCGCTCATCTTCACGGCGGCAGAATCTATGAGTTCGCCAAAACCCTCCAAAAGGATTTCCTCGGCGGACTTTTTGGGCGCTGGTCTTGAGGTCGCCATACGGGGCCCTTTCTTGGGACCGAATTCTATCATTAAGCTTATAGTTTACCCTACTCGCCAAGTACATCGGAACCAAGATTACGGTGATAACAGCGGTAACAGGTCCTATTGATGTCGAGTGCGGCCTCTTCGCCCGCATTACCGCAGTCACTTCTAAATAGCCCTGCTTTCCGTTACTGTTAACCGTAGTGACACTCCTCCCCGTGTGTGACCGCGCGGTTCGAGACTACTTGTTAGCGAGCGTTTGTGCATAACATCGACATCGCAAAAACTGACCCGCCCACGTACCAGGAACTTCTGAGCCGGCCGATTCGCGAGCTGGGGCTTACGCTGGCCGGGTCTCCGGTGGAGCGCTTTGTCGAACAGCTCTATCGCGAGCTGGACGCCAAGGGCCTGACTAAGTTTCGCCCGGCTTGTTATTTGACCGACGAGTGGGGATGCCCGTCGGGCGAGCCGATTATTGGGATTCCGTTTTACCTGGCGCATGCCGCGCTGGCGCAACTGGAAAAGGAAACGCATGATCTCGAAGACGCTCGCGAAATCATGATGTATCTGCGGCATGAGGCGGGACACGCGTTCACTTATGCCTACAAGCTGCACAATCGGCCGGAATGGAAAAAGACTTTCGGGCCATTCCGCCGTCCGTATCACGACAATTACCGGCCAGCGCCGTTTTCACGCGACTATGTGCGGCATTTGCCGGGATGGTATGCGCAGAAGCATCCGGATGAAGATTTTGCCGAGACCTTTGCGGTGTGGCTGACGCCGCGCTCGAACTGGCGCAAGCGCTATCGCGGCTGGGGCGCGATGAAGAAATTACTTTATCTCAATCGGCTGGCGCGCAAGTTGGGCAAGAGCGATCCTCCGCGGCGGCGCGGACAGAGCGACCTTACGGTCGATGAGATGGAAACGACGGTCGCGGAGTTCTATCACAAGGATGGGCACCACGCCGCGCGGGAAGAAATTGCGGCCACCGAGCCTGGCGTTAGGGAATTAACTCCGGATACGGATTTGCGCGATATTTTTCCCGTATCCAAGCGGCGGAAGACGGCGCTGCCGGCGCATGAGTTTCTGCATCAGCATCGCAAGGCGGTGATCGATAAAGTTGCGCAGTGGACGGGGGCGCAGCGTCCGCTGATCAAGACTTTGATCGATACGATTGAAAAGCGCGCCGGTGAGCTCGACTTGCGCATCGACAAAATACGCAGCGCGGAGCATCTGGCGGAGATCACCGCCTATGTCACCGCGCTGGTGATGACTTATGTGACGAAAGGAAAGTTTATTCAGCCGTAGGGAGCCTTCGGGCTGCGAGCTTCGAGCTACGAGCTTTTTGCAACTGCTTTCCGAGGTGACTTGATGATCGGAGCAAAACTTAAAATCGCGCTGCTGTATGACGTGTGGAACGAAGATCCGATTGCGGCGGCGGAGAAGGAAGATGCAGTCCCTGTGCGCAAGCCTCGCAAGAAAGTGAAGAAGGTAAGAAAAGAGAAAACCGATCGCGAGGAGATCTCCGACGCGCTACAAAAGCTGGGGCACGAGCCTTCGTATTTCGAGTTGGACGGGCGCCCGCAGTCGCTGCACTCGCTCTCGCGTTCGGACGCCGACCTCATTTTCAATCTGACTGAGTCTTTCGGCGGCGACGACACCAAGGAAATGAACGTGGTCGCTTACATCGACCTACTGGGATTGCGCTACACCGGCGCGGGCCCGCACGCCATTTTTCTTTCCCAGGACAAGGCGATTGCCAAGAAGATCTTCGCGTTTCACGGCATCAAAACTCCGTTCTTCGCGACTGCCTATCGCGGACGCATCGAACATGCCCACGACATTTCTTTCCCGCTCATCGTCAAGCCATCGTGGGAGGACGGATCGATCGGCATCGATGCCGGCTCGGTCGTGAAAAACATCAAGGAAATGATGGAGCGCATCGAGTACATCCAGGATGAATTCGACTCACCCGCCCTGATTGAGGAATACATCGAGGGGCGGGAGATTTACGCTGGAATTCTGGGCAGCTACGACCGGTCGCAGGTGTTACCGATGATCGAGCTCGATCTGTCGCGCTTGCCCGAAGGCACGCCAAAAATCGCGAGCTATGACGTGAAGTTCGAGAAGAACACCGAAGCCTACAAGCTGACCAAATCGGCCATCGCGGAAAATCTGGACGAAGAGACGACGAAGCGGTTGTCCGATACCGCGCTGGCCGCGTATCGCGCGCTGAAGCTGCGCGACTATGGACGCATCGACATGCGGCTGGCTCCGAATGGCGACGTCTATGTCATCGAAGCGAATCCGAATCCGTGGCTGGCCAGCCGCCAGGAATTTGCCATGGCCGCGAAGGCCTCGGGGCTCTCTTACACCGACATGATTGGCACTATCATCGACCTGGCGATGAGCCGCTATCCGAATGGGAACCTCGCGAATGCGGCGGCGCACTAGGGCAGCTACTAAGGTGCTTGAATTGTTGCCTTTCCCCTGTGGCGTACTCTCGCGGGTTACTTCGCGTACTAGATCCTCACCAAGATATGAACTTTGAATATCAGATCACAGCCGACGAATACGCAGTGGCCCAGGCTCTCTACTATCGGTTGAGCGGCGGGCGCAAGCGAATTCAAAGTGCGACCTGCTGGATTCTGGTGGGCTCGTTCTTCATCGTTGTTGCATGGAACCAAAGACCGATTGACTGGGCGGAATTCTTGCTCGCGACGCTTGGTGCTTGGTGGAATTACGCTGGCGTCAGAGGTCTGCTGCTTCCGACTAGATACTTCCGCCGGTACTACGCGGGTCGCGATAAGAGAATCTCCGCGTAACCGCAGGCGAAGAGCTCGGGCGGACGAATGCGTCCGCCCCTACGCGAGTCTACTGCAGCAGCGTCCCATTCCCATTGGGCTCGTCCGGAGGAATCACGACTGCTGCCGCGACCCGGTCTCCCGGCTCGACGTTCAGCAGCCTTACGCCCTGCGCCGAACGGCCCGATTCGCGGATGAACTTCGACTCGATACGGATGATCTTGCCGTATTGACTGATCAGCATAACCTCGGATTTCTCACTCACCTGCGAGATGCCGACGACCTTGCCGTTGCGCGCCGTGGTCTTGACGTTGATCACGCCCTTGCCGCCGCGGTTAGTCAGCCGATACTCATCGGCGGGAGTGCGCTTGCCGTATCCGTTCTCGGTGACGGAAAGAATGAGCGAGCCCTTCTCTGGAATCAAGTCCGCGATCTCGGGAGCGACTTCGCCTTCTTTCGCTACCGCTTGCACCTCCGGCTTGAGCGTGGTGGCCATGCCGACAATGTAATCTTTCTCGGCCAGGTTCATGCCACGCACGCCGGTGGCGTTGCGTCCCATGGAGCGCACGTCGTTCTCGTCGAAGCGAATCGCCTGCCCATCATGCGAGGCCAGGAAGACGATCTGATTGCCGTCAGTCAGCGAGGCCGCAACCAGCTCGTCTCCAGCCTCGATATTGATTGCGATGATGCCGCGCTGCATCACGTGCGAGAAGTCTTTAACCTCGGTCTTCTTCACCGTGCCGTTGTGCGTGACGAAGAAAACGTATCTGCCTTCTTCTTCCAGGTCGCGTACGGCGAGCATGGTGCGCACGGTTTCTCCGGGCTGCAGGCCCGCGAGGTTGCCGACGTGTTTGCCTTTGCCGGCGGCGGCGATGTCAGGAATCTCATACACTTTGAGCCAATACACGCGCCCGGTGTTGGTGAAGATGAGGATGTAGGCGTGGGTCGAGGCGATGAAGAGATGCTCGACGAAATCCTCGTCGCGCGTCTTCATGCCGGTGCGTCCGGTGCCGCCGCGCCGCTGCATGCGGTAGGTCGAGATCGGAGTCCGCTTCATGTAGCCGGAGTGACTGACCGTGACCGCGACCTGTTCGTCGGCGATCAGGTCTTCCAGCATGATTTCCGCGGCTTCGTCTTCGATTACCGTGCGCCGCGCGTCGCCGTACAGCTTCTTGACCTCTTCGAGTTCCTTGATGATGACTTTGCGCAGCTTTGCCTCGGACGCGAGAATCGATTCGTACTCGGCGATGGCCTCGCGCACTTGCTTCAACTCGTTCGAAATCTCGTCGATCGAGAGCTTGGTCAAGCGATGCAGTTGCAGTTCGAGGATGGCGTCGGCCTGCTTCGCGGTGAACGGCTTGTCGGCTTCGAGCTTGGGAGCGCGTCCGGTGGTATTGATGTCGATCTTCTTGCCGCCAAAGTACGCGACTAAATTTTCTCTGGCGTCGGCGCGGTTGGCGCTGCCGCGTATGATCGCGATCACGTTATCGAGATGATCGAGCGCGGTCAGGTAGCCTTCGAGGATGTGCTCGCGATCGCGAGCCTTGGCCAGCAAGTACGAAGTGCGCCGCCGCACCACATCGACGCGATGGTCGATGAAGTGTTTGATCGCCTGGATTAGCCCCATTTCCTTGGGCTGACCGTTGACCACGGCCAGCAGAATCATGCTGAAGCCTTCCTGCATCGAGGTGTGCTTGAAGAGCTGGTTGAGCACGATCTGCGGTTCGGCGCCGCGCTTGAGTTCGATCACGATGCGCATGCCGTCGCGATCGCTTTCGTCGCGAACGTCGGAGATGTCGTCGATGGTCTTCTCGTTGACGAGATCGGCGATGCGCTCGATGAGGCGCGCTTTATTCACCTGGTACGGAATCTCGGTGACGATGATCGCCTGCTTTTCTTTGGTGACGTTCTCGATGGCGGCGCGGGCGCGCATCATGAAACGGCCGCGGCCCGTCCGATACGCCTCAAAAATCCCAGCGCGTCCGTGAATGATCGCGGCCGTCGGAAAATCCGGTCCCTGCACGAATTTCAGAATCTCCGGCAACTGCGCGGCGGGATTATTCACCAGGGTAATCGTGGCATCGACGATCTCGGTCAGGTTGTGCGGCGGAATCTTCGTGGCCATGCCGACGGCGATGCCATCGGAGCCGTTGACGAGCAAGTTGGGAAACCGCGCGGGAAGAACCGCGGGCTGCGTTTCCGTGCCGTCGTAGTTCGGATAAAAGTCGACTGCTTCTTTGTCAAGATCTTCGAGCAACGCGGTGGAGACGCGCGTCAATCGCGCTTCGGTGTATCGATCGGCTGCAGGAGGGTCGCCATCGACCGAGCCGAAGTTGCCTTGACCATCGACCAGCGGCGCGCGCATGGCGAAGGGCTGCGCCAGTCGCACCAACGCATCGTAGACGGCCAGGTTTCCGTGCGGATGGTACTTGCCCATCACTTCGCCGACGATGCGAGCGCACTTGCGCGTGGCTCGCCCGGGAGCCAGGCCCATCTGCTGCATGGTGTAAAGAATGCGGCGATGCACGGGCTTCAATCCGTCGCGTACGTCGGGCAGAGCGCGGCCGATAATCACCGACAAGGAATAGTCGAGATACGACCGCTTCATCTCGTCTTCAATGTTGACGGGCTGCATGTTGAGGGCGCCCGGACCTTGTCCGTCGCCTCCGGGAGGAGGAGTTAAGGGAAGCTCAGGATTCTGATCGTCAGCCATGGAAGTCAGTTCTCGGTTCTCAGTTGTCAGTTCTCAGTAAAGGCTTGCGTGGGGACGGACGCGTTCGTCCGTCCCAGCGGAGCGAAGGTCTCGCCCACCCTGGTCCGGCTACAATTGTCGCTAAGTTCTTGCATCTGCAGGCATTATCAGGTCGGATTTACTCGACGATTATACCACGTTCGGGGCCGCTCGGGGACGGGCGACGGTTGGCTTTTCAGGCTCTCCGCAGAGTTAGCAGCGTGATCTCTGGGGGCACGCCCAGCCGCACCGGAAAGCCGAGGGTTCCGAGGCCGCGGTTCACATAGAGCGCAGCCTCGTGCGAGCCGTTGTTCGCGGGCGTGGGCGTTTGGCCGTTCGGCATCGGCAGGTGATAAAGTCCGGCGACGAACGGCGTAATCAACCGAGCCGGACTGACGCTGTGATCCACGATCTCAACCCTTACCTGGCCGCCATGAGTGTGACCGGCGAGGCTAAGCTCTATGCCAAGCTCGGCGGCGCGATGAAACGAATTCGGATTGTGCGAAAGTAGGAAGTTAGGCATGTCGCGGCGAATCAGAGCCTCGATCTCACGCAGCATGAATTCGGGCTTTGTATGTTCGCCGCTGACCATGTGGTCGCGCTGGTAATCGACGCCCAGCAGATTGAAGCGGCCTCCGTTGTGCTCGACGACCGCGCTCTGAGCGCGCAGGAGCCGCATTCCCTTTTCGCGGAAGAGCCGCTCCGCATCCTCTTCCACTCCTGCATAAATCTCGTGATTGCCATTGCATCCCCAGACGCCCAGCGGAGCCCGCAACCGGCTCAGTTCGGTGATGCAGGCGTCCAGCGGATCGCCTTCGCTTGAGACAAAGTCTCCCGTAACAAAAGAAATGTCAGGCCGCAGATCGTTTGCCATGTCGACCGCGCGAGCGATTTCGTGCGGCGGCATGTAGTCGCCAATATGGATGTCACTAAGTTGAGCGATGTGCAGCCCGTCCAGCTCCGGAGGGAGATTGGCGACCGGCACATCGACGCGCTCGACCGTATAGCGCAAGCGCCCAGCGGCAAACCCATAGGTAGCGGCGAGGAAGGGAAAGCCTCCAGCAAGAACGGCGGCGTATTGAAAAAACGTCCGGCGCGAGGGACTGAACTCACCGGCGACCGCTCCAGAATGAGGCAGAAGCCGGGCCGCGGCATTCGTGACCCACTCCAGCGCTCCCACCGATTCGACCGCCAGGAATCCGAAGAATGAAGCGACCATCCACAAGCGGGTAAACGTGGTGAGAGTCTTACCGAGGTTGAAACTGCCCAAGCTCGAACTATGAACGCTGAGGCGCGAAATGCCGTGGCCAATCAGCGGATCGAGGAGCGTCGCGAGAAGCACGGCGGCGAACGCGATCAGTCCGGCATGAAGACCGAAACGCCAGTTGGCATTCGAAAACGAACCAATCCACGTCCACGCCCGTATGAACCAGAATCGCTGGACGGCGTAGATGGCTAAAAGAAACAGCGCTATGAAAAGAACTCGGCTGAGAATCAGGGGAATGCTCCGTTAGGGAAATCTACCGATTAGATGCGCGGCGGGGTGATGAAGGCTCGGGCAAAGGCCGGCGCTGGTTAAGAACCAACCATCGACCTCGGCAAACAGGGCCTCGCCCCATTTGTGAGAGTAACTCTCACGCTAGCGGCTCGCGATTTGTTCCTGATCCAAAGACCGCAGCGCGCCAGCCCGCTCCCTAGCATTCTGCAGCGCGCGCTTGACGTGACGCGGCGCGGTGCCTCCGGGAACGTCGTGCAGCGCGAGCACTTCGGGAAGTCCAAGGTGGGAGTGGAAACCCGCATCAAAGCTCGGGTGGATCGCTTGCAGGTCAGCGAGTGGCAGTTTTTGCAAATCGCATCCGCGCTCCACGGCCAACTGGACGGCCTTGCCGACCGCTTCGTGGGCGAGGCGCGAGGGCACTCCGCGTTCGACCAGGTACGCGGCCGCGGCCCAGGCGTTCATAAAGCCCGCCTGCGCGGCCTGATTCATCTTGGCGTCGTTGAATTCGACGGTGTTCATAAACCCGGTCACGAGCGGCAACATGGCGATCACCGTATCGGAGGCGTTGAACAACGGCTCCTGCGTTTCCTGCAGGTCTTTGTTGTAGGCTAGCGGCAATCCCTTCACTAAAGTTTGCAGCGTGGTGGCGCATCCCATGACGCGCGCCGCTTTGCCGCGCACCAATTCCAGCAGGTCGGGATTTTTTTTCTGCGGCATGGCGCTGCTGCCGGTGGAGTAGGGCTCGGGCAACTCGACGAAGCCGTACGCGGGAGTGGAGAACAAGATCATCTCTTCGGCCCAGCGGCTGAGGTGGAGCGCTAGCAACGAGAGCACATCGACGAATTCGATGGCGAAGTCGCGGTCGCTGGTGGCGTCGACGCTGTTCGCCGTCGGACCGTCGAAGCCCAGTTTCGCAGCCATGGCTTGGCGATTGATGGTGAGCGTGGCTCCGGCTACGGCACCCGAGCCCAGCGGGCAAAGGTTCGCACGCTTGCGGCAATCGGCGAGGCGCGCGGCGTCGCGGAGAAACATTTCTACGTATGCCAACAGCCAATGCGCGACCAGGACAGGCTCTGCCGGCTGCAGATGCGTATATGCAGGCATGGCCGCGCTGCCCGCGGCTTCGGCGCGCGCGAGGATCGCCTCGATCCAATCGGCTAGCAGGTTTTGCAGAATGTCGATGCTCTGCCGCACGAAGAGGCGGAGGTCGGTTGCGATCTGCTCGTTGCGGCTGCGTCCGGTGTGCAACTTGTAGCCGGTCGCGCCGACCTGCGCGGCGAGTTGCTTTTCTACGAAGTGATGAACGTCTTCGGCTTCGGGATCGTTGAGAAACTCTGGGTCGGACCCGGCGCGGCGGCCGATTTCTTCGAGCGCTTTCACGATTTCGGAAAGCTCTTCGGAGGAAAGCACTCCCGCGTGTTCCAGCGCGTTGGCGTGGGCGCGGCTGGCGGCGAGTTCGAAGGGCAGCAGCCGTCGATCATAGGGGAACGACCGCTGCCATTTTTCAAACTCGGGGTCAAGTGGCTGCCGGAAGCGGCCGGACCACATCTTCACGCCGCGACCTCAGGGGCTAAAGCCCTCGCCGAACCGATGTCGCTACCGCAGCGCTGAAGCGCTGCGCCACCCAAAATCGCGCCACCCGACAGCACACGACTCAAAATCGACATCCTCATTACGCAACCTCTACCTTCGCCTTCGCCTGCGTTTGGGCGCGGCAACGCGAGGGCAATCCCAGGATGCGGATGAAGCCTTCGGCGTCTTTCTGATCATAACTTGCGCCCATGGTGAAGGAGGAGAGGTCGGTGCGGTAAAGCGAATATTCCGATTTGCGGCTCACGATGTCGATGTTGCCTTTGTAGAGCGACAGCGTGACCGCGCCGGTTATGTTCTGTTGCGTGGTTTCAACGAAAGCGTCAAGAGATTCGCGCAGGGGCGTGAACCACAGTCCGAAGTAGACGAGCTCAGCATACTTTAGCGCTACGTGTTGCTTGAAGTGCAGCAGGTCGCGATCGAGGCACAGGGCTTCGAGTTCGCCGTGGGTGGCGAGCAGCAGGGTGCCTCCGGGAGTTTCGTAGCAGCCGCGCGACTTGATGCCGACGAAGCGGTTCTCGACCAGATCGATGCGTCCAACCGCGTTGCGCCCGCCGATTTCGTTCAGCAGTTCGACCAGCGATACGGGATCGAGGTTCATGCCGTTCACCGAAACGGGCACGCCTTTTTCGAATCCGATTTCGACTTGTTCATCCTGATCGGGAGCTTCTTGCGGCGACTTCGTCATTTGCCACGTACTCGCGAACGGCGCGTTGGCCGCGTCTTCCAGTTCGCCGCCTTCGTGGCTGACGTGCCAGAGATTGCGATCGCGGCTGTGAATCTTCTCGCGGCTCGCGGTCACGGGGATGCCGCGTTTCTCGGCGTAGTCGAGACAATCTTCGCGCGATTTCAGGTTCCACTCGCGCCACGGCGCCACGACTTTCAGCTCGGGAGCTAGCGCCTGATAGGCCATCTCGAAGCGAACCTGGTCGTTGCCTTTGCCAGTGCATCCGTGGCCGACGGCCGAGGCGCCTTCGCGCAGCGCGACTTCCACCTGATGTTTCGCGATCACCGGACGGGCGAGCGAGGTACCGAGCAGATACTTGTTCTCGTACACTGCACCGGCTTTTAGCGCGGGCCAGACGTAGCCGGTTAGAAACTCTTCGCGAAGATCCTCGACCACGACCTTGCTAGCTCCGGTCTTGTAGGCCTTTTCGACCACGGCCTCGACGTCGTCTCCCTGGCCCACGTCGGCGACCATGGCAATCACATCGTAGGCGTAGTTCTCCTTGAGCCACGGAATGATGATGGAGGTATCGAGCCCACCGGAGTAGGCGAGGACGATCTTTTCTTTATTAGGCATGTGCGCTCCTAGACGGGAAGCGGCCTACGCCGCCGCCCAATAGCCATACGAGAATGGCTTTCTGAATGTGCAGACGATTTTCCGCCTGATCGAAGACGACCGAGTTGAGGGAGTCTATGACCTGGTCAGTGACTTCCTGGCCGCGATGCGCAGGCAGACAGTGCATGAACAGTGCGTTCGGCTTGGCGAGCTGCATGAGCGCAGCGTTCACTTGGAATGGCGCGAAGATGGCGCCACGTTCTTCCGCCTCCTGTTCGTGTCCCATGCTGGCCCAGGCATCGGTGTAAACGGCATCGGCTCCGGCAACCGCTTTGCGCGGATCGGTCATTATGCCGAGCGTGGCCTTGGTTTCGTCCGCAATGGCCTTGGCCATGGTGACGATGACGGGATTGAGCCCGTAACGCTCCGGCGTGGCGATGGAGACTTTCGCGCCTACCGAAGCGCCCGCCAACAGCAGCGAGTGCGCCATGTTGTTGCCATCGCCGACGTAGGCGAAATGAAGTTTCTTGAGATCGCCGAAATGCTCCTGCAGGGTAAAGAAGTCGGCGAGCGCCTGGCAGGGGTGTTCCAGTTCGCTGAGGGCGTTGATGACCGGAACGTTGGCGTAGGTGGCCATCTCTTCGACATCCGCATGGCTGAACGTGCGCAATACGATGAGGTCGATCCAGCGTTCGAGATTGTGGGCGATGTCGTAGAGAGACTCGCGGGCATTGAGGCGGCTGGCCGTCTGGTCGACGAAAAAAGTGCTGCCGCCCAGGCTGTCCATGCCGGCTTCGAATGTGAGGCGGGTACGCAGCGAGGGCTTCTCGAAGAACATCACCATCTGCTTGCCGGAGAGAACGCCGCGGTAGTCCGCGGGCCGCTGCTTGAGCATGGAGGTAAGGTTAAAGAGCGCTAGGATCTCAGCGGGGGCGAGGTCGTGGATGGAGATGAGATCGCGCGGCGCGGCCGGTTCCGGCAGCAGGTTCGTTTTCGGTGGATCCATCAGTGCGACGGGTTCGGTTCTCATGTGCATTTCTTAACGCTCCATTAAGGTGTCAGGTCTTAGGTCTCAGGTGTCGGGAAAACCAAGTTCTGAGACCTAAGACCTGACACCTGATTTCTACGACAGCTCGCGAATACGCCGGGCGAGCGCTTGCGCTTTCTTCTTGTCGGTGGCGATGACCAGCACGGTGTCGTCGCCGGCGATGGTGCCGACGACCTCAAGCCAGTGCGAGGCGTCGAGCGCGGCGGCGACGGGTTGCGCGCTGCCGACCGTCGTCTTCACCACGAGCAGGTTTTCGGCCTGACGGATTTCGACCACAAACTGGCGAGCGAGATGCATCACTGATGGCAAAACGCCTTCCGCGGCCAAACTCTCGTCCGCGCGCCGATAGCCCTCCGGACCCTTGACGAGTTTCAGTTCGTGAATGTCGCGGGAAAGAGTTGCCTGGCCTACGTCGAAACCCCTGCGCTCGAGGCGGTGCTGGAGCGAGTCCTGGCTTTCGACAGGGCCGTCGTCGAGCAGGTCGAGAATCGCTTTGTGGCGCGCCGTTTTCGACATGAATAAAAATGCAATCTAATGCATAAGTATCCATTCATGGGGACGGCTGTGTCAAGCGGGAAATCGAAGGGAAATCGAAGAGCGATTACCACAGGGGGCACAGGGGAACACAGGGGTTTGGCGGCTCCCTCTGTGTTTCCCTGCGTACTCTGTGGTTGAGATTTTGACCTTATTTCCGATTGACGCTGGCCGGAATCTGGAAGTCCACGCCACGGTCGTCGTTGGCTTTGCTGGTGGCGGGGAGATCGAGGTCGGCGAGCAGGATTTTGCGGGTGCGGCCGGCGGCTAAGTCGAAGAGCGTATCCCCCACAATGGCGTAGTTGAGCACATCGGACTGGTGGCCGTCTTTGAAAACCAGCACGGTCGCGGGCTGGGCGGCTACGGGCTCTTCTGGTTCAGCGGGAGCCGGCTCAGCGGACGTCGGGTTAGCGGAAGCTTCTGCTTTCGAAGCCGACTCGCGATCCGCAGCGTGTTTCGTGGAAGGACCTGCACTGCGCGGCGGGTCAGGGGCGCGGACGTCGTCGACGTCCGGCGAGTCATCGTCGGTATCCGGGGCGTAGGGCACCGCGTATGGAATGAATACCGGCTCGCTGACGCCGACTAGGAAATCGGCGTGATCCTCATGGTGGTGTCGGTGGTGTCGGGAAGACAGCGGCGGATTCGGGTTCGCGGGCAAGAAGAAGTTGGCACAACAGTCTCCAAAAATCGGCCAGTTATTGCCGTAACCGTTCGGCCCAAGGGAGGTCACGCTGGGCCGGACACCGTTAATGAGGCGTCCGCCGAAACCGATGGACGTGACCGAGGGGGGAACGCCGTTAACCTGAGCCTGAACCGGCAAGCAGACGGCTACGGAGAATGCCGACAAGAAGGAAAGCAGGAACCGGGATCGCATACCGGTGAGCATGGGAAGCCTCCCCCCGCATAGGGTACACCAGTTTGGGCCTGACTTATTAGAACGTGACTTCAGCTTGGAAGTTGCGCGAAGAAATCGCGCGTTGGGGCACAAAACCAGCCATTTATGCTGCGGTGAGCGGCGCGCGGGAAGTGATCCGGCGCAATTCCAGCATCCGGTGGCGGACGTAGCCATCCTCGGTCAAATGGGCGGAAGCAATGGCTTTGCGGCTGCAGGCGACCATCTGGTCGACGGGGCGGCGCTGGCGGAATTGCGGATCCAGGTCCCGGCAGAATTCACAAGGCCGGCTGGAGCGTGTGTCGAAACGATAGATGACGGCTGGATCAATGTGTTCCACGAAAGGTAGCTCCTGGGCGGGCGAGGCGGCAGTCGCCCGATTTGTGAGTCAGAGTCACAGTGCTCTGCCTCGATTGATTTATCGTTTGTCTGAACGTTGTCTGAACGAGGCCTTTGTACTACAAGGGAATGGATCTGACAAGCCCTTTGTGGAGGGGCAAATCTCGCACTTCTCGAGGATGCAAAGCGCCGCAATCCCCAGTGTGATGGGACCGGCATTGAGCCGCGATTTCTGGCATGATAAGGCCACTCTTTTATAGAGATCGTTAGTATAGGGAAACATTCTGGAGATCTTGTGAATCGCGCCGATGCCAACCCGAACACCGTTTTCCTGTTCGACGTGGACAATACGCTGCTTGACAACGATCGCGTGGCGGAAGATTTAAAGCGGTACCTCACGAATAAGGTGGGTGAGGCCTCGGAGCGGCGCTATTGGGAGATCTTCGAGCAACTGCGCACGGAACTCGGATACGCCGACTATCTGGGCGCCTTGCAGCGTTATCGCATCGATCGGCCGCACGATCCGAAGCTGCTGGCTGTGTCGCATTTCCTGATCAATTATCCGTTTGCCAACCGGCTGTTTCCGGAGTCGCTGGATACGGTGGAGTATGCGCGGCGGCTGGGGCGGACAGTGATCTTGAGCGACGGCGATGTGGTCTTCCAGCCGCTCAAGGTGGACCGGTCGGGTCTGTATGAGGCCTTCGAAGGGCAGGTCCTGATCTACATCCACAAGGAGCTGGAACTGGAAGATGTGGAGGCGAAGTATCCAGCGGCGCACTACGTAATGGTCGATGACAAGATTCGCATCCTGGCGGCGATTAAGGAACAGTGGGGCGCGCGGGTGACCACGGTGTTTCCGCGGCAGGGACATTACGCGCTGGACGGGGCGCTGGTGGCCGAGTATCCGAAACCAGGTATCACGCTGGAGCGGATCGGGGATTTGCAGAAATATTCTCTGGAACAGATTCTGGCAGCTGCGGGGAAATGAACGTCTACTCGATTTCCTCTTCTTCTTGCGACGCGCCGGCTCGCACCAGGGTTTCCAATTCCCGGTTCAGACTGGCGCGGTTGGCCTCGGGCAATTCGAGGAAGCGGAACGGCTGGAGGCATCCCTGGGTTGCCCACATGGGGAACAGCATTTGTGCGCGGCAGCGGATGCTGGTGATGCCGAGGTGGAACAGGACCGTCACCCGAATGCCTTCGTCGAGCGGGTGTCCGAGCGAGATCAGCCCGCCGTTGACGGAGAGCTGATTCATGCGGCCACGGATCTGACGCCCGTTTTCGAGCAGCACCAGGGCAAGGATCGAGCCGCCGAGCTTGACGCGCACGCCGCGCTGTGCTTTCTGCGTAGTGGCCGTGGAGGGCATTCTGTATCAATTCTGCATCAGGCGGCGGTAACAGGGCAGATTACGAAAGTCAGGCCCTCGGTGTCGGCCGAGAAATCAGTCGTCTCCATTACTTGGCTGCGAGGCCGCTGTCGTACATGGCGCCGTAGTCGAGGTATTGGCGCACAGGATCCTGCAGGTAATGGATCTCGACTTTCTCGATTTCGCCGTTCTTGCCAAAGCTGGCGGTCAGGTGAGCGTTTAGGCCCGCAAAATATGTAGGCAGGTTGAGTTTCCGATAACGCGCCAGCACCTGGTCGCGCAGCGCCGGATCGAAGTGGACGCCGTATTTGTCGACCAGCGCCTTGATCGCCTCGTAATCGCCTTCCGCTTTGATGCGCATCAACTCAGCCAACAACATGCCAACTCCCTGACGCATCTTTTTATAGTCGGTCACCTGAACGTAGGTCTTACCGTCGCGCGTGAACTGCTCGATCGAACCCGGAACCTTGTCGGCGATGTAGTGGGCGATCAACTGGCGGTCGCGCTCGTGATCTTCTTCAATGGTGTCGCCGCGCGGAATGCGCCGCAGTTGGGTCAGGGCGGCCGCGGCCGCGCCATCGTACATAGCCTTGGCCACTTCTTCCTGGTTCGAGATCAGGCCAAGTTCTTTCAGCTTGGGATCCCACACGTTCCACAGCGCCATCAAATCGGCGCGTCCTTCCTCTAGAGTGGAAAAATACTCCTTCAGGAGGGGCTCGGCGCCGTGGCTCACGCGTTCGCTCAGCTTGCCCGAGCCGTGGCCGATGACTTCGTGCAATGCCGTCATCAGATCTTCGGCTTCCGTGCCGTACTTGGCGTTGCGCTCGACCTGGGCAGGACCGGCGGCGAATTCCGCCACAGCGGTCTTGCCGATGGCGGCGTCCAGGGCGCGGCTGCTGCCAGTGAAGAGGAAATTCTTGGTGCCGTATTTTTCGTGGATCTCGTTTTCGTTGGGAAGGTTGTCGCCGATCGTGCCCACGTTGAAATCGCCGCTTTCGATCAGGGTTTCGACGGCTTTCACCACCGGAAGTTTGAACGAATCGCGCTTGTACTTGGCGTCCCAGGGAGCCTTTTGTTCAAAATAGAAGGCATTTTCCGCCAGTTTTTTCATGGTCGTCGTGACCGGCTGGTCGGTGACGGTGACGAAACTTTGCGAACTTCCTTTCGCGCCGCGAGCGTCGCGATAGACCTCGATGAAGCCGTTGTCAAAGTCGACGGCAGCATCGTTCTGCACCCAGGCGGCGCCGAATGCGACCCAGTCGGCGTAGTCGCCGGTCTGGTAGAAGCGGATGAGATGGCCAATCGCCTCGGCTTGCGGGGGCTCGGCATAGGCCCGCGCTTTTTCGAGGCAGTCGTTAGTCTGCTTCAAAAATGTTGCATACAGTCCGGGAGGAACCCTGCCGTCGGGCGTGCCGGCGCGATAGACAAGCTCGGCGAGCTTGCCTTCGGCGGCTTTCACTACGCGCGAATTCAGCGGATACTTTTCCTGAAATCCCTTCAGATCGTCCAGACTCACACCCGGATAAAATGTGTTGGAACTGGCCTGGATCGTGTCTTTTCCTCCCGCCGGGCTTTTCGCGGTGCTCATCGGCTCAAACGCGGGGTCGAAAAGCGAAGCTCGCAACGACTCTACTTCCTGCATTACATCGGTTGGCTTCTTCAGCGGTGGGAGATCGGCGTCTGCGGTCCGAAAGGCTCCGTTTCGCTGCGCTATCAGGGCGGCCTTTTCCAGATCCTCAAACGTAAAAGCGGGCAGAAACTTTTGGGAGGTCAGCTCGTTGTGGTTGCCGCGGTTGGCCCAGAAAAGCTTGGCGAATTCGGCGATCTTCGCCATCGCCGCCGGATCAATTCCGTTCGGATGCGCCATGATTTCCTCGAGCAGACGTTTCTGCCGCAGGCCGTAGGCGGACAACTGATCGTAAATAATCGGGTCGATCGCGATCGACGCCTGGGTCAGCCAGTACGCCAAGGCCTGCTGCCGGGGCGTCAGCGCCTGAAAGCTGGGAGCGCGCAGTTGGATGAATGCGGTGTCGCCGACGCGCTCGACGAGGATGTTCGTGCCCTTGTCTTGCTGGCATTGCGCCGGGGTGGCAATGGCAAACGCGATGAGCAGGAGAAAGAGCGAAGAGAGCAGTGCGGAATTGAAGGGTTTCACGGATGGCCTCCATGCGATTCGGTCTGAGCCGGACCAAACTCCGCAGGCTACCACAAAGTGGCCTGCAGGGGGCTGAAGCAACGCCTGGGGTAGCCGTAGCTCCGGCGCCCGGCAGTGATTAACTTCCCACGTCTAGCGCTGCGATTGAACAACGAGCCTTAAGCCAGTCGGCTTGAATTTGCGAGACAGGATTATTCGCAGCGTCGTCTTGACCTCTTTACCCGGAACTACGTATTCAGAGCTGTCGGGCTTGTCCGAGCATAAAAGTTCGCAATGCGCCTTGCAGGTCGGATATGGCACGTGGATTGGCTTGAAGTGAAACGTCACTTTTTCTGGGTCGGTGAGGGTCTTGGGAATATCAGCGACACGTAGCTGCCACACCGACCACTCTCCCGCTGGAAGTTGTCTACCATCATTGCAATTGCGGTGGAGCGCGTGGAATGGTAGTGCCAATCCCTTCAGTAGGAAGGACTGGCCAGTCTTTGATCTGTCCCTTGGCTTGGGAAATTGGAAGGCTGCAGGATTCAGGTCGCCGTTTGAGTCGAAATCGCCGGGCCGGAATCGTCGATACAGGGTTGTATCGTCAGCGATCCTGCTTATCGATTGGCCATCCTCAGGTTTCGGGCAAAAGAGCTCAAGCTCTCGCTCCGAGATGGTCCCGGATTTCCTGAAGAACTTGATCGTTAAGGTCTTGAAGACCGTTACGAAGAACTTTAACATTCGGTTCGTCGTCCTTGCCGTAACGAGCGAATAGCACGTCACCTTCGTTCAGGAACTCAATGAAGGCTTTTTGGCTCCCGGTTGAGAAGTAAATCGAAACTCCGCCCTCGGCGGACGCCGCGACAATCTCAGGTAGTAGCCGGCTGAACCGTAGTTTGCCGATTGCTTGCCTAGCCCTCTCGATGGTCTCCCGCGCGGGGACCGGCGCACCGTAGGAGTCCCAGTTCTCAGTGAGGGCACCGATCTCACTCAGTTGATCATCTAGCAAAGTGAACGCAGCGTCGTCGCTTGAAAAGGTGCGCCGTAGAAGATCCGCGTAGGATTTCCTGGCACCCGACGAGAGCGCGAGCGCGTCCTGCTTCAGGGTCTCCTGAGCTTGGCTCACATAGTCACGCCACTCGATTTCACTTGTGGGAACCATCGGGACAAACATTATCTGAGTCTAGCCTCCCACTCCTTGGTTATACAACTGAAGAAGGTTTGGTTCTTTGGTTCCCTGAGACTGTTAATAGCAGCCCACAGTTCGTCTTCGCTCTTAGGCGCGACGGTTCTCGTAACTTCGATGTCGAGCAGCAATTGCGCACTGTTGGGCAGCACGGAGAGCAGACCCGACTGCAGGGCTATTACGATATCTTCGGAGTGGTGCAGTTCAATCCTGGCAAAATAGTTCTTGAACCCCTGCGGCACGCCCTCGGGGACGTTGATGTAGAAATTCAGGTATTTTTCGACGTCCTCTCCGACTTCCAAGCTCACTTCATTGATATTACGAACGCTGACAGCCTGAGTGTGTATAGGCTCATAGACGTTGGCGAATATCCTCCAGACCCTCTGGGCCTCTCCGGAGAATTCAGGCCAGGTAGTATATGGAGCTAAATGGCTAAATATGAACCAGTCTGTACGAGCTTGGACCGCGTATCTTTTGCTCTTTCCCGCGAAGCGCCACCCCAATTGCCTCTGTTCCACATTTGCGGAGCTAGGTGCACCGGGCCCGAATGTAAGTTGCGTTTGGCTTATGGTAATAGGTTCGCGAGGGGTTTGGTAATCGTCTGGCAGGCCTCGGAGGGCATCTTCTAACAGGCCTAGGCCCGAGTCAGCGGCCTGTTGCATTCTAATGCCGATCAGGGCTTCTTTGATCGGCGCTTTGCTCAGCGTCTTGAAATTCAGAATCCGCCTCCGCAAGCTTTGCGACTTCAGATTATACATGCGGTGTGGCGGGCGCCACGCTCAAACGGGACTTCTAGTTGGCGAGCGGTCCAGAGGAACAAGGCCGATACGCCCAGTCCTGCTGCTCTCACATGCTAGAATCAATACTGTGATGCCCCGAACCGATGCTTCCTGATATCGAAAAACTGCTGGAGCTGCAGGTGGCGGATAAAGAGATCCGCCGGCTGCGGGACGAGGTTGCCGCGTTGCCGAAACGCACGGCGGTGATCGAGCAGAAGCTGGCTGGGACAAAGGCGCACCTGGAAAAGGTGCGGACCGCAGCCAAGGGCGACGAGGCGAACCGCAAGAAGTTCGAAGCTAATATCAAGGATCTGCAAGGCAAGATTTCCAAGTATCGCGACCAGTCGCTCGACGTAAAAACCAACGAACAGTACAAAGCCATTCTGCACGAGATCCAATTTGCCGAGCAGGAGATACGGCTCAACGAGGACCGCATCCTGGAAGTGATGGTCAACGTCGACGCGCGGGAAAAAGAAGTCAAAGCGGCGGAGGCCGAGCTCAAGGCGGAGACGGCCGAGATCGAAAGGGAAAAAGAAGAAGCGCGAAAAGTTACCGCGGAGGATCAGAAGAAGCTCGCCGAGTGGAACGCCAAGCGCGATGGCCTGCGCCACGGGATTTCCGAAGATGTTCTTCGTCACTATGAGCGGGTGGCTAAGTTCCGCGGCACCGGGCTGGCGGAAGCCCGCGACCACAAATGCATGGGCTGCCAGGTGATGTTGCGGCCGCAGACCTACAACGAGGTGCGCAACGGCGAGACGGTCATGATTTGCGAATCGTGCCAGAGGATTTATTACTTCGATCCCGCGAACGAAGTGAAGCCGGAGCAGGAAGTCGTGACGGTTACGGGGAGAAAACGCGCTCGCCCGAAGGCCGATGCTCCGCAGGCATGGTTCTACCGGCCCGACTACGGCGAAGAAGGCGAAGTGCTGCTGGCGTTCATCAACAGCGACGGCAGTTCGACGCGGCGCATCTACGAACTGCATACTGGACGGCAGGTTGGTGGCGTGCTGCTGCGCGAAGGAGCTTACCGCCTGGCGTTTCCCGAGGACCTGACCGACGCGGCGCTACGGCTGAATGGCCACTGGGAAGAAAAAGAGATTGACGAGTGGGGTTCGGAAATACCATCGAACGCGCTCGATCTTCTGCATAAAGATCTGCTGGCCATCCGGCGCGAGCACAAGGCTGGCGCCAAGCATTCCGCCTCTCCGGCGGAACAACCGGCTGCCCGCTAGGAGTCGTGGTAACTCGAACTTCGGAAACCAGCGCCTGAAGGCGCATTGATGCTATGGCTCTTGCGGCATGCCTGAAGGCATGCCCTGATACGAATCTCACTTACACTGGCTGCTGGGGTTGACGCCAACGCGCAGACGGCCTGAGCTAGCGAAATCGCAGCTTGCGGACGGTACTTTTGTAAGCGGAACCGTTGTTTCGTTCATGCTATCGTCTCGTCATCGCGGTTCGCCAAGGGGTAAGAAATCGATGGATTCGACGGAGCAGAAGACCGGCCAGCGCCCGGCGGAGTCCTATGTTTTCCAGTCCCCGCAAAATCGCAGGTTGATTCTCTGCCTTTTGCTTGCGCTGGCGACGATTGCACTCTATAACCCGGTCACGCACGCGCCATTTCTCAATTACGACGACTCCGTTTACGTTACCGACTGTCCCCAGGTTCGCGCCGGACTCACCTGGAAGACCATCGTTTGGGCTTTTCACACTACGGAAGCGACGAACTGGCACCCGATCACCTGGCTCTCGCATGCTCTGGATTGCCAGATTTTCGGGCTGAACCCGGCGGGGCCCCACATCGTTAACGTGCTGCTGCATGCGGCCAACGTGGTGCTGCTTTTCCTGATTCTGGAGAGCGCCACGGGCCTGGCTTGGCGGAGCCTGGCGGTCGCCGCGCTCTTTGCTCTGCATCCGATCAACGTGGAGTCGGTGGCGTGGATCTCGGAACGCAAGAACGTTCTCAGCATGCTTTTCTTCCTGCTCGCACTGGCGGCCTACGGCTGGTACGCGCGTCGGCCGGGCGTCGGACGATACCTGGCGGTCACGGCCGCCTATGCTTTGGGCCTGATGACGAAGCCGCAAGTGATTACATTCCCGTTTGCTCTTCTTTTGCTCGACTACTGGCCTCTCGGCCGTCTCGCGCCGCCCGACAGAGAGGGAGGCGAGCGGCCCGGCCCAAGCGCCCAAGGCCACTCTTTCTGGAGTCTGGTGGGGGAGAAGGTGCCTTGGTTTGCGCTTTCGGCCGTGAGCGCGGTCATCACTATTAAGGTGGAGGCGGACGCGACCCAGGTGAAACTCCCGCTCTGGATCCATTTGGGAAATGCGGCGATTGCGTATGTCAAATATGTCGGAAAAACCTTCTGGCCGGTGAATCTCGCGCCCGTATATCCGCACCCAGAGCTGTCGATTAGCATCCCGGCTGCGGCGCTGTCGGCACTGGCGATCATTGCCTTCACGACTCTTGCCGTGATCGGCCGGCGCTATCGTCCCCTTTTTGTGGGGTGGTTTTGGTTCCTGGGAACGCTGGTGCCGATGATTGGACTGGTTCAGGCCGGGGTTCAGGCCATGGCCGACCGCTACGCCTATATCCCGCTGCTGGGCATTTTCGTCATTGTCTGCTGGGGTACGGCTGATCTAATGAAACGCTGGCAGGTTCCAGCGGTGGTGTCGGCGGTGGGCGCGGCGGTCATCCTGCTGCCGTTGGGATTTGCCCTTCATCGCCAAGTGAGTTTTTGGAGCGACAATCTCACCCTTTGGACTCACACTCTTCAAATCACCGAGGCGAACTACACGGCCGAAGACAACCTGGGCATGGCGTTGATTGCGCAAGGCAGGATAGAGGAAGCGTTGCCCCACCTGCGGAGGGCGCGATACTTGCGGCCCGACGACCCACTGTCCACGCTCAATATCGCAACCTACGAGCAAATGCACGGCAATTATAAGGCGGCTCTCGACGGCTATGCGGCCACGGTTCAACTTACCCGGGCCCCCTCTCTGCTGGCGACCGCGCACGCCAACAGCGGATATGCGCACTATTCGCTCAAACAGTACGGCAAGGCGAAACTGGACTTCGAAGCCGCCCTGAAATATCGGCCGGAGAACTCGTCGGCCTATCGCGGGCTGGGCCTGGTGGCCCAGAGAACGGGAGACATCGTCCAGGCGGCGAAGGATTACGAACGGTCGGTCGAGCTTGAGCCATCGCCGGTGGGCTATCTGCTACTGGCGCAGGTTCTGGAGATTGGCGGACAGGCGGAAGCGGGGCACGCGGCCGAGTCCCAGGCGGCCCGCATGACGCGAGATCTCAACGACGATATCGCTACCGTCAGGCAGTTATTGGCAGACTAGCGGCTGTCGATCCGGTTGGAGTGACGGTCCGGCTTCGGCGAAAAACCAACTCTCACTTGGCGCCGTACGGGTTTGGATACCGCAGCACCTTCTCCAGATTCTTGCCGCGGACAATTCCGGCCTGGTGATAGGTCAGTCCCCAGGAATCGATGGATGACATATCGGGGAAGATACAGGCCTCAAGCACGGTGTCGACAAGATCCGACTTCTGCACCCACCCACCGCCGTTCAGGTTGATTCCACCGAACAGGTCGGTGCCGCCAAGCTGGGAGCAGTAGCAGGATGCGGGATTGCCGTTGCAATTGCCGCCATACGGGACCTCGGCGTAATAGGCCAGCGCCGCCAGGGTGGGCTTCTCGCTGTAGAGCGTCGAAAGCAGCACGTGAATCCGCGAGCCGTCTTTCTTGGAGGTGAACTTGCAGAAGTTGCGATTCCCGGAAAGTCGGAACCAATTCTCCGGGTCGTCGTTGGTGTTGAAGTAAGGCGTGCGAACGTCGACTTCGCCGCCCTTCTTGATGCAGTACGACTCAGCTTTGCCTTCATCGGTTCCATCTTGCGAGTTCGCAGTCGTGGCGCTGCCGGCTTGCACCGGGCTGGCGGCGGGAAGAAAAACAGCAATTGCTAGTGCGATACAAATCAGCGTCATCAGTACGACGACGGAGCGTTTCACGAGGGGCCTCCTGGGAAGAACTGGGAATCGACTCTCTTGCTCGATCAATTTCCTGGCGAGCAAACCGAGGGATGAAGGTTAACACAGGAACTCGCCCATCGCTGGTGGTTTTCCCCTGCAGATTCTTCGGTTCTCTGTGGTGGACAGAAACCTGAACCACAGGGAACACAGGGGGTCACAGGGAAAGGCCACAGGGAGAAGCCTTGTTCTCCGGATCGGCGTAGCGAAAGTCGATCATAACTTCGTTCCGATTTTGCGGTAAGATGGCCCGCACGAGGTGAGTGATGGCCCCCCACGACAACGATCTCAGCGCTCCTTCCGCGTCCCGGCGTTCGTTTCTCAGCCTGTCTGCCGCGGCATCGGCCGCGCTGGCCTTTCGCATTGTTACCGAACCGATGCTGGCGCATGCTGGGCGGCGCAACTTTCCGAAAGACGGCATTAGAATCAATGCCAATGAAAACCCGCTTGGTCCTGCGGCTTCGGCGCGCGAAGCGGCAGCCGCCATGATTCCGCAGGGAGGACGCTATTCGGTGTGGCTGGTTGACGACCTGGTGAACGCGCTGGCCGAAAAGGAAGGGGTGAGGGCAGAACAGGTGAGCGTTTATGCGGGATCGACCGAGCCTCTGCATTACACAGTGGCCGCGTTCTGCTCAGCGCAGCGCAGCTACGTCACCGCCGATCCTGGATTTGAAGGCGGCATGATGACGGCCGCGGCCATCGGCGCCAAAGTGGTCAAGGTCCCGCTGACGAAGAGCTACGCGCACGATGTGAAGGCGATGCTGGCTGCGGGTCCCGATGCCGGAGTTTTCTACGTCTGTAACCCGAACAATCCGACCGGCACGCTCACCAGCCATTCCGATATCGAATACCTGGTCGAGAACCAGCCCAAGGGTTCGGTCGTGCTGGTGGACGAAGCCTACATTCATTTTTCCGACGCGCTTTCAGTGATGGATCTGGTGAAAGCCGGCAAGGACGTGGTCCTGCTGCGCACGTTCTCGAAGGTTTACGGCATGGCGGGCCTGCGCTGCGGCGCCGTATTCGCCCGGCCCGACCTGCTCGAGAAAATCGACAACTACGGCGGCGGGAATTTCATGCCGGTCACCGCGATGGCCGCCGCCTCGGCCAGCCTGAAAGACGCGCAACTCGTGCCTGAGCGCAAGCGCATCAACGCCACCGTCCGCGGCCAGGTTTTTGCCTGGCTCGACAGCAACGGATACTCCTACGTTCCCTCGGAATCGAACTGCTTCATGCTTGACACCAAACGCCCGGCGAAAGCGGCGATCGACGCTCTGGCCAAGCAAAATGTGTTCATCGGACGCATCTGGCCGGTGTGGCCCACCTACGCACGCGTGACGGTTGGCACGGCACCTGAGATGGAACAGTTCCAAGCGGCGTTCCAGAAGGTGATGGCGGGGGCGGTGACGGCGAGTGTGGGAGCGGTTCCGAGCTGGGGGGAACTGGGCGGGCGCGGACGGAAGCTGGACGGTACCGCTGTGGAATCGTAAGCGGCTCGCGCTTGTGTGGGGGTGCGCGTCTCACCCAGCGCTGCTGTGAGCGTCGGCCGGTGCCGGGCCGCGCTCGGCTTGGACAACCGCGTGCGAGCGGACGGATGCGTCCGCCGCTACGTGGGACGAGCAGAGCCCCGCCTCCGCACATTCGCGATAACATCTCTCCATGCCGAAAAAACCTGTCGCCTCCGCCAAGAACGCGGAGCCTTTCGTAAAACTTTCTACGCGTGGAGCTACCCGCCTGCAGTCCCGGCACCCATGGGTCTACCGCTCGGATATCGTCGAGTCGAACGATCCGCCTGTCGGCTCCGTCGTTCGCGTGCTCGATCAGCGCGGCAAATTCCTGGGAAGCGCGCTCTACAGTTCTTCGTCGCAGATTGCGATCCGTATGATTTCTCACGGGTCGGTGAACGATCTGCCCGCCTTGGTCGCCGAACGCATTCGCGCCGCCATCGCCTACCGTAAGGAACTCGTCCGCGATACC
>Ga0181530_10000746_pt1 | contig 41972 bp, 41 predicted proteins | sample PEATcosm2014_Bin_42_FD_119769 | JGI IMG/M metagenome (GOLD analysis project Ga0181530, IMG submission 119769) | Peatland microbial communities from MTU Mesocosm Facility, Houghton, MI, USA - PEATcosm2014_Bin10_60_metaG | ecosystem: Environmental > Terrestrial > Soil > Wetlands > Peat | place...
GTCGCGCATGCCGACCTCGCGCAGGATGATCTTCTCGCTCATTGCCTTCTCCTGGAATTCGTTGCCCTGAAGCTATTGCGGCCGGCCGCACGGAGCAATCCCCGAGCCGATGGCTAGCCGATCTTGGCTGTTAAAACAGCGAATCAACAGCCAAGCCGGCTCATGGCTCAGCCCCACGAAGGCCATCAAGACAGGTGACGATCGCCATATAAGAAGGAGGGTTCTGTTGCCGAGCCATCACGAGTTCCCGCATTCGAAGATAAGAGTACATTTAGGGAACTCAGCTACCGTTTTAAAGGCGGAATTTGCGTCGTCACACGACATGCTCGGGGGTCAGCGCGCAGGCTTCGGCGCCGTCGCCCAATTCGATTTGGATCGTCGCATGGCGGATGCCGAAACGGTGTTCGAGTTCATGCGTGATCGCCGCCAGGGCCTCGTCGCCGGGATGGCCGTCGGGCATCACCAGATGGCAGGTCAGCGCCGTCTCGGTGGTGCTCATGCCCCAGATGTGCAGATCGTGCAGCGCCGCGACCCCCGCGATCGCCAGCAAATGAGCGCGCACCGCGGCGGCGTCAACCCCCGCCGGCACCGCGTCGAGCGCGAGGCTCAGCGCCTGCTTCACCAGATCCCAGGTGGCGTAGACGATGACCGCCGAGATGACGAGACCGACCGCCGGGTCGAGCCACGGCCAGCCGGTCAGCGCGATGGCGAGCCCGGCCACCACGACGCCGAAGGCGATCAGCGCATCCGCCGCCATGTGCACGAACGCGCTGCGGACGTTGAGATCGCGGCCGCGGCCGCGCATGAAGAGCAGCGCCGTCAACCCATTGATCGCGATGCCGATCGCGGCGACCCAGGCGACCGTCGCGCCGGCGACGGCGACCGGGTGGCTGAGGCGCCACAGCGCCTCCCAGGCGATCCCGCCGGTGACGACGAGGAGGATCACTGCGTTGCCCAGCGCTGCGAGGATCGAGCTCGAGCCGAGCCCGTAGGTGAAGCGGTCGCTCGGGCCGCGCCGGCCGAGCATCGCCGCGGCCCACGACAGCGCCAGGCCGAGCACGTCGCCGAGGTTGTGCCCGGCGTCGGCGAGCAGCGCGAGCGAGCCGGACGCCAACCCGTATCCCGCCTCGACCGCGACATAGGCGAGGTTGAGCCCGACGCCGATCGCGAAGGCGCGCCCGAAATCGGCTGCGTGGCCGTGCGCATGGGCGTGGTGGTCGTGACTCAAGACGCGCCCTCAGCTCCTGTCGCCGCGATCATAGCGAAAATGCGGCAGGCGCGAGAGTCCCGCCGACTTTCCAATGCGGCCCTTGACAGTTGGCTTTGACCGCGCGGGAATGCGCCAACCACGGAGGAATCGCCCGATGCTCGACGCCTATATGTACACGGGAAAGCGCAGCCCCTTCGGCCGGCACGCCGGCGCGCTCGCCAAGATGCGCCCTGACGACATGCTCGCCAGCGTCATCGCCCAGGTCGTCGCCGAAAGCGGCTTCGCGCCCGACAAGATCGAAGATGTCGTCGTCGGCTGCGGCAATCAGGGTGGCGAGGACAGCCGCTGCGTAGCACGCCATGCGGCGCTGGTCGCCGGGCTGCCGATCGAGGTCCCGGGCTCGGTATTGCAGCGCAATTGCGGTAGCGGCCTCAACGCGATCGCGGTCGCCGCGCAGTCGATCACCTGCGGCGAGGGTGATGTATTCGTCGCCGGCGGCGTCGAGAGCATGAGCCGCGCCCCGTTTGTGATGGGCAAGGCGGAAAGCCCATACAGCCGCGACATGCGCATCTTTGATTCGACGATCGGCGCGCGCTTCCCGAACCCGCTGGTCGAGGGCCGATACGGCGCCGACACGATGCCGGAGACCGCCGACAATTTGGCGCGTGACTACCAGATCACCCGCGAGCAGGCCGACATCTTCGCCGCCGCCTCGCAGGCGAAATACGCCGCCGGCAAGGCCGACGGGTTCTTCGCCGGCGAGATCGTCGCGGTCGAGGTGCCGGGCGGCCGCGCCGGCCCGGTCACCGTCGCCGAGGACGAGCATCCGCGGCCGCAGACCAATATGGAGGCGCTCGCCAAATTGCGCCCGTTGTTCCAGGACGGCGTCACCACCGCCGGCAATGCGTCGGGCATCAATGACGGTGCGGTCGCGATGATCGTCGCCTCGCGCAAGGCGGGTGACGCGGCCGGGGCGCAGCCTATCTGTCGCATCCTCTCAACCGGCGTCGCCGGCGTCGCGCCGCGGATCATGGGTTACGGCCCGGTGCCGGCGGCGAAGAAGGTACTGGAGCGCGCCGGCCTGACGATCGCCGACATGGACGTGATCGAGATCAACGAGGCGTTTGCCACCCAGGTACTGGCGTGCCTGCGCGGGCTCGACGTCGCGTTCGACGATAGCCGAGTCAATCCGAACGGCGGCGCGATCGCGATCGGCCACCCGCTCGGCGCGTCCGGGCCGCGCATCTGCCTGACCGCAGCGCGCCAGCTCCAACGTATCGGTGGGCGCTATGCGCTGGTCGCGATGTGCGTCGGCGTCGGCCAGGGCATCGCCGCCGTTATCGAGCGGGTGTAACGGCTCTCGGTCAGGGCTTTTTAACCATCGCCCGCTAGCCTCGGCGCATCGAGGCGGGCATCCGCCGCCTCGCGATGCGGAGGCCAAGCATGAGCGTGGCGGAGCTGTGGCCGAGCGGATCGCCGGTGATCGCCGGGTTGGACCCAGAGCCACAGCCGCACGTCGTCACGCCGGCGGTCGAGTTGACCGTCGTCATCCCGACCCTTAACGAGCGCGACAATGTTCCGATCATGGCCGAGCGACTCGGCCGGGTGCTGGCCGGCATTGCGTGGGAAGCCATCTTTGTCGATGACGATTCGGCGGACGGTACCGCCGACGCGGTGCGCCGGCTGGCGCGCGAGCAGGGCAATATCCGCTGCCTGCAACGGGTCGGCCGGCGCGGTCTCAGCTCGGCCTGCATCGAGGGCATTCTCGCCAGCAGCGCGCCCTATATCGCGGTGATGGACGGCGACCTCCAGCACGACGAGGCGCTGCTGCCCGAGATGCTCCACAAGCTCAAAGCCGAGCAGCTCGATATCGTCGTTGCCAGCCGTCATGTCGGCGATGGCGGCGTCGGCGAGTGGCAGCAATCGCGGGTTCGGATCAGCGACTTCGCGACCTGGCTCAGCCGCATCGTCGTCAAGGCCGATTTGAGCGACCCGATGAGCGGGTTTTTCATCGTCGAGCGCACCGCTTTCAACGGCGCGATGCGGCGCCTCTCGGGCCAGGGCTTCAAGATCCTCCTCGACCTGTTCGCCTCGACCCCGCGGCCTTTCACCTTTGCCGAAGTGCCGCTCAAGTTCCGCCAGCGCGTTCACGGTGAAAGCAAGCTCGATACCCTTGTCGCTTGGGAGTACCTGATGCTTTTGCTGCAGAAGCTGATCGGGCCCGCGGTGCCGGTGCGGTTTCTGCTGTTCTCGCTGATCGGCGGGCTCGGCATCGTAACTCACCTCACGACCTTGTGGCTGATGCTGCACGCGGCCGCGGCGCCGTTCGCGATCGCGCAGGGCGTCGCGACCGTGGTCGCGATGACCGGCAATTTCTTCTTGAACAACCTGTTCACCTACCGCGACCGGCGCCTGCGTGGTTGGCGTCTCTTGAGCGGCCTCGGCTCGTTTTATGCGGTGTGCGGCGTCGGCGCGGCGGCCAATGTCGGCATCGCCGCCTACATCGCCAGCGATCATTCCTGGTGGCTCGCCGGTCTTGCCGGCGCGGCGGTCTCGGTTGTGTGGAATTACGCGATGTCGTCGATCTTCACCTGGTCGGCGACGCCGCGGCCGGCTGCCGCCAAAGCCTGACCGGCCCCAATTCGGCAAGCGCGCGCCGCGTGGCGAGGGCAAACAGCGCCAGCGCGGCGATCGTGTTGACCGGCAGCGCGATCTCCTCCGACAGGTTGCGGCTGTCGATCAGCGCCGCGTAGAGCAGCACCAGCACCGTCTTTTCCCATGTTGGAGCGATACGCCGGTCCTGCCCGCGCAGCAGCCAGCACCCGGCGACCGCGCCCAGCATCAGATCGTAAAGCAGCGACAGCGGGATCGCGACCAGGGTCGCCGAAGCCAGCACCGCGGCTCGCATCGGCAGCGACGCCCCGCGCCGCCAGACAATTGCGACCCCTGCGGCGGCAATCGTCGAGAACACCGCCTGCACCGCATAGGACAGCGCGACGCCGGCGCCCATCAGCCGCATCGCGCCGAACGGGCTGACAAAGCCGCCAAACAGGATGCGCCCCGACTCGTACATCGCGTGCGAGGCGCTCGCGGTCAGGAGGAAGGCGTGCCAAGTCTCCCACCCGAGCAGCGTGAGCGACCCGAGCACCAGCGTTGCGCTTGTCACGGCGGCGGCGGCAAAGACGCGCCAATAGCCGCCAACCGCCAGCGCCAGCGGCACCAGCAGCGCCAGATGCGGCTTGAAGCAGAGCGCGCCAAAGCAGATGCCGGCGACGACCGGGCGGCGGTCGACGTTGAGGGTCGCCGCGCCGAACAGCGCCGCGGTCAGAAACGCGTTCTGCCCAAGTCCGATATTCCACCACACCATCGGGAACGCGAGCAGGACCAGCAGCGCGGTGCCGCTGTAATCGCCGAGGATGCGGCGCGCGACCGCGAGGTAGAACAGCAGCGTCGCCGCCTCGAACGCGACAAAGGCGACGAGGTAGGGCAGCAGCGCGATCGGCGCGAACAGTGCCTCGTAGACTGGCGGGTAGTTGAAGAACTGATACTGGATGCCGTGCCCGGCGACCGCCTCCTCGGCGGCGAGATGCGCGGCCTGGTCGTAGGCGAGCGCCGGAGTGCCGGCGTCGGCGAGGCTGCCGGCGGCGTAAAAGCTGACGAAATCGGTGGTGGTCGGGGCGCCGAGCGGGACGATCCAGCCATGCGTCCCGGCGACCAGAAACGCGAAGATGGCGAGCTCGATGATAATGAGGATCGTCGCATAGGCGCGCACCCGGTCGCGGCTCAACCAATCGCCGCTGCGCATCTGCGCCACCAACCGCGTCAGGACTGCCGCCATCGCCCGCCTCGCACCCGACGTGGGCCTGATGCGGCAAGGTTAGAAGCTCGCATTAACCAAATGGTTAACCATAATTGAGCGGGAAGTAGGCTGATCGTTGTCATTCTGCCGCTTCAACCGGCGGCGCCGAACATCTGTTCGTGTCGCTCGACCTGCACCGTGTAGTTTTCGCGGTAGCGGTCGCTGACTTGCTGATGGCCGGCGAGCGCGGCGGCGTCGCGCTCGGCCTTTGGCGGCTCGATCAGGTCCCAATACCCGTATCGGTCCGCGCCGCGAACCAGCATCGCTTTGAGGCGTACTGGGCCGTTCACGCGCACATGGGTCGGCAGGTAGTTGATGCCGATGCCGACCCGCCGGTGCGCCGCGTTGTTGGGCGCCGAGCGGTGAATCGCCAGCTCGTGATGCAGCGAGAACTGCCCGGCGGTCAGCGCCATCGCCACCGGGTTCGTCGCGTCGAATGTCTCGACGATCGTCTGGCCGGCGCGGTTGATGCTGTGCCGCAGACCCATCGGCGCATGCTGCAGCAGGCGCGGCGCACCCCGGCCGGACACCATCTCCATGCATCCGGCTGCGCGGCTCGCGTCGGTTAGCGCGACCCAGGCGCAGACCTGCTTGTGCGGTTCGAGCCCGAAATAGGCGCCGTCCTGATGCCAGGCGGCGAAGGTTTCCGAGCGCGGTTCCTTGATGAAAAAGGTGCTGGTCCACACCAGGATGTTCGGGCCGATCACATCCTCGACCGCGTCGAGGATGCGCGGATGGCGGACCAGATCATTGAACCACGGCGAATGCGCGTAAGCGTGCGAGCGCCACTTGATATCGGCGTCGGCAACCGCCGAGCCCAGTTCGGTCTCGAACCGTTCGAGACCGGCGAGACAGGTCGCGATCTCTTCGGGCGTCAGAGCCGGGACCGGGTAAAGAAAGCCATCGTAGTGGTACGATTCGATCTGCTCGGGCGTCAATACTCGCGTCATTCTAACCTCTTCCATAGACAATCCTGATTTCTGGTCCGGCCGCAATGAGATTTCGACAGCAACGTCCCAGTCAGCAAGCTTAAGGATTAACGACAATTTAACCATACCGCGTCGAGCCTGCGTCCTCGCTCATCGGGAGCTGACATGCGCGCCTCGAAATCGGGCGAAGCCGGCGAAGGCGTTCCGCGCCGCTTTGTCATCACCGCGCTGATCTGCGGCATCTTTGGCATAGCCGGCTGGGCTTTCGATCTCTGGTTCTTCCGCACCGCTCCCGCTCAGGATTGGATGGAATTCTACACCGCGGCGCAGGCATATTTCGTTGGCAACCTGCCGCTGGTCTTCGACGGCGGAGCGTTGACGGCGGCGATCAATCAGCGCTTCGCTTCGTGGCTGACGTTGCCGCTTGGTCTGCATCCCTGGGTTTATCCGCCGCCTTTCCTGATGTTGTTCCTGCCGTTCGGCGCATTGTCGCCGCTCACCTCGGCGGTGTTGTTTCTGTTGGCCGGCTGGGCGGCTTCCCTCGCTGTCGGTTGGCGTTATGCGGCCCGCAACGTCCCCCGCTGGCCGATAATCGGGACATTGCTGCTTTGCCCGGCCGTGCCGTTCAATGTATTGACCGGGCAGAACGCGTTTTATACCTCGGCGTTGCTGGTTGGCGGCTTTGGTGTCATCCCCAGCTACCCGCTTCTCGGCGGCGCGCTGCTCGGAATGCTCAGCGTCAAGCCGCAATTCTGCCTGATGGCGGGTGTCGCATTGGTGGCTGCACGGCAATGGCGGGCGATCGGCGGCGCCGTGGCCACGGCCTGCCTGCTCGCTCTGTTTAGCGTCCTGGTGTTTGGCCTCGACATCTGGCGCGCCTGGCTCGGTTTAGTCTTCGGTGGCAACGAGCTCTACCAAGACTGGATCAATGTCGGGCGGCTCAACGGGATCAGCGTCTACGCCTGCGTGAACTGGCTCGGCGCGCCGGGCAGCGTCGCCAGCTTGGCGCAGGCGGCGGCAATTTTACTGGCCGGTGGGATCATCTATTGGGTGTATCGCCAGCCCGCGCCTGCTGCCACCCGGCTCGCCGCGTTGCTTGCGGCGACGGTGCTCGCCGCGCCGCATGTCTCGAACTCCGACGCAGTGCTGCTTGGCCTCGCCGCCAGCCTGTTCGTGACGTTCGCCGTGGCGACAGATTTGCGGCCACTGCAACTGACGATCGCCGCGGCCGTTTGGATCAGCCCATTGTTCAATCCGCCGGTACTATTCCGCATCGGCTGCGTAACTCCGCTGCTGGTGGTGATGCTGCTTATGGTGATCGTCCTGAAGATCCGCGAGCGAATGGCGCCGGAGGGCGCTCCCACGGTGGCGCCGCGGGCTTCGTATCCTTAATCGCGACTTAAGCGTAATCGGCGAAGGTCAGGTCATGGCCGCCGAGCAACTTCCCGTGACATCGCCGCGCTGGCGCATCCGCGCCGGGCAGAACGCGCTACTGCTATGGTTGATCCCAGCGGCATTGTACTACGCCTTCTTGCTGACCGCCGGCGCTCCGGGTCTGTTCGGGCCGGTGCAGCACGGGCTGACCTTCAACAGCATGCTGCTACATTTGCTGCACGGGCGGTTCGATGTCGACCCGGCGGCGATCGGCGACGAGGGGTATCTGCGCGCTGGCGCGGTTTATGCCTATTTCGGTGTCTTTCCGGCGCTGTTACGCGTTCTGTTCCTATGGCTGCCAAACTTCGCGTCGATCGATTTCACCCGGGTCGCGTGTCTTGCCGCGGTGATCGCGATGGCCGGCGCCAAGCTGCTGTCGGCGCGGCTGATGTGGCGGCAGAGCCGCGCGCAGGCGCCGTCGCTGCTGCTGGCGGCGATGACCGCGGCGATCCTCGTCAGCGGGCCGCAAATTGAGTTTCTGCGGCCATCGATCTATCAGGAAGTTGAGCTCTGGGCGGGCGCGCTCTCGGCCGTCTTTGTCTATCTCGTGCTGCGCGGGCTCTGCGCCGAGGACGGGTTCTCGCCGCGCCTGCTGACCGCGATGGGGGCGCTCGCCGGGCTGTGCCTGCTGACCCGGGTGTCGAACGCGCTGGGGCTGTACGCGGCCTTCGGCTTAATCTGGCTATGCGTCGCCTGGCGAGTGCTCCAGACCAAGCAATCTATCGCACCGCTTCTCCCGCCGGTCGCCGTAGCAATCGCTTTCGTCGCCGTGACGGCCTGGGTCAATTTCAGTCGCTGGGGCGATCCGCTGGTCTTCGCCGATTTCAGCCGGGCGCTGATCAATGAGCAATACCCCGACCGCATGGGCCGGTTGCAGCGGTTTGGCGCGTTCAACCTCGGTCGAATCGGCTACGGGCTGTCCTATTACTTCGCGCCATTCTGGGTGATGCGCGACGCCGCCGGCAACTTCCTCTGGTCGGGCTTCGAGGATGGCTTCGGCGCCGCCTGCACCGAGCTGCCGCCGAGCAGCTTCTTCGTCTCCGACCCGCTATTGATCGGGCTGTGTGTTTATGGGATGGCGGCGGCGCTTCGCAAAGGCGCGGAGCGTCGCCGACAGGTGGTCTTGGCGGGGCTAGGGTTGCTTGTTCCGATCCTGTTGATGCTGACCGCATTCGGCATGTCATATCGCTACCGGATGGAGTTTTACCCGTTCTTCGAGCTGTTCGCGTTTCTCGGATTCGGCCGACTGGCGGCAAAGCCGGCGGGGCACGGGCCAAACATCGTCGCCATCACAGGAGGCATGGGCGTCGTCACCGCGCATGCTGTGTGGCTGCTTTATATGCTGTCGCCGCTCGGTCCGACCGGACGGGTGTTGGAGTCGCTCGGGGTCGTCGATTTCTACAAGTCGTTATTCCTGTAACTTGCAGCGATTGCCAAGAGCCCCGATCTTTGTGACCTTGGCTTAACGAAATCAGCCCATCAGAGAGTTCAATGCCGGGTTTGCAGCCGGTTCGCGGTACGCAGGATTTATTGCCCGACGCCGCGCGGCGCCATCGCCGGGTCAGCGAGACCGCCCGCGCGACCGCTTCCCTGTACGGGTTCGACGAGATCGTCACGCCGATCTTCGAGTTCACCGAGGTCTTCGCGCGGCCGATCGGCGAGCATACCGACATCGTCGCCAAGGAGATGTATTCGCTCAAGGATCGCGGCGGAGAGGATCTGAGCCTGCGGCCCGAGAACACGGCCGGGGTGGTGCGCGCGGTGCTGTCGAACGGGCTGACCCAGTCGACGCCGCTCAAATTCTTCTACAGCGGCCCGATGTTCCGCTACGAGCGGCCGCAAAAGGGCCGGTTCCGCCAGTTCCACCAGATCGGCGTCGAGCTGTTGGGCGTGGCGCAGGCGCAAGCCGATATCGAGGTCATCGCGCTCGGCCAACGCATTCTGAGCGAGCTGGGCATCGGCGACCGGGTCGTGCTGGAGCTCAACACCCTGGGCGACCCTGGGAGCCGCGCCGACTATCGCGACGCGCTCGTCGCCTATTTCTCGTCGCGCCGCTCCGAACTGTCGGACGACAGCCAGCGCCGGCTTGACGCCAACCCGCTGCGCATCCTCGATTCGAAAGATCCCGGCGACATCCGCGTCAACAGCGACGCGCCGTCCTTCGACCGCTACCTGAACGACGGATCTCGCGATTTCTTCGCCGCCGTGCGTGAGGGGCTTGACCGGCTGGGCATCACCTATCGCCTTAACCCGCGTCTGGTCCGCGGCCTCGACTACTACACGCATTCGGTCTTCGAATTTGTCACCACCGATCTGGGCGCGCAGGGCACGGTGCTGGCCGGCGGCCGTTATGACGGGCTGGTCGAGCTCATGGGCGGGCCGCAGATGCCGGGGGTCGGCTGGGCCGGCGGTATCGAGCGGCTGGCGCTGCTGATCGCCGAGCCGCCTGCTCCACCTAGACCCGTGGCGCTGGTGCCGGTCGGCGAGCAGGGCGAGGCGCTGGCGCTGACCATCGCCGAGGCGTTGCGCGCCAACGGTTACCCGGTCGATCTCGGCTATTCGGGGAATTTGAGCCGCCGCATGCGCCGCGCCAATCGCGTCAACGCCAGGATCGCTCTGCTGATCGGCGACGACGAGTGCGCGAGGAACGTCGTCACCTGGCGCGATCTCGACAGCGGCGAGCAGGCTGAGGTGCCGATCGTGGCGTCGACCCTGCCCGAGCTCGTGGCACGTCTCAAAGCGTTGACGGATTGATGATGGACGCCGGCCTCGAATCCCGCCTCGATCAGCTCACCCGCCGCCATGGCGAGCTTGGCGAGGCGCTGTCGGCATCCGGCATTTCGGGTGCCGAGTTCATCAAATTATCTAAAGAATACAGCGAGCTGTCGCCGATCGTCGACACCATAGCCGCGCTGCGCCGGACGCAGGCGGAGATGGAGGCGGCGAGCGAGATGGCGGGCTCCGCCGACGACCCGGAAATGAAGGCGATGGCCGAAGAGGAGCTGCAGACGCTGCGCGAGCGGCTGCCTGAGCTCGAAATGCGGGTGCGGATGTCGCTCGTGCCCAAGGATGCCGACGACGAGCGCAACGCGATCCTCGAAGTCCGCGCCGGCACCGGCGGCGAGGAGGCGGCGCTGTTCGCCGCCGAGCTATTCCGCATGTACCAGCGCTATGCCGTGCTCAAGAATTGGAAGTTCGAGCTGCTCGACTTGTCCGAAACCGGGATCGGCGGGTTCAAGGAGGCGAGCGCGTCGATCATCGGGCGCGGCGTCTTTGCCCGGCTCAAGTTCGAATCGGGCGTCCATCGCGTGCAGCGCGTGCCCGAGACCGAAGCGAGCGGGCGTATCCACACCTCGGCGGCGACCGTCGCGGTGTTGCCCGAGGCCGAGGAGGTCGATATCGCGATCGAGGACAAGGATCTGCGCATCGACGTCTACCGTTCGAGCGGCCCCGGCGGCCAATCGGTCAACACGACCGACAGCGCGGTTCGCATCACCCATCTGCCGACCGGGCTCGTGGTCATCCAGCAGGACGAAAAATCCCAGCACAAGAACAAGGCGAAGGCGCTCAAGGTGCTGCGCGCCCGTCTCTATGAGGCGCAGCGGCAAGCTCTCGCCGCGACGCGCGCCGCCGACCGCAAGAGCCAGGTCGGCAGCGGCGATCGGTCGGAGCGGGTGCGCACCTACAATTTTCCGCAAGGCCGCGTCACCGATCACCGCATCAATCTGACGCTCTACAAGATCGACAAAGTGCTGTCGGGCGAGGCCTTGGACGAGATCGTCGACGCGCTGACCCAGGCGGACACCGCCGAGCGGCTCGCCGCAGCGGCGGAATGACTCCGCCGGAGACGCTCGGCTCGGCCCTCGGAGCGGTCTCCGCGGCATTGTTCGAAGCGGGTTTCGACGAGCCGCGGCGGCACGCCCGCCGCCTCGTCGCCTCCGCGCTCGATGTTCCGATAGCGGACGTTTTCGCCCATCTCGATCGGCTGATCACCGAGGATGACGGCGAGCGAATTGGGAACGTGCTGCGGCGCGTGCTCGCGCATGAGCCGCTGAGCCGGATCCTCGGGATGCGCGAGTTCTGGGGCCTCGATTTCGCGCTGTCGTCCGAGACGCTCGATCCGCGCCCCGAGAGCGAAACTATTATCGAGGCGGTGGTCGCGCGCCTGCCCGAGCGTGACCGTGCCTGCCGCATCCTCGATCTTGGCACCGGCAGCGGTTGTCTGCTGCTGGCGCTGCTGTCGGAATTTCCGGCGGCGGACGGGATTGGGGTAGATCGGGTGTTTGCCGCCGCCGCCGCGGCGAGGAGCAATGCCGCGCGGCTGGGGCTCGCGGATCGGGCAAGTTTCGTCGTCGGCGATTGGACCGCCGCGCTGGCAATTCGCTTTGATGTCGTCGTCGCGAACCCGCCCTATATCGCCAGCGCCGCTATCGCCTGTTTGCCGCGCGAGGTGCGGGATTTCGATCCGCGCCGGGCGCTCGATGGTGGCGCTGACGGGCTCGAGTCCTATCGCGCGATTCTCGCTGGGCTGCCGCGCCTGTTGGCGAGCGGCGGTATCTTCGCCGGGGAAATCGGCCAAGGCCAGGACCGAGCGGTCGCGCCGCTGATCACCGCGAGCGGGCTGGCGATCGACGCCATCGTTCCTGACCTGGCCGGGATTCCGCGCTGCGTGGTCGCGCGGCGGCCGGGCTGACCGGCCCCGGCGAGAAAATGGTTGGAACCGCGTAGCGCCCCGCCTAGGATGGTGCCGACCGAACCCAAGAACCGTTCAAGACGTGACGGGTTCGGACGCGCCGCATAAGAGGTCGGATCGCAGCACCAAACGGGATCGGTGCCGAGCATGCGGGCGGATGAAGGTCCGACGGGGTTCACCGCGACAAGACAGGTGTCATGAGACCACAAAAGCGATCGCGCGGCCGCAACGGCGGCGGTAATCCGTATCAACACAACCAAAACCGCGGGCCGCGTCCACCGCAGCGGTCGCAGACTTTCGACAGCAACGGCCCGAGCGTCAAAATCCGCGGCAACGCCTATCAGGTGTTCGAGCGCTATCAGGCGCTGGCCCGCGAGGCGCAAACGTCGGGCGACCGCATCGCGGCCGAGAATTTCTATCAGCACGCCGAGCACTATTTCCGGGTGATGAACGCGCAGGGCGAGGGGTTCCAAGGCCAGCCGCGGCCGCAGCAGCAGATGTCGGCCGATAACGAAATGGTCAACGGCGAGGGCGAGCAGCCGGAGGAGCAGCATCAGGCCCACGATCGTCAGTACCACGACCATCAGCCGCACGATCATCAGCCGCACGACCATCAGCCGCCCGTCCAAGTCCAACACGCGCCGCCGCCGCCCCCACAGAGTGAAGACGACGACCAGCTACCGTCCTTTATCACCGGCAGGCCGGAGTAGTTGCCCCGAAAACCGCCGCCGCATTGACATCGATCAATGAGGGCGGCGCGCCAAAAATCCTAGCTTGAGTGGCCTCGCGGTCGCTCCCATATCTTCGAGTGAAGGGCCGTTGGACCTGCCTGATAGGGGGTCGGGGCGGTTGGTTCATCGGAGACAAGCCTCATGGAACTCGAAAAATATACCGAGCGGTCAAAAGGATTTATCCAGGCCGCACAGAACTTGGCGCTGCGCAGCGGTCACCAGCGCCTGATGCCGGAACATCTGCTCAAGATCCTGCTCGACGATAAGGAAGGCCTTTGCGCCAACCTGATCAACGCCGCGGGCGGTAACGCGAAGGCCGCGCTGCAGGCCGTCGAGATCGAGCTCAACCGCCAGCCCAAAGTCGAAGGCAGCGGCGCCGGCCAGGTCTATATGGGCCCCGAGCTGGCGCGGGTGTTCGACGAGGCGGAGAAGATCGCCGAGAAGGCCGGCGATAGCTTTGTCACCGTCGAGCGCATGCTGCTCGCCTTGGCGATGGACAAGAGCACCGCCTCCGGCAAGGCGCTTGCCGCCGCCGGAGTGACGCCGCAAAGCCTCAATGCCGCGATCGAGCAGGTGCGCAAGGGCCGCACCGCCGATAGCGCCTCGGCCGAGGACAGTTATGACGCGCTGAAGAAATACGCGCGCGACCTGACCGCGGTGGCGCGCGAAGGGAAACTCGATCCGGTGATCGGCCGCGACGAGGAGATCCGCCGCACGATCCAGGTGCTGTCGCGCCGCACCAAGAACAATCCCGTGCTGATCGGCGAGCCGGGCGTCGGCAAGACCGCGATCGTCGAGGGCTTGGCGCTGCGCATCGTCAACGGCGACGTGCCCGAAAGCCTCAAGAACAAGAGCCTGTTGTCGCTCGACCTCGGCGCGCTCGTCGCCGGCGCTAAATATCGCGGCGAGTTCGAGGAGCGGCTGAAGGCCGTGCTCAGCGAGATCACGTCGGCGGCGGGCGACATCATTCTCTTCATCGACGAGTTGCACACGCTCATCGGCGCCGGCAAGGCGGAGGGCGCGATGGATGCCTCCAACATGCTGAAGCCGGCGCTGGCGCGCGGCGAGCTGCATTGCGTCGGCGCGACGACGCTCGACGAATATCGCAAGCACATCGAGAAGGACGCGGCGCTGGCCCGGCGCTTCCAGCCGGTCTTCGTCACCGAGCCCTCGGTCGAGGACACGATCTCGATCCTCCGCGGTATCAAGGAGAAGTACGAGCTGCATCACGGCGTGCGTATAACCGACGCGGCGATCGTCGCCGCCGCGACCCTGTCCAACCGCTACATCACCGACCGCTTCCTGCCGGACAAGGCGATCGACCTGATGGATGAGGCCGCCGCGCGGCTGCGCATGGTCGTCGACTCGAAACCCGAGGAGATCGACGAGCTCGACCGCCGCATCATGCAGCTGAAGATCGAGCGCGAGGCGCTGAAGAAGGAAAACGACGCCGCCTCCAAGGACCGGCTGAGCAAGTTGGTCAAGGAACTGGAGGAGCTGGAGCAGGAATCGACCGAGCTGACCGCCAAGTGGCAGGCCGAGAAGGGCGAGCTTGCCGGTGCGCAGAAGCTGAAGGAACAGCTCGACCAGGCGCGCGCCGAATTGGAGATCGTCCAGCGCCGCGGCGATTGGAGCCGCGCCGGCGAACTGACCTATGGGGTCATCCCGGAACTCGAACGCAAGATTGGCGAGGCCGAGACTTCCGGCAATGGCCGTATGCTCGAAGAGGCCGTGACGCCCGAGCACATCGCCGGGATCGTCTCGCGCTGGACCGGCATCCCGGTTGACAAGATGCTCGAAGGCGAGCGCGAGAAGCTGCTGACGATGGAGCACAATTTGCGTCGTCGCGTCGTCGGTCAGGACGAGGCGGTGGTCGCGGTGTCAAACGCGATTCGGCGCGCCCGCGCCGGGCTGCAGGACCCGAACCGGCCGATCGGCTCGTTTCTGTTCCTCGGGCCGACCGGCGTCGGCAAGACCGAACTCACCAAGGCGCTCGCCCAATTCCTGTTCGACGACGAGAGCGCGATGGTGCGCATCGATATGTCGGAATACATGGAAAAGCACTCGGTCTCGCGCCTGATCGGCGCGCCGCCGGGCTATGTCGGCTATGACGAGGGCGGCTCGCTGACCGAGGCGGTGCGGCGCCGGCCCTATCAGGTGATCCTCTTCGACGAGGTCGAGAAGGCGCACCCCGATGTGTTCAACGTGCTGCTGCAGGTGCTTGACGACGGCCGCCTGACCGACGGGCAGGGGCGCACTGTCGATTTCCGCAATACTTTGATCGTGCTGACCTCGAACCTCGGCAGCGAAGCCATCGCCAATTTACCCGACGACGCCGATGTTGAACAGGCCCGGCCAGCGGTGATGGAGGCGGTGCGCCGCGCGTTCCGCCCGGAATTCCTCAACCGGCTAGACGAAGTGCTGCTGTTCCGCCGCCTGTCGCGCGCGGACATGACCGGGATCGTCGTGATCCAGCTGGGCCATTTGCGGCAGCTGTTGGCCGATCGCAAGATCACGCTCGACATCGATCCGAAGGCCAATGAGTGGCTCGCCAATGCCGGCTACGACCCGGTCTATGGCGCACGGCCGCTGAAGCGGGTGATCCAGCGCGAATTGCAAAACCCGCTGGCCCAGCAGATCCTCGAAGGCAGGATCCCCGATGGCGCGACCGTCAAGGTGACCGCGAGCCCGCTTGGTTTGGTGATCGGAGACGCCGCGCCGGCCGCCGCTGCGGCCTAGGCTCGGAAGCGGGCAGCGAAAAGGCGCCGGGAATCCCGGCGCTTTTTTGGCGTGGGCTTAGAGCTTGGTGGCGACGGTATTGAACGTCGTCGACAGGTTATGGCCGATATTGGTGATCGTGCTGATCGCGGCGAGGGCGATGAGTGCCGCGATCAAACCGTATTCGATTGCCGTTGCGCCGCGCTCGTCTCTCATCAAGGTCGCGAAGATGCGGAGAAACATCAGAGTACCCGGGTGCGGATGCCGTGCTTCAAACTAGGGTTGCGCCAATTAAAGTGTGGTTAAATTTCGGGGCGCGGGGGCGCAAATCCTGCGGGGATGTAAGGAACGGGGAATGGCCGCTCAACTTATCTCATCGGCAGCGCGTGTCGGAGTCGGGCAATCCCCCGTCCGGCGCGAGGATCAGCGGTTCCTGACGGGCAACGGGCGTTATGGCGACGATTTCGCTCTCCCGGGACAAGCGGTCGCCTTTGTGCTGCGTTCACCACATGCGCACGCCGCGATCGAAGCGATCGATACCGGCGCCGCCGCGGCGGCGCCGGGCGTCGTCGTGGTGCTGACCGGCGCCGACTATCTCGCCGACGGCAATCGTCCGATGCTGCATGCGCCAACCTCGCAGAGTCCGCCCGACATCACCCTCGCGAACAGCGACGGCTCGGCGATCGAGGTGCCCCACCAGATGCCGCTGGCGGTCGAGCGTGTGCGCTTTGTCGGCGAGCCGGTCGCGCTGGTCGTCGCCGAGACTTTGGCAGCGGCGAAGGATGCGGCCGAGCTGGTGGCCGTTGAATACCGTCCGTTGCCGGCGGTGACGGACGCGACAGAGGCGGCCGCCTCCGGAGTGCCGCTGCTCTGGGGAAAACCGAACGTCGTGGTCGACGCGCTGGTCGGTGATGGCGCGGCGACCGAGGCTGCCTTCGCCCGCGCCGCTTATGTCGCGCGGCTCGAAACCCATGTGCAGCGGGTAACTGGCGTGCCAATGGAGCCGCGGACCGCGCTTGGCGAATACGATCCTGCAAGCGGGCGCTACACGCTTTACGCGCCCGGCGGCGGCGTCGGTCGGCCAAAGCGCGACGTCGCGCAAATGCTCTGCGTCGATGAGGCGCGCGTGCGGGTCGTCGCCGAGGATGTCGGCGGCAATTACGGCACGCGCAACAGCTCCTATCCCGAATTCGCGCTGGTGTGCTGGGCCGCGAAGCGGCTCGGCCGGCCGGTCAAATATCTGTGCGAGCGCGGCGAGGCGCTGGTCACCGATTTCCAGGGCCGCGACCTGACCGTTACCGCGGAGCTGGCGCTCGACACGCATGGAAATTTTCTCGCTTTCCGCACATCGAACCTCAGCAATGTCGGCGCCTACGCCGCCTCGTTCGTGCCGCTGACCAAGGGCACAGAGCTCAGTACCAGCCTCTACCGCATCCCTGTGGCCAGGGCGCGGGCGCGCGCGGTGTTCAGCAACACGATATCGACCGCGCCCTATCGCAGCGCCGGGCGGCCCGAGGTCATGTTCGTCATCGAGCGGCTGATCGACCGCGCCGCGCGTGAGTTCGGCCTCGACCGCGTCGCGTTGCGCCGCCGCAACCTGATCCCCGAGGCGGCGCTGCCTTACCCGAACCCGTTCGGCATGACCTATGACAGCGGCGCTTACGAGGCGATCCTCGACCGCACCTTGGCGCTGGCCGATTGGGACGGGTTTCCGGCACGACGCGACGAGGCGCGTCGGCGTGGGCGCCATCGCGGCATCGGGATCGGCACTTACGTCGAGTCGCAAAGCGGCGCGCCGTCGGAAGAAGCCGTCGTTACCGTGCTGCCGCGCGGCACGGTCGAGGTCGAGATCGGAACGTTGTCGAGCGGGCAGGGGCATGAGACGAGCTATGCTCAGCTGCTGGGCGACTGGCTTGGGATTGAGAACTACCGCATCCGGCTCGTCACCGGCGACAGCGACCGCACCAAATTCGGCGCCGGCTCGCATTCCGGCCGCTCGATCCGGCTCGCCTCTATCACGATGCACGCCGCTTCACAGAAGATCATCGCCAAGGGGCTGGCGATCGCCGCCCATCTGCTCGAAGCCGCCGAGGCCGATATCGGCTTCGACGGCGGCCGGTTCACAGTCAGAGGCACCGACCGGACGGTCGATCTGTTTGAGGTCGCCGCCGTGGCCGAAACCGACACGCGCCTGCCGGCGGAGTTGCGCGGCCGGCTTGCCGGTACCGGCGATGTGGTCAGCCGGATTTCCTCATTCCCGCATGGCTGGCACGTCGCCGAGGTCGAGATCGACCCGGATACGGGAGCGGTCGAGCTGTCCCGTTACACCGCGATCGACGATGTCGGGCGCGCCGTCAATCCGATGATCATCCACGGCCAGACCCATGGCGGGATCGCCCAGGGGATGGGCCAGGCGCTGATGGAGCACTGCGTCTTCGATCCAGAGAGCGGGCAGCCGCTCGCCGGCTCGTTCATGGACTACGCGCTGCCGCGCGCCGCCGACCTGCCGTTCTTCGCCACCGATATCAGCGAGGTGCCGTCGACGACCCATCCCCTGGGTTTCCGCGGCGGCGGCGAGGGCGGCATCACCCCCTCGCTCGGGGTGATCACCAACGCGGTGGTCGACGCGCTCGCGGAATTCGGCGTGGCCCATATCGAAATGCCGGCGACATCGGAGAAAATCTGGCGGGCGATACGGGGCAGGTAACTTGAGCATATCCCGATGAAGACCGGGACCCATCGTTCAAGCGTACGGGCGGTGGAAAAATGGGCCCCGGCCTGCGCCGAGGTGGTGCGAAAGGTGGGTTACGACCCGATCCCGATCTCCCCCCGCAAATCGGCAATCACCTGCGTGCGCGAGCGCCGGTTCCATCGAACCCGGCTGCCGATCGGTGCGTTCTCGATCTCGGGATAAACCTTGAGCGCGACAAAGACCGGACCTGGCCGGCCGAGGATTTCCGGCAGCGCGCGGTCGAAATCGTCGAGCTTGTCGAACGCCTGCGCGCGCGGATAGCCGGCGGCGAGCGCCAGTCGGTCGTACTTGACGTTCTTGGCGTTCGGCACCGGCTGGCCGCCGGTCGTCGCGTAGACTTCGTTGTCCAACAGGAAGTGATAAAAATTGGCCGGCGCCTGCTCGGCGATCGTCGTCAGCATGCCGAGGCTCATCAGGATATCGCCCTCGGAATCGAACAGCACGACCCGGCGCTTCGGCTGGGCCAGCGCGAGGCCGAGCGCGAACCCGGCATGGCCGCCCATCGCCGGGTCGCCGAGCGGCACGTCCATCTTTTCGTTATCGGTCAGCTCGACCCAGTAACGCCCGCCGCGGCCGGGCACGACGATCGCGTCGCCGCGATGCGGCTTGAAGGCGGCGAGGGCTTCGGCGATGCGCATCATGGCTGGGGCTCCGCTTACCGGTTGAAGCCATGGTACTCGTCGCCGACCAAGACGACGACCGGGCGCTTGCTTTTCTCGGCTTCCTCGAACGCGACCGAGATGCGCGGCGCATCGGCGTCGTTTTCGGCGAGGTAGTAGCTGAGCCCATAGGCGTTGATGAACGGCTCGGTATAAGTCGCCGCGGTGTCCGTCGTGACCCCGTGGCGGGTCCAGCCGCGGTAACCGACCATAATCACCACGCCGACATTCATGCCGAGCAGCCAGCCGCGCAGCGAGTCCCCCGATTCCTGCAACCCGGTGTTCTGGATGAGGATCATCGGCCGGGCACCGCCCGCCGCCAGACCCGAGGCGATCGAGCAGGCGTGGCCCTCGCGGCTCACCCCGACCAGGGTCAGCGACGGCTCCGCCTTCATCAAGAGGTAGAGCCAGTTGGTCTCGCTGTCGGGCAGCCAGACGATATGGCTGACCGCATTTTTCTTCATCTCCGCCAACACGGTTTCGGGGCTCAGGGCCACCGTCGAGGCTTCGGCCATTCGCATCTCCCGCTCTTCCGCAAAACCATAGGCATCGGGTGCCGGTTGCCGCAAGATCGCGCGATGTTGGATGAGCGCCAGCGCCGCTTTGTCGAGGCCCGCCGGGTCGGCCATCTCGCGACCGCCGATGCCAGCGGTGCGCCCTATCTGGTGCCCGTGTGCTTCGGCCTCGCCGGTGACACGCTGTACATCACGATCGACGAAAAGCCGAAGCGCCGCGATGTCCCTATGAAGCGGGTGCGCAACATCCTCGAAAATCCGAACGCCGCGTTCATCGTCGATCGCTATGACGAGGATTGGACCCGGCTCGGCTGGATCATGCTGCGCGGGCGCGCCGATATTCTCCTCGAGGGCGACGAGCACGACCGGGCCCAGGCGCTGATCGTCGGGCGCTACCCGCAATTACGGGCGATGTCGATCGCCGACCTGCCGGTCATCGCGCTGCGCATCGCCCATGCTGCGAGCTGGGGCGATTTGTCAGTCGAATAGGAGGAACCAGGATTGCAACGAGATTGCTTCGCCTTGCTCGCAATGACGGCATTAGGATGTCATTGCGAGGAGCGCAGCGACGAAGCAATCTCGGTCAACTTGCTGCGGCGGATTTAGGGAGGCCCTCATGGATTTCGGCGTCACGATGTTTCACACCGATTACTCGATGCCGGTCGTCGAGCTGGCGCAGGCTTGCGAGGCGCGAGGGTTCGAGTCGCTATGGGCGCCTGAGCATTCGCACATCCCGCTCAGCCGCAACACGCCGTTCCCCGGCGGCGGCGATCTGCCGAAAATGTATTACGACGCGATGGATCCGTTCGTGACCCTGACCGCCGCCGCGGCCGCGACCAAAAAGCTGAAGGTCGGTACCGGCGTCTGTCTGGTGATCCAGCGCGACACGATCCAGACCGCGAAGCTTGTCGCCTCGCTCGACCAGGTGTCGGGCGGGCGGTTCCTATTCGGCATCGGCGGCGGCTGGAACCAGGACGAGATGGAGGATCACGGCACGGTCTACGCGACGCGTTTCAAGCGAATGCGCGAGCAGGTCGAGGCGATGCGCGAAATTTGGACCAAGCCGAAGCCCGAATATCACGGCGAGATCGTCGATTTCCCGGCGATGATGACCTGGCCGAAACCGGTGCAGAACCCGCTGCCGGTCATCGTCGGCGGCGCCTTCCCGCACGCGGCGCGGCGTGCGGCGCGCTACGGCAATGGCTGGATCCCGATCGCCAGCCGCGGCAATGTCACCGACACGTTTCCGGCCTATCAGCAAATGCTGTCCGACGCCGGCCGCGGCCTCGCCGACGCGCCGATTACGATGTTCGGCGCGGCCCCCGATTACGACCAGTTGATGCGCTACAAGGAGTTGGGGGTGGCGCGGGCCGTGGCTGGTGCTCCGTCGGAGGGTTCCGATAAGGTTCTGCCGCTGCTCGACAAATGGGCCGAGCTCATTCGCCGAGTCAACGGCTGAGACTGGGGAGGAGACGCCAATGCCCGACGTCAAGATTCTGGCGAGCGGCCTCGGCTTTCCCGAAGGGCCGGTGTGGATGGCCGATGGCTCGGTTATCCTCGGCGAAATCTCCGGGAAGAAGGTGACCCGCGTCGCGCCCGATGGCAGCAAGACCGAAATCGGCAAGGCCGGCGGCGGGCCGAACGGGGTCGCCACCGGGCCGGATGGCGCGCTCTATGTCTGCAACAATGGCGGCGCGGTCTACCAGACGACGCCAAGCTTCCTGTCGACCGGCCCGGCGCTCGATTACAACGGTGGCTCGATCCAGCGTATCGGCCCGAAAACCGGCGAGACGAAGACGCTCTACAGCGAATGCAACGGCCACAAATTATCCGCGCCGAACGACCTGGTGTTCGACAAGCAAGGCGGGTTCTACTTCACCGATCTTGGCAAGCGGTACGCGCATCAGCGCGACAATGGCGGGCTTTATTACGCGCTCCCCGACGGGTCGAGCATTACCGAGCTGGTCTATCCGATCGTCACGCCGAATGGGGTGGGCCTCTCGCCCGACGAAAATACCGTGTACGTCGCCGACACCGAGACCGCGCGGATCTACGCCTGGGATATCGTGTCGCCGGGCAAGGTGAAGCACGAGCCGTTTCCGGCGCCCTATGGTGGTAGCTGCGTCTGCGGCCTGCCCGGGTTCCAGCGTTTTGACAGCCTCGCGGTCGCGGCCTCGGGCAATATCTGCGTCGCCACCTTGGTGACCGGGCACATCACCGTGATCTCGCCCGGCGGCGAGGTGGTGCGCCAGGTCAAGATGCCCGAGGTCTACCCGACCAATATCTGCTTTGGCGGCCCCGATCTGCGCACCGCCTACATCACCCTGTCGGCCACCGGCCAGCTCGGGGTGATGGAATGGTTCGAGCCCGGGCTCAAACTCAATTTCATGTTCTGAGGGGCGAATAGAGGAATGCAAATCGAGGTCATCTGCACCGGCGACGAGGTGCTGACTGGCAAGATCGTCAACACCAATTTCGGCTACATCGCCCAGAAGCTCGAAGATGTCGGGCTGTCGGTGCGCTGGATGGCGACGGTCGGCGACGATCGCGAGACGCTGCTCGACGCGTTTCTGCACGCCGCCGGGCGGGCCGACGCGGTGATCGTCAATGGCGGGCTGGGGCCGACCGTCGACGATTTGTCGCAGGAGATCGCGGCCAAGGCCGCCGGGGTCGAGCTCGCGCTCAACGAGGAATGGCTGACGACGATGGAGGCGTTCTTCGCCAAGCGCAGCCGCGTCATGTCGGTCAACAACAAGAAGCAGGCAATGCTGCCGACCACGGCGGAAATCCTCGACAACCCGATCGGCACCGCCTGCGGCTTCGCGATGGATATCGGCAAGGCGCGATTTTTCTTCACCCCCGGCGTGCCGCGCGAGCTTCGCCGCATGCTGGAGGAGCAGATCATCCCGCGGCTCCTGGCGAAGAGCGGCGTGCAGACCGCGATCCACCTGAAGCGGTTTCATTCCTACGGGCTCGGCGAGTCGCATGTCGATCAACTGCTGACCGGCGTCGAGGACCTCGTGCCGGATGGCAGCGTCAAGCTCGGGTTCCGCGCGCATTATCCGCAGATCGAGACCAAGCTGACCGTGCGCGGCGACGACCATGCCGATATAGACCGCAAGCTGGCCCCGGTCATCGCCGAGGTCAGGCAGCGGCTCGGCAATTTCATCCTCGCCGAGGACGACGATTCGCTCGAAGGCGTGATCCTCAAGGCGCTGCAGCGCGAGGAAGGGTCGCTCGCCCTGGTCGAGACGTTCACCGGCGGTCAAATGGCGTCGCGGCTTCTGCCGCTCCCGGGCGCCGAAGCCGTGTTCCGGCGCGGCATCGTCTCGCGCGATCTGGCCGAGATCTACGAAGCCGTCGGTCTGACCGGCGCCGAGCCCTTGGAGATCACCCGCGAAACCGCCGAGGCGGTGGCGCGTGCGGCGCGGCGCGAAAGCGGCGCGACCCACGCGCTCGCCGTGCTGATCGATGTCGACGACGGTCCTGATCGGATCGATTGCGGCGGCTCGATCTGCATCGGCATCGCCACTGCGGATCACGTCGAGTCACGCCGCTCGCGCATCCTGGGCGGGCGCGAATGGCTGCGGCTCGGCGCGGTCGAATTGGGACTCGACTGCCTGCGCCGCTATCTTTATGGCCTGCCGGTCACCGAACGCATTGATTTCGAAAGAACCTGAGTGACCGAACCAAGCAGCAATGGGGACGAGGTGATCCTCGTCCACAGCTCCGATCTGCATGTCGACGACGGCCGCATCGCGGCGCAGCATGACGGCGACGGCACCGGCGGCCTCAAGGCCGTGCTGGCCTATGCCCGCTCGATCAGGGCCGACGCGGTGATCCTCGCCGGCGACACCTTCGACAACCACATGGTGACTGCGGCGACGATCGACCGCGCCGGCCGGCTGCTGGCCGATGCCGGTGTACCGGTCGTGATCCTGCCGGGTAATCATGATCCGGTTACGGTCGACTCCGTGTGGGTGCGTGGCGGCTACGCCGAGATTTCCGGCCTGCGCATCCTCGGCATGACCGACGACGGCGCGGTAAGTTTCGCCGAGCATCAGCTCGAAATCTGGGGCAACGCGCATCGCGACTATCACGACATGGTCCCACTGCGCGATCCGCGGCCACGCACCACGCGCTGGCAGATCGCGGTCGGTCATGGTCACTACGAGCCGCCCGAAACCTGGCACAACCCCTTGCGCCCGTCGTGGCTGATCAGCGACGAGGCGATCGCCGCGACCGCCGCGGATTACGTCGCGCTCGGCCATTGGGACCGGCCGGCGCAGGTCGGGAACGGCATTGTCCCCGCCTACTATTCCGGTTCGCCCGAATGGGCCAAGACGGTCAACGTGGTGCGGCTCACCGCCTCGGGCGAGGTAATCGTTAAACGCGATTCGCTCCTGGCGACTGCCGATCTCTAGACTGCGGCAGTTTTCGTCCTCACGTCGTCCAACTCACGCTGGATCGGTTCGCCAAGGCTTCGCCTGCGCGATATAGGGTAAGTAATATTTCTTAACCAAAAATTAGCCAATTTCCGAAAAGAACCACTCCGGGGAGTCCTTGCGGATTAGTAGCGACCGCTGGGAATTATTGTGGGGGAGTGGGGGAAATGCGCCATTCGATCAAGGGGGTTGCAGCAGCCTTGGTGCTTGCCTCGGGGACTGCGGCGCTGGCGCAAGCGCCGCCATACGCAGAGCCGGTTCCCGCCGCTCCGCCGATGATGACGGGGGCCAACGTTTGGAGCGGGTTCTACGTCGGCGGCAATGCCGGGGCCGCGTTTGGCGACTCGAGCGTCGCGCTGAGCCCAACCGGCTGTTTCCTCACTGGCGGTTGCGCGATTGTCGGCAATAATCCGCTGCGCACCTTTAGCGGCAATCTCGGCGGTACCGGTCTCAATGGCGGTGGGCAAGCCGGCTACAACTGGCAACTTAGTCCGTCGCTCCTCCTCGGCGTGGAAGCCGATGCTGACTATGACGGCTTGCGCGCCAGCTACAATGCCACGTCGAGCCTGTCGGCTCCATTGCTTGGCAATGTTTCAAACAACGTGTCGCAGTCACAGGATTTCCTGGGGACCCTGCGCGGCCGGGTAGGCTTTATCCCCAACCCGAGCTGGCTACTCTACGCAACTGCCGGTTTGGCGTATGGCGATCCCAAATCGACGACATCGAGCTCGTTCTCCTTTGCCGGCGCCAACTATGCCGGCAGCAGTTCGGGCTTCAAGACCGGCTGGACCGCAGGCGCAGGCGCCGAATGGGCTCTCGGGGCGTTCTGGTCGGTCAAGGCCGAGTACCTCTATGTCGATCTGGGTACGACCAGCTACACCGACGCGATCACCAACGCGGCGGCGGTCGGTGCTATCGGCTTGAACCCGCAGCCCTCGTTTCAGACACGCCTGACCAGCAACGAGCAGATCGTTCGCATCGGCGTGAACTACCATTTCGCCGCCCCGCCGCCGATGCCGCCGGCGCCGCCGGTCGTGGGCGTTCCGGCGCCGATGCCCGCGGCGAGGGTGTTCATCGTGTTCTTCGATTGGGACAAGGATGTGATCACCCCGGAAGGCGCGGGGATCATCCAGCAGGCCGCCGAAGCGTATAAGTCCGGCGCCCCGGTGCAGCTGCAGGTCACCGGTTATACCGACCGATCGGGCTCGCCCGGCTACAACCAGCGGCTTTCCGAGCGGCGCGCGAACAACGTCGCGCGGGCAATGGCGGCGCTCGGCGTGCCGCGCGACGAGATGGTTGTCAGCGGCCGCGGCGAGAACGACAACCGCGTCCCGACCGCAGATGGCGTGCGCGAGCCGCAGAACCGCCGCGTCGAGATCGTCACGCCGTAAGTCGAGCGCTCTCGAACGTTAACGGGCTTGATCCTGGCGCTTGCTAATGGGCCCCGTCGTGGACAACGCCGCCGTAATGGTCCCCCGACCGCGAGGCTCCACGATTCCAGCGGGCTCGATTCCAGTTGCGGTAGTCCACATAGTCGTACCGATAATAAGGTCGGTACTGCGCCGGATAAGACGTCGCATAATAGGGCGAATAATATTGAGCGGGGTACGCCTGCGCTGGACCGGCGCCGATGCCGAGGGTCAAGGCGATGCCGCCTATCGTCGCCCCGGCCATCATCGTCCGTCGAAACCAGCGACAGGAGAAAGGAGTGGACATCTCGCCCTCCGTTTTAGCGTTTGGCCGGGTCGAGTATCGTAACGTCACGCGATCCGGGTTGTCTTGCAAGACTAACAGACATTCATAAAACGGCCGATAATGTCCCGCACCGATTGCCGTCCTTGTTACTCACACAATTGCGGCTTGGCCCGGCCCGCGCTTTCGGATATCTCGCCGGCTATGTCGGGAATGGCAGTGACCCACCGCCTGGCGCCTTTGGTTGGCGCGCTCTTGCTGGTGGCGCTCGCCCCGGGAAACGCAAATGCGGTCGATTGGTCGAAGGCGCAGACGGTCAGCGTCGTGACGGTCGAATACGCCTTCAGGCCAGCCAATCTCACGTTCCGCAAGGGCGTCGCCTACCGCCTGCACATCGACAACCAGGGCAAGGAGACCCACGAGTTCACCGCGCCCGAGTTCTTTAAGGCGATCCGCATCCGGGACCCCAAGGTGGTCAACGCCGATCTCACCGAGATCGTCGTTCAGCCCGGCGAGCAAAAAGACCTGTTCTTCGTTGCCAAGCAGCCGGGCTCGTACGCTCTCAAATGCTCCGACCACGATTGGGCCGGAATGGTCGGCGGCATCGCGATCACGCCCTGAACCATGCTCAAGTTGCCCGCCTAGCCGCGCCTCCCTATCATCGAGGCGAATTCCCATGGGAGGAGCGAAGATGGAAAAGCGGCGCAGCATCGACGTCGCCGGCGCGCGGCACGTCAACCCGATCCCGAGCGCCAGCCGGCGCGGGCCGTTTGTCGTCTCGGGCGCGATCTCCGGCGCCGACCCGGCGACCGGTAAGGTGCCCGAAGACCTCGACGCGCAATGCGCTGCGATGTTCGCCAATGTGCGCCGCGTCATCGAAACTGCCGGCGGTACGCCCGACGATATCGTCAAGATGAATGTGTGGATCACCGACCGCGCCTTGCGCCCGATCATGAACAAATATTGGGTCGAGATGTTTCCCGATCCGCAATCGCGCCCGGCGCGGCACACGATCGCCAGCGGCGATTTCACCCCGCCGATGCAGATCCAATGCGACCTGATGGCCGTGATCGGCGACTAGGAGAGCGCTGTGAAAATCAAAGACATCCGCACGATCGCGCTGTCCTACAAATGCGAGCCGCCCTACGCCAGCGCGTCGGGCGTGCAGGCGCGGCGCGGGGCGCTGCTGGTCGAGGTCGAGACCGATGACGGCACGGTCGGCGTCGGCGAGGCGGGGCCAGGCGGCGGTGTCACCGCGACCTGTATCGAAAAGGATTTGAAGCCGCTGCTCCTCGGCGAAGACCCGCTGATGATCGAAGGGCTGTGGCAAAAGATGTTTGTGCGCACCCGGCAATACGGGCGCCGCGGCATCGTGATGAACGCGATCAGCGGCATCGACATCGCACTCTGGGACATCGCCGGCAAGGTCGCGAAGCTGCCGGTCTACAAGCTCTTGGGCGCCTGCCGCGACCGGGTCGAGGCCTATGCCAGCGGCGGGTTTTATCAGGAAGGCAAAGGCGTCGACGGCATCGCCGCCGAGGCCGAGGGCTACCGCGCCCGCGGCTTCAAGGGCATGAAGATGAAGATCGGCCGCAATCCCTCGACCGGCACGCATCTGCGTCAGTTGTCCGGCAATGTCGATTTCTGCGAGACTGACCCGTCGGAAGACCTCGCCCGCATCGCCGCGGCGAGGAAGGCGCTCGGGCCGCAAGCCAAGCTGATGGTCGACGTCAATTGCGCCTGGAGCCCGGCGTTCGCGATCGAGATGGGCCGCGAGATGGCGCCCTATAAACTCTTCTGGATCGAGGAGCCGGTCGCCACCGACGACATCGATGGCAGCGCCCGGGTCGCCGATGCGCTCGATACCGCGATTGCCGGCTACGAGACCGAATTGGGGCTTTACGGTTTCCGCGAGCTGATCGCCCGCGGCGCGGTCGATATCGTCCAGCCCGACATCGCCTGGACCGGCGGGTTCTCGGAAGGCAAGCGCATCGCCGCGTTCGCCCAGGCGCACCATCGCATGGTCGCGCCGCATTCGTTTGGCAGCGCGGTGCTGTTGGTCGCCTCGCTGCACTACGCCGCGTCGATCCCGAACGGGCTGGTGCTCGAATGGGACCAGAACCCCAACGGGCTGCGCACCGAGCTGTTGAAAGAGGAGCTGCGCCTCGAAGGCGACAGCACGGTGCGGCCGCCGGAACGGCCCGGGCTCGGCATCGAGCTCGAGCGCGGCGCCGTGGATCGATTTCGGATCGGGTGATGGCGACGACGCTTTACTCGATCGGATACAAAAAGGCGCGGCTCGCGGATGTCGTCGCCGCGTTGCAGGAGGCTGGGGTCGCGACCCTGATCGACGTGCGCGACCGGCCGATTTCACGGCGGCCGGGGTTTTCGAAGAACCAGCTCGCCGCCGGGCTCGAGGAGGCCGGCATCCGCTATGTCGGCCTGCGCGCGCTCGGCACTCCGCCCGAGGGCCGCGAAGCCAACCGCAAGCGCGAATGGGACAGGTTCTGGCGGATTGTCGACGACAAGCTCGCGACGGCGGAGGCCGAACATGCGCTGCACGAGGCCGCCGCGATCGTCGCCGAAAGCCCGAGTTGCCTGTTATGCTACGAGGCCGACTGGCGCATCTGCCACCGCAGCCGGGTCAGCGCGATCCTCGCGGAACGGCACGGGTTCGCCGTGCGGCATCTGACTCTCGCCGGAGATTGACGGCGTGAGGGCGCCGGCGGTGGCATTGGCGGGATTGCTGCTGTCGTGCCTCGCCGTGGGGCAGGCCGACGCCCAGGCCGCTGGTCCGGCGATCGCCGCCGATCCGGCGATCGCCGCCGATCCGACGAGCGGTCCGGCACCGCTAAACGTCATGTTCACGGTGTCGCCGATACCGTCGGGCGCTACAGTCGATTTTGGCGACGGCTCGACCGGTAGCGTGCACCCGGCGCCGGTCTGCTACTCGTGTCCGCCGCTCGCGACCGCCAGCCACGTCTATCAACGGCCGGGAAGCTACGTCGCGCGGCTCGTCGCAAACGGCCACCCCCTCAGCGGCGCAACGGTCGTCGTGCGCGCAAACTGAATTCGCGGGCGTTGCGGGTCATTCGTCGCTGGGGACGGCACGCAGCTGTTTGACCCGGGCGCGGCGGCCCTTAGCGCTAAGCCGCGCCTCGCGTTGCGCGACGCTCGGCCGCGTCTTGCGGCGCGGGCGAGGAGGCTCGGCGGCGCGGCGGATCAGCGCGACGAGCCGCTCGCGCGCATCCTCGCGGTTGCGCTCCTGCGAGCGGAAGCGCCGCGCGGTGATGACGATGACGCCGTCCTGGGTCAGCCGCTGGCCGGCGAGCCGCGCAAGGCGCGCCTTGACCGGCTCGGGCAGAGATCGCGACGCCCCGACATCGAAGCGCAGTTGCGCCGCGCTCGCCACCTTGTTGACGTTCTGCCCGCCGGGCCCGGAGGCGCGGATAAAGGTCTCGGAAATCTCCCGTTCGTCGAGCGTCACATCGGCGGTGATCGCGATCATAATTGTGCGCTCTTTATGACGGTATATAGCGCTGGGCGCATGGCACTCAGTTATGAGAATACTACTTCACGGCGCAGGTTCTGGTAGTGTAAGCCAAGGTGAGCCCTCTGCCTGCCGGCGGCGGATGCGGAGGCGCGAGCGCGATTTCGAGGAGCGAACATGCCCAGGGTCAATTACGAGGCGCCGACGAGCGTCGACGATGCCGTCAAGATTTTGGCCGGCGCCAGCGGTTTGGCGAAGGTGCTGTCGGGGGGGACCGATCTTCTCGTGCAGCTGCGCAGCGGCCGGCTCAAGCCGGACCTGATCGTCGACACCAAGCGCATCCCCGGCCTGATCGGCATACGCGAGGAGGGCGGGTTCTTCGTCATCGGCGCGGCGACCCCAGGGGTGATGCTGAGCAGCCACGTGACGCTCGAACATGCCTGGCCCGGCATCGTCGAAGGCGCCGACCTGATCGGCTCGACGCAAATCCAGGGCCGCGCCTCGCTGGCCGGCAATCTGTGCAACGCCTCACCGGCGGCCGACAGCGTTCCGGCGGTCATCGCGGCGCGCACGACCGTCGTCATCGCCGGCCCCAATGGCAAGCGGGAAATCCCGGCCGAGGCGGTCTGCACCGGTCCCGGCCGCACCTCGCTCGCCAAGGGCGAATTCATCGTCGAATTCAAGATCCCTAAGCCGAAGCCGCACCAATGCGACGCCTATCTGCGCTTCATCCCGCGCACCGAGATGGACATCGCGGTCGTCGGCTGCGGGGTCAACGTCACGCTCGACGCAGGCGGCACCTGCACCGACGCGCGCGTCGTGCTCGGCGCGGTCGCGCCGACCACGGTCATCGTCGATGACGCGGCCAAGGCGCTCATCGGCCACAAGCTCGACGAGCCGACCCTCGCCGCGCTCGACGCCGCAGCGCAGGCGGCCTGCAAACCGATCACCGACAAGCGCGGCACGATCGAATACCGCACCAAGGTCGCCGGCGTCCTCGCGCGCCGCACGGCCGCCATCGCATTCGAGCGCGCCGCGGCGCGCTGAGTTGGGAGAGAGATTGATGAGCAAGCATCACGTCACGACTGTGATCAACGGCGAGCCGATGGAGTATCTCTGCGAAGGCCAGCAGACGATGCTCGACGTGCTACGCGACGAATTGGGCCTGACCGGCAGCAAGGAAGGCTGCAGCTCGGGCGATTGTGGCGCCTGCACGATCATTGTCGACGGCAACATCGTCTGCTCGTGCCTGATGCTCGGGGTCGAGGCCGAAGGGCGCACGATCACCAGCATCGAAGGCATCGCCAATGGCGACACGCTGCACCCGGTGCAGCAGAAATTCCTCGAGCACGCCGCGCTGCAATGCGGCTTTTGCACGCCCGGCCTGATCGTCGCGGCGAAGGCGTTGCTCGATACCACCCTCAATCCGACCGAGGAAGAGGCGCGCTATTGGCTCGCCGGCAATCTCTGCCGCTGCACCGGCTATGACAAGGTGCTCCGCGCGGTCATGGATGCTGCCGCCGTCATGCGCGCCGAGGCTGGAAGATAAGAAATCCGGCCCGGTTGGCCCGACGACGCAATTGCGAAATTCCCGCGATGGAGTAACCAATGGCTTATCTCGATAAGGCAGCCCTCAAGGTCGTCGGCACCCGCCCCATTCGTCCGGACGGCGTGGACAAGGTGATCGGCCGCGCCAGCTTCGGCGCCGACATGACGATGCCCGGCATGCTGTGGGGCAAGGTCAAGCGCAGCCCGCACGCTCATGCGCGCATCGTGAAGATCAATACTGACAAGGCGCGCAAGGTGCCGGGCGTCCACGCGATCGTCACCGCCGACGATTTCCCCAACATCGCCAACGAGGAAGCCTTTGTCGGCGAAGGCCCGATGAATTTCCGCGATCTGTCGCGTAATTGCATGGCGCGCGACAAGGCGCTCTATGACGGGCACGCGGTGGCCGCGGTCGCCGCGACCACCCAGGCCGCCGCGGAAGAGGCGGTCGAACTGATCGAGGTCGAGTACGAGGTGCTGCCGCACGTCATCGATGTCGAAGCGGCGATGGCGCCGAACGCCCCGCTGCTCCATGACGACATGTTCACCCAGGGCGTCGAGCCGAAGCCGACCAAGCCGTCCAACGTCGCCAAGAAGATCACCTTCACCAAGGGCGATATCGCGAAGGGTTTCGCCGAGGCGGAAGTGGTGATCGAACGCAGATATACGACGAAGCCGGTGCACCAGGCCTATATCGAGCCACATGCCTGCCTGGTTGCGATCGGCGCGGACGGCCAGGCGACGGTCTGGAGCTCGAGCCAGGGCCAATTCATGGTCCGCGCCTATTGTGCCAAGTTACTCAATATCGATATCGCCAATATCCGCGCGATGCCGGCCGAGATCGGCGGCGGGTTTGGCGGCAAGACGCTTGTGTATCTCGAGCCAGTGGCGATGGCCCTGTCGAAAAAGACCGGGCGCCCGGTCAAGATGGTGATGAGCCGCGAAGAAGTGTTCCGCGGCACCGGACCGACCTCCGGCGGCACGATCGAAGTCAAGATCGGCGCCAAGAAATCGGGCCGCATCGTCGCCGCCGAGCTGGTGCTGAAGTACCAGGCCGGCGCCTTCGCCGGCTCGCCGGTCGGGCCGGGCTGCATGTGCGCCTTCGCGATGTACGACCTCGATAACGTCCACATCACCGGCTACGACGTCGTGTCGAACCGACCAAAAGTGGCGGCGTACCGCGCGCCGGGCGCGCCGATCTCGTCGTTTGGGGTCGAGAGCTGCATCGATGAGCTGGCGCGCGAGCTCAATATCGACCCGCTGGCGCTGCGCGAGATCAACGCGGCGCGCGACGGGACGAAGACGCCGTATGGCCCGACCCTCGTCAATGTTGGATATATGCAGACCCTCGAGGCCGCGCGCAGCCACCCCAACCTCAAGATACCGCTCGGCCCGAACCAGGGTCGCGGCGTCGCCTCGGGGTTCTGGTTCAACATCGGCGGCGAATCGAGTGCGGCCGTCCATGTCAACGAGGACGGCACCGCGAGCGTCATCGAGGGCAATCCCGATATCGGCGGCTCGCGCGCGTCGATGGCGATGATGGCGGCCGAGGTTCTCGGCATTCCCTATGACCGTGTGCGGGCGATCGTCGCCGATACGGGCTCTATCGGCTTCACCTTCCTGACCGGCGGCAGCCGGGTCACCTTCGCCACCGGCATGGCCGTGACTCAGGCGGCGGAAAAGGTCGTCGAGCAGCTCAAGTCGCGCGCGGCGGCGATCTGGGACATCAGCCCCGAGGCGGTCGAGTGGAAGGACGGCAAGGCTTTTCCGGCCGGGTCGAACGCCGGCAGTTTCGAACCGCTGTCGCTCGCGGATATCGCTATCAAGTCAGGCCGCACCGGCGGGCCGATCAGCGCCGAGGTCTCGATCAACGCGCAGGGTGCGGGTCCCGGCTTCGCGACCCATATCTGCGATGTCGAGGTCGACCGCGAGACCGGTCACGTCAAGATCCTGCGCTACACCGCGGTGCAGGATGTCGGCCGCGCGATCCATCCCTCCTATGTCGAGGGACAGATCCAGGGCGGCGTCACGCAAGGCGTCGGCTGGGCGCTCAACGAGGAATACATCTACGACAAGAACGGCTGCCTCGAAAACCCGGGCTTCCTCGACTACCGCATCCCGGTCGCCTCCGACATGCCGATGATCGACGCGGTGATGGTCGAGGTGCCGAACCCGCGCCATCCGTTCGGCGCGCGCGGGGTCGGCGAGGTGCCGATCGTGCCGCCGATGGCGGCGGTCGCCAATGCGATCGCCGACGCGGTCGGCGCGCGCATGCGCGACCTGCCGATGTCGCCGCCCAAGCTGCGCGCGACGCTCGACGAGCAGGACCCGCCGCGCATGGCGGCGGAGTAAGGCCTGGCAGGGCGGCGATGCCCCATGTCGTGATGACGGGTATCGCCGCCCGCCGGTTTACCGGCGGGCTGACGGAATTCGATGTCGAGGCGAATACGGTGCGTCGGATGATCGTCGAGCTCGACAAGCGATATCCGGGCCTCGGCGAGCAGATCGACGAGGGCATGGCGATCGCGATCGACGGCGAAATCTTCCAGGACGCCTACCTCGAGAAGCTCAAGCCCGACAGCGAGATCGTGCTGATCCCCAAGATCGGCGGCGGCTGACGAAAGGGCCGTCCCGGGGAGTCCGGGACGGCCTTTGTTTCAACCCCGCCTTGCCCGGACTAGGTCCGGGCGTGACGCGGGTTGATTGCTCAGACCCAATTAACGGCCGAGCACGCCATTGACGATAGCACCGGCCGTGCCGACCGCGGCGCCCGCGACATTGCCGGCCGCGTTGACGGCGCTGCCCGCGACATAGCCGGCGCCACCGATGACACCGGTGGACTCACGGTACGCATAGGGTCGGCATTCACCGTAGTAGCGTGAGTAGAAAAAGTCTGGCCCGCAATACGCATCGGCCAGCGCGGGAGCTGTCGCAGCCACGGCGCTCACGGCCAGCCCGGCGGCGATTACTAGTGTCCGGAACATCGAATTCTCCCTTGGAAGCGGTCCTGACGGCTCGCGGCATCGGCCGCAACCGAGTAGCAAACGCTACCCGGCGGCTCGCGTTCTGGTTTTATCATTTTGTGGTGTTTTCCAAGAAGCCGGCATGCGAGATAGCCTGTCCACTATAGCGACAGTGAGGGCGGCCATGAAGCTCAGCGCGCGCAATCAGATCCGCGGCAAGGTGGTCGCGGTGCAAAAGGGCCAGACGACCGCCCATGTGCGGATCGACATCGGCAACGGGGTCATCGTCACTTCGTCGATCACCAACGAAGCGGTCGACGAGCTCGGCCTGGCGGTCGGCGACGACGCCATCGCGGTGATCAAGGCGTCGGACGTGATGGTCGCGAAGTAGTGGCGATGACGATTTTGTTGCGCGCCGCCGCGGCGATCATCGCTGCGGCGCTGCTGATCGCCCCGGCGGAGGCGCAATCGCCGACCCTGTCGCTTGAAGGCAAGGTCAAGACGCCGCAACACTGGTCGCTCGACGATCTGAAGAAGATGCCGGCTCAGCACGCCGACGTCACCTATCAGACCGAGAAGGGCCCGGTGACCGCGAGCTTTACCGGTGTGCTGCTGTGGTCTCTGATCGAGGCGGCGGGCGGGATCGACGATCCGGCGAAGGGCGCGGCGGTGCGTCACCCGATCCGCATCACCGCGACTGACGGTTATGTGGTCGTGACCTCGACCGGTGAGATTTCGCCCGATTTCGGCGCCAAGGATACGCTCGTCGCCTATGAGCGCGATGGCAAGCCGCTCACCGATTTCCGGATCGTCATGCCCGGCGACAAACACGGCGGCCGCAACATCCATGACATCGTGACGATCAGCGTGGAGTAGGCGTCGCGTCTTGCTCCTGGCGCGCGCAAGCCGATAACATCCCCTCGGACCAAGCGCGCAGAAATGGGGTAGGGGATGGATTACGACTACATCATCGTCGGCGGCGGGTCGGCCGGGTCGGTCATGGCGAACCGGCTCTCGGCGAAGAACGGCAACAATGTGCTGCTCTGCGAAGCCGGACAGGACACGCCCGACGGCAAGGTGCCGCCTGAGATCCTCGATTCCTATCCCGGCACCGCCTATTTCGATCCGCGTTTTCATTGGCAGGACCTCAAGGTCCATACCGAGATCGTCTCGCACAACCAGCCTGAAATCCGCCCGCCGCTGCGCAAATACGAGCAGGCGCGGGTCTTGGGCGGCGGCTCGTCGATCAACGGCCAGCTCGCCAATCGCGGCGCGCCCTCGGATTACGACGAATGGGAGGCGAAAGGCGCGGCCGGCTGGGCTTGGAACGACGTGTTCCCTTATTTCAAGAAGGTCGAGCGCGACATGGATTTCGACGGCCCCTATCACGGCAAGGAGGGCCGCATCCCGGTTCGCCGCATCTTCCCCAATATGTGGAACGGCCATGCCAAGGCGGTCGCCAAGGCGTTCAAGGCGGCCGGTTACGACTACATCGAGGACCAGAACGGCGAGTTCAAGGACGGGTACTTCCCGATCACCATCTCGAACCTTTACGACCGGCGCGTTTCGGCGGCGATCGGCTATCTCGATAACGGAACGCGTCTGCGCAAAAACCTGACGATCTCAGCCGAGACCCAGGTAATGGGGCTGTTGTTCGAGGGCACCAAATGCGTCGGGGTCAAGGCCCTGGTCAAAGGCCAGCCGACCGAGTTCCGCGCGAAGGAGGTGGTCGTCTCGTCTGGCGCGATCCATTCGCCGGCGCATCTGCTGCGCGCCGGGATCGGCCCGGCGGGCCCGCTGCGCGATCTTGGCATCGAGGTGCGCGCCAACCTGCCCGGGGTCGGCCAGCGGCTGATGGACCACCCGTCGGTCTCGGTCTCGTCGTTCATGAAGCCCGAGGCGCGGCTCAACGGCCTGACGCGCCGGCACATCCTGTTGGCGCTGCGTTATTCGTCGGAGATCGGCGGCGCGCCGCCGGGCGACATGTTCGTCGTCGGGGTCAGCAAATCGGCCTGGCACGCGGTCGGCGACCAAATCGCCTCGCTGCTCCTCGCGGTCTACAAGACCTATTCCGAGACCGGCCAGGTTCGGCTCCAGAGCGCCGATTGGCGGGCCGAGCCGATGGTCGAGTTCAACCTCTTGTCCGACCGGCGCGACCTCGAGCGGCTGATGGACGGGTTCCGCCGGCTCGGCGCGATGCAGATGAGCGCCGCGTTGCAGGCCGCAACGAGCAACCCGTTTCCGGCGAGCTATACCGAGCGGGTGCGCAGCGTCGGCATGGTCACCGCCAGAAACCGGCGGCTGACCAGCTTTATCGCTAAGCTGCTCGACGGCCCCGACTGGCTGCGGCGCTACGTGATCGACAATTTCATCGTCGAGGGCTACCGCTTCGACCAGCTGATGACCGATGACGAGGCACTGGAAAGCTTTATCCGCGGCGCGACGATCGGCGTGTGGCACGCGACCTGTACCTGCCGGATGGGTGCCGATGACGATCCGATGGCCGTCACCGACAATCAGGGTCGGGTGCGCGGCGTGTCGGGGCTGCGCGTCGTCGACGCCTCGCTGTTCCCGGCGGTGCCCTGCGCCAACACCAATTTCCCGACCCTGATGACCGCGGAAAAAATCAGCGACGCGATGGTGGCGTAAGGACCGCTGCTCCGCCGCGCCGCCTCTAACGCTTTTGCTCCGCGCCTCGCCGCCCGCTAGAATTGCGGTTCACGCGGAGGAACCCATGCGCTTTGGCATTTTCGACCATCTCGACGATAGCGGCCTGCCGCTCCACCGGCATTACGAAGACCGGCTCAAGCTGATCGAGGCCTACGATCGCGCCGGGTTCTATGGCTATCACCTGGCCGAGCACCACAATACGCCGCTGGGCTACGCGCCATCGCCGGGGCTGTTTCTCGCCGCCGTCGCGCAGCGCACCGAGCAATTGTGCTTCGGACCGATGGTGTATCTCCTGCCACTCTACCATCCGCTGCGGCTGATCGACGAGATCTGCATGCTCGACCAGATGAGTAACGGCCGCTTTCTGTACGGTGTCGGCCGCGGCATCTCACCGGTCGAGGTCGGCTTCTACGGCGTCGATTTCGCGAAAGGCGCGGCGCAGTTCCGCGAGGCGTTCGAAGTGATCCGCCGCGGGCTCACGCAAGACCGCCTGACCTTCCACGGCGAGTTCTACGATTTCGACAACATCCCGATGGCGATGAAGCCGGTGCAACAGCCCTATCCGGCGCTGTGGTATGGCATCGGCCGGCCCGAGAGCATTCCCTGGGCGGCCGAGAACGCCGCCAATATCGTCGCGCGCCGGCCGATCCCGGCGGTGCGCGCGATCACCGACACCTATCGCGCCGAATGGAAGAAGCTGGGTCGCGCCGAGGCCGATCTGCCGCTGATGGGGGTCAACCGCCACATCATCGTCGCTGACACCGACAGCAAGGCCCGCGAGATCGCGCGCCGCGCCTACCCGGCCTGGCGCCACCACATGGGATTGCTGTGGCACGAATATAACGTGCCATTCCCGCTCGAAGCCTCGCTGCCGGAGGATTTTGGGGTCATCCTCGAGCGCGGCGACGCGGTCGCCGGCACACCGGATACGGTGCGCGAGTTCATCGCTCACGAGATCGCCGAGACCGGCGTCAACTACTATGTCTGCGACTTCGCCTTCGGCACGATCGGCCATGACGAGGCGATGCACTCGATCGACCTGTTCACCCGCGAGGTGATGCCGGCCTTCAATTAACCCGGCGCAGGCAAGCGTGCCAATCAGCCGTGTGAGTCGCCGGTTGGGGGCGGGGTCAGGTTCGGCAGTACCGGGTGCGCGCTCTGCGGCGGGGTAGACGGGTTCGGCGTGCTCTCGGTGGCGGGCCCGCTCTTCGGCGCGCCCTTGGATCCGGTCATCTTGACCGTGTCCACCGTGCTCGTGGTGGTCGTCGCGTTTTGTGCCAGGGCGGTTGACGAAGCCGCGAGCAGCGCGGCGATGGCGAGAAATGCGGGCAATCGTGCCATCGGATTTATCTCCCGGGTTCGGCGGGTACGGCGATCGGTGCGGCCCGGCCGTGTTGCGCTTGAAGATTTAGGTCGAACATGGCCGATTTGCGGCGGGCGCGGGATTTCCCGCGGCAAACTCCTAACTTCCTTGACAGCCATTCTGGGTGAACTTCTGCAGCGCGTTCAGCTGCGCCCCGGTCAAATACGGGCCGAACATCGCACCCGGAAAGCCCTTGACCGTGAACGCGCTGATCCCGATCGCGATGTTGTCCTGTGGCCCCTCGGTCGAGCCGAAATTGGCGATCCAGGCGCCGCCGCTCGAGCCCTGGGTCAGTTTGATATTGCCCTCCCAGTGCACGACGATATTGGGAAATGAAACCTGCGAACCGTTCGCCGTGAAGATTGGGATCGCGTCGGCGAAAAACACGATGCCGTGCGATTGTTGGATGATCTCGCCATTTAGGATGTCGCCGGGATAGCCGATCCGCGTCGCGCCGAGCCACTTGCCTTTCCAATCGGTCTGCACCGCGATCGTGCCGGTCAGGCTGTCGGCATCGACCAGGATCATCGCGAAGTCGGATTGGTGCGCGGTCATGTCTGCCGCGGATTGCTGGTCGGAGTTCATGCTGCTGTAGTTGGCGGGAAGGCTGTAGCTATCGAGCGCGGCGGTGCAGACGATTTTGTAGACGTGCGAGCCCTCGCCGTTCTGAAATTGCAGGATGAACGACATGCTGTTGGTGTCGTTCCAGGTGTTCTTGGTGATGTCCTTGACGCAATGCCCGGCGGTCAGCACGATTCGCGGCGCGATGAATTGACCGGTGCAATATACGGTCTCGGTCTGGCTGAGCTGGGTCATCACCAGCCCCACCCATTTCAACGGCGCGACCGCCGGGTTTCCGGTGTCGTGCAGATTGACCGCGGGTTTGGTGCTCGGCGTCGGCGCCTTGTTCTGCGCGAGCTGCAGATCTTCGGACGCATTGGCGGCAAGATCGACGCTCGGGATCGGCTGCGGCGTGGCGCCGGTGAGATCGACCGCCGAAGTCACCAGGTTTTTGTCGACGATCCCGTCGGATCGCGCCGACCCGATTGACAGCGGCGTTTGCGCCGCGGCGGCGGTGATCAAAAAAATGCTGACCGCCAGAGCCCCGATGCTCTGTCGAATATGCCGGCTCATCGCGCTGTTCCCCCAGACATTCGCAGCCGCGATTACACCGGTTGGCCGAGATTTGTGCAACCGCGGCGCTATTCCGCCGCGCTGCTGGCGAGGCGCGCTGGCAGGCGGCGCGCGAGATAGGGTCGGAGATAGTGGCCGGTGTGGCTGTCGGTGACCTCGGCCACCTCTTCCGGGGTGCCGGTGGCGACGATGCGGCCGCCGCCATCGCCGCCTTCGGGGCCGAGGTCGATCAGCCAATCGGCGGTCTTGATGACTTCGAGGTTGTGCTCGATGACCAGCACCGTGTTCCCGGTCTCGACCAGCGCGTGCAGCACCTCCAACAGCTTGCGGACGTCCTCGAAATGGAGGCCGGTGGTCGGCTCGTCGAGGATATAGAGCGTGCGGCCGGTCGCGCGGCGCGACAATTCCTTCGACAGCTTGACCCGCTGCGCCTCGCCGCCCGACAAGGTCGTCGCCGGCTGGCCGACATGGATGTAGCCGAGCCCGACCCGCTGCAAGGTCACCAGCTTGTCGCGGATCGACGGCACCGCGCGGAAGAAGTCGGCGCCCTCGTCGACGGTCATGTCGAGCACGTCGGCGATCGACTTGCCGCGGAACAGCACTTCCAGGGTTTCGCGATTGTAGCGCTTGCCCTTGCAGACATCGCACTGCACGTAGACGTCGGGCAGGAAGTGCATCTCGATCTTGATGACGCCGTCGCCCTGGCAGGCCTCGCAGCGCCCGCCCTTGACATTGAACGAGAAGCGGCCGGGCTGGTAGCCGCGCGCCTTCGCCTCGGGCAGGCCGGCGAACCAGTCGCGGATCGGCGTGAAGCAGCCGGTATAGGTCGCCGGGTTCGAGCGCGGCGTGCGGCCGATCGGCGACTGGTCGATATCGACGATCTTGTCGAGATACTCAACTCCCTCCAGCCGCTCGAACGGCGCGGATTGCTCGCGCGTGTTGTTTAGCCGCTTCGCCAGCGCCTTGTAGAGCGTCTCGACGATCAAGGTCGACTTGCCGCCGCCCGACACGCCGCTGACGCAGCAGAACGTGCCGAGCGGGATTTCGCAGGTCACGTCCTTCAGATTGTTGCCGCGCGCGCCGACCAGGCGAAGGATCTGCCGTTTGTGGCCGGAGCGGCGCGTCGGCGGGATCGGGATCTGCCGCATGCCGGTCAGATACTGGCCGGTGACGCTCTCGGGCGCGCGCATCACCGCGTCCGGCGTGCCCTCGGCGACGAGGTGCCCGCCATGCACCCCGGCGCCGGGGCCCATGTCGATCAGCCAATCGGCGCTGCGGATCGCCTCCTCGTCATGCTCGACGACGATCACCGTGTTGCCGAGGTCCCTGAGCCGCCGCAGGGTCGCGAGCAGCCGGTCGTTGTCGCGCTGGTGCAGCCCGATCGACGGCTCGTCGAGCACATAGAGCACGCCAGTCAGGCCCGAACCGATCTGCGAGGCGAGGCGGATGCGCTGGCTCTCGCCGCCCGACAGGGTGGCCGACGCGCGCGACAAGGTCAGGTATTCGAGCCCGACATTTTTCAAAAACCCTAGCCGCTCGTTGATCTCCTTGAGGATGCGCTCGGCGATCTCGCTCTGCGCCGGGGTCAGCGTCGCGTCGACCCCGGCGAACCAATCGACCGCGGCGAGGATCGACAGCGCCGTCGCCTCGCTGATGCTGCGCCCGGCGATCTTGACCGCCAGCGCCTCGGGCTTGAGCCGCGCGCCGTCGCAGACCTCACACTTGCGCGCCGCCTGATAGCGGCCGAGCTCCTCGCGCACCCAGGCACTGTCGGTCTCGCGGTAGCGCCGCTCCATGTTGGGCAGCACGCCTTCGAACGGCCGCTCGGTCGAGTACTGCCGCAGGCCATCGTCGTAGGTCATCTTGATCGCCTCGCTGCCCGACCCGTAGAGGATCGTCTGCTGCATCTTCTCCGGCAGGTCGCGCCATGGCGTGTGCATGCTCTGCTTGAAATAGCGGGCGATGCTTTCGAGCGTTTGCGTGTAATAGGGCGACGACGAATGCGACCACGGGCTGACCGCGCCGTCGTAAAGGCTGCGGTTGTCATCGTGGACCACCAGATCGGCGTCGAAATAGAGCTTGGTGCCGAGCCCGTCGCAGGCCGGGCACGCGCCGTACGGGTTGTTGAACGAAAACAGGCGCGGCTCGATCTCGGGGATCGTGAAGCCGGAGACCGGGCAGGCAAACTTCGAGGAAAAGATCGTCTCGTCGCCGCTGTCGGCATCCTCGGTGATGGCGATGCCGTCCGCCAGGGCCAGCGCCGTCTCAAACGAATCGGCGAGCCGGTTGCCGAGCTCCGGCGACACGACGAGCCGGTCGACCACGACCGAGATGTCATGGGTGATGTTTTTCTTGAGCGCCGGGACCTCGTCGATCTCCTGCATCTTGCCGTCGACCTTGACCCGCTGGAACCCGCGCTTCTGCAAATCCGCCAGTTCCTTGCGGTATTCGCCCTTGCGGCCGCGCGCGATCGGCGCGAGCAGGTAGAGCCTTGTGCCCTCCTTCATGCCGAGCACGCGGTCGACCATCTGCGACACGGTCTGGCTGACGATCGGGAGTCCGGTCGCCGGCGAATAGGGCACCCCGACCCGCGCCCACAGGAGGCGCATGTAGTCGTAGATCTCGGTCACCGTGCCGACCGTCGAGCGCGGGTTGCGCGAGGTCGTCTTCTGCTCGATCGAGATCGCCGGCGATAATCCCTCGATCGAATCGACATCGGGCTTCTGCATCAGCTCGAGGAACTGCCGCGCGTAGGCCGAGAGGCTTTCGACATAGCGGCGCTGGCCCTCGGCATATATCGTGTCGAAGGCCAGCGACGATTTCCCCGACCCCGACAGCCCAGTGATCACCACCAGGCTGTCGCGCGGCAGGTCGACGTCGATGTTCTTGAGGTTGTGCTCCCGCGCGCCGCGGATGCGGATCGACTGCATCAAAATCCCGAATGCGAGTGGTTGCCCTTGAGTCTAGCGCGAGACGGGGCGTGCCGCCAGGGCAAGCGTCGTCTCATCTCGTCAATGCCGACTCATAATCCGACGGCCGCTTGTGCGCCGATTGTGTTCTCTAATGGGTCAAGGGCGACGGCTCGGTGGTGAGCGATATCGACGCTGTCGGGTGCCTGCGTTCTCTACGTGCTCATCTGGCACTTGATGGGGTCAGCTGGGTGCGGA